>Ga0180012_1000087_pt1 | contig 45184 bp, 47 predicted proteins | sample KR11_S2_MetaG_FD_122243 | JGI IMG/M metagenome (GOLD analysis project Ga0180012, IMG submission 122243) | Groundwater microbial communities from the Olkiluoto Island deep subsurface site, Finland - KR11_S2_MetaG | ecosystem: Environmental > Aquatic > Deep subsurface > Groundwater | place...
ATCTGATGTGCATGTCGCTGACGGCCATGCTGTCCGGCATGCTCAATTCGCTGCACCATTTCTTCGCCGCTGCGATCGCCCCCGTCTTTCTCAACGTGATGATGATCGGCGCGCTGTTCTGGGCGCTCTACAGCGGCGCCGACCCGGCTCTGACCGCCTGGTACCTGTCCTGGTCGGTGCTCGGCGCGGGCCTGCTTCAGATGGCCGTCGTCTATGCCGGCGTTCGCCATGCCGGCATGAGCATTGCGTTCAAGCTTCCGCGCTTCACCCCGAATGTGAAGCGCCTTCTGGTGCTGGCCGTACCGGCTGCGGTGACGGGCGGCATCACCCAGATCAACCAGCTGATCGGCCAGGCGATCGCCTCCGGCAAGGAAGGCGCGATTGCCGCCCTGCAATATGCCGACCGTATCTATCAGCTGCCGCTTGGCGTCGTCGGCGTGGCCGTCGGTGTCGTGCTGCTGCCCGAACTCGCGCGTGCGCTGAAGTCCGGGCACATGAAAGAGGCCGGCAATATCCAGAACCGCTCGATGGAATTCGTGCTGTTTCTGACGCTGCCGGCCGCGGCCGCACTGTGGGTATTGTCCGACGAAATTATCCGCGTGCTCTATGAGCGTGGCGCCTTTTCGCAGGAGAACACCACGGTCGTCGCCGCCATCCTGGCGATTTACGGCATCGGCCTGCCGGGCTTCGTGATGATCAAGGCGCTGCAGCCGGGTTTCTATGCCCGCGAGGACACCCGCACACCGATGCGGTTCACCGGCATCTCCGTGGTGATCAACTCGGCGCTGGCGATTTCGCTCTTTCCGATTCTGGCCGAGCGCGGCATCGCGGTCGCCGAAGCGGCAGCCGGCTGGGTCAACACGATGCTGCTTTTCGCCACGCTGTTTCGGCGCGGCCACCTGACCTGGGAATGGGCACTCCTAACCCGCACGCTGCGCCTCATCGTTGCCGCGGCGATCATGGCGGTGATGCTCGTCTACCTGTCGGACTACTGGTCGTCCTGGCTGGTGCCAGAAGCCTCGCTGCTCCATCAGGTCACGGCGCTCGGCGGTCTGGTTGCCGTGGCTATGGTGGTCTATTTCTCCATCGCCTTTGCCATCGGCGGCGCTGATCTCGGCATGCTGCGGCGGAACCTCAAGCGCAAGCCGAAGGTCTGACCGGGCCCTTCGTCTAGCGCCGCTTGCAGTGCGTCCAGGTGCGCTTCGGGCCGATGTCGACATGCACCAGACCGTTGCAGTAGCGGCCGATGCCGCCAATGCCGGGCGCGGTCGCCGCCGCCGCCAGCACGCGCTTCTCCGACACGCCGGGAACGCGGATGTCGGCCGCATAACAATGGCTGTGCTGCGACGTGCCCGAATGCGGACGATGGCCCGAGGTGATGATCGGCTTGCGCTTGGTCTGCACCGCGATATGGGCAAGGATCGCCTTGAGTTTGGTCGGAAAGCAGCTGGCCCTGACGCTCACCCGCTGCAGCGTATAGGCCGCCGTGTAGTCGTGACTGAGCTTGGTGACGCGGCGTTTCTGGCTCTCACCGGCTTCGACGGTGGCATTGAGGCCGAGCGCCAAGAGACAGGCAAGCGCGACGCGAAAAGTAATGCGCATGGCATCCCCCGAGAAAGGACCTTTCGTCATGAAAGGCTGATTAGGTTGCGGGGGAGTATTTCATTTCCAAAAGTGACATGAATAAGGAGCAATTTGCTTCAATTCGGGATTTATGCTGCCTCAATGGTTAAATTGACTTAACTTTTCGACCAAATCGACCTTTTGTCCCTCGCTCGGCGAACAAGCCGGCCGCCGCCAGTCAGGAGCCCCGATGTCCTCCCAGTCGCTCTTCCTCGTCGCCCTGGTCGTCGACGACTATGCCCGCGCCAGGCATTTCTACTGCGACATTCTCGGTTTCGACTGCCTCGAGGACACACCCCAGCCAGATGGAAAGCGGTGGCTTGTGGTCAAGCCGAAGGGCGGGGGGGCAGCCCTGCTGCTGGCCCGCGCGGACGGCGCCAAGCAGGTTGAGGCGATCGGCAACCAGACCGGTGGACGCGTCGGCTTCTTCCTCAAGACGGACGATTTTGCCCGAGACCACGCGGCCTATCTCTCCGCCGGGGTGACCTTCCTCGAGGCACCGCGGCACGAACCCTACGGGACCGTGGCGGTCTTTCAGGATATCTTCGGCAATCGCTGGGATCTCATTCAGCCTGCCGGCTGAGCGGTGCGGGAAACAGCCCCTTGATTGTGGGCGATCCGGCGTGCATAAGCGCCAGCGTATTTCGATCGACAGATCGGGCCTTCCACCAGCCTGTTGAGGACAATCATGGGTGAGTTCAAGCCGCTGGTCTTTTCCGGCGTTCAGCCGACCGGCAACCTCCATCTCGGCAATTATCTCGGTGCGATCCGCAAATTCGTCGCGCTGCAGGAACACAACGACTGCATCTATTGCGTGGTCGACCTGCACGCGCTGACGGCTCAGCTGGTCCACGAGGACATGCAGAGCCAGATCCGGTCGATCACCGCCGCCTTCCTTGCCAGCGGCATCGACCCGAAGAGCCATATCGTCTTCAACCAGTCAGCCGTGCCGCAGCATGCCGAACTCGCCTGGATCTTCAACTGCGTCGCCCGCATCGGCTGGATGAACCGCATGACGCAGTTCAAGGACAAGGCTGGCAAGGACCGCGAGCAGGCCTCGCTCGGCCTCTATGCCTATCCGAGCCTGATGGCCGCCGACATTCTCGTCTACCGGGCCACCCATGTGCCCGTCGGCGAGGACCAGAAGCAGCATCTGGAACTGACCCGCGACATCGCCATGAAGTTCAATCTGGACTTCGTCGACCATATCCGCCGCACCGGCTATGGCATCGACATCACTGTCGGCGAGGAGCCGGTGCACGCCTATTTCCCGATGGTCGAACCGCTGATCGAGGGCCCGGCGCCCCGCGTCATGAGCCTGAAGGACGGCACCAAGAAGATGTCGAAGTCGGATCCGTCCGACCTGTCGCGCATCAACCTGATGGACGACGCCGAAACGATCTCCAAGAAGATCCGCAAGGCGAAAACCGATCCGGACGCGCTTCCGAGCGAGACCGAAGGGCTGAAGGGTCGCCCGGAAGCCGACAACCTGGTCGGCATTTTCGCAGCTCTCTCCGACCGCACCAAGGAAGACGTGCTGACGGAGTTCGGCGGACAGCAGTTTTCGGTGTTCAAGCCGGCGCTCGTCGAGCTGGCGGTCGAGGTCCTGTCGCCGGTCAACAGCGAGATGCGCCGCCTGATGGGCGACACCGCCTATATTGACGGCGTGCTGCGCGACGGCGGCGAAAGGGCGCGGGCACGTGCCGAAAAAACCATGAAGGAAGTCCGCGACATTATCGGTTTCGTGCAGTAAAGTCGCCGCGATCCGCGCGGCTGGGGCTCTGAACCAGCCGCTGAACGGCCGAAGTTCAACCCATCCTGCGGCGGGGTTTTCTATGGTTTCAACACGCCTGTCACGCCTCGAAGGTCACCGCCGCAAGTTCATGGCGGTGATCGACAACACGCCGGAATGCTCCCGCGCGGTCCACTATGCGGGGCGGCGCGCCAAGAATTCCAATGGCGGCCTGGTGCTGATGTATGTGATCCCCGAAGGCGACTTCCAGCAGTGGCTGGGGGTGGAGGAGATCATGCGGGCCGAGGCCCGCGAAGAGGCCGAAGCCGTGATGGCCAAGGCGGCGCAGACGGTACGCGAGACCATCGGTATCGAGCCGGAAATCGTCATCCGCGAGGGAAATTCCACCACGGCGATCAACGCCCTGATCGAGGAAGACCGCGACATCGCCATCCTCGTTCTCGCTGCAGGCTCGACCAAGGAAGGCCCAGGACCGCTGGTGTCGATGATCGCCGGACGTGGTGCCGCCTTCCCGATTCCCGTGACCGTCCTGCCGGATTCCCTCACCAATGAAGAAATCGACGCGCTCTGCTGACCGGCGCCATGGCAAAAGTCAAATCCAGACTTGAAGGCCGGTGCGTTCGGGCTTATTTCTTTTGAAGCATTCTAAATTGAACGGCGGTCCTTGAAGCCGCTCGGAGGTTCCTATGTTCATACAGACCGAAGCCACGCCGAATCCGGCGACCCTCAAATTCCTGCCCGGCAAGGTGGTAATGGAGTCCGGCACCGCCGAGTTCCGCGATGCCGCCAGCGCTGCCGTCTCGCCGCTGGCGGCCCGCATCTTCTCGATCCCCGGCGTGACCGGGGTCTTCTTCGGCTATGATTTCGTCACAGTGACCAAGGACGGCCCGGAATGGCAGCACCTGAAGCCGGCGATCCTCGGCACGATCATGGAGCATTTCATGAGCGGCGCGAAGGTCATGGGCTCGGCCGCGACCGCCAATGACGAGGACGGCGAGGAAGAATTCTTCGAGGCCGGCGACGAGACCATCGTTGCGACCATCAAGGAACTGCTCGAAACCCGCGTCCGTCCGGCCGTCGCCCAGGATGGCGGCGACATCACCTTCCGCGGCTTCAAGAACGGCAAGGTCTATCTCAACATGAAGGGCGCCTGCTCCGGCTGCCCGTCCTCGACCGCCACGCTGAAGCACGGCGTGCAGAACCTGCTGCGCCACTTCGTCCCCGAGGTCCAGGAAGTCGAGGCGGTCTGACGATCGTCGCACGGGGAGCAGGGGAATGATCGTACTGGCGATCGATACGGCCGGGGGCGATTGTTCTGCGGCCCTCTATGACGGCGCCGCCAGGCGTCTGCTGGGCGTATCGACCGAGATGATCGGCCGCGGCCATGCCGAAAAGCTGATGGCGACGATCGATTCGGCGCTGGCGGCGGCGGATCTCGATCTTTCGGACGTCGAGCGCATCGCCGTGACCGTCGGACCTGGCTCTTTCACCGGCATCCGCGTCGGCGTCGCCGCCGCACGCGGTCTGGCGCTGTCGCTCGGCATCGAGGCCGTCGGTGTATCCACGTTAGCTACGCTGGCGAACCTGGCCGACGAAACCGGCCGTCCCGTGCTGGCTGCCATGGATGCGAAGCGCGACGAGATCTATCTGCAGCGCTTTTCGGCGGCGCGCGAGCCTGAGGGCGAGCCGGAAATGGTTTCTCTCGTTCGCTTCCGCGAAATCGCAGCCTCCGGCGAATGGCAGGTCGCCGGGTCGGCGGGCGCACTGCTTCTCGACCCCGATGCCGAGACCGAGAAGGATCGCTTTTCCATCTCCGTCGTCGCCAGGCTTGGCGCGGAAGCGAAAGCTGCGGGCAAGCCGAAGCCGCTATACTTGCGGGGCCCCGATGCAAAACCGCAGACGGGCTTTGCCGTTTCCCGAGCGTGAAAACCTATGCTGGATACCTATCTCAAGCGAAAGCCCGAATTCGAAATCGTACCCATGTCCACCGAGCACTGCGCGGCGGTGGCCGAAGTGCATGCCCAGCGCTTTTCCAAGGCCTGGAACGACGGCGAATTCCTGAGCCTGCTGCTGCAGCCCAATTCCTTCGGTTTCGTCGTCTGGCAGACGAACACGCTGATCTTCAAGGCGCCGCTGGCGGGTTTCGTGCTGGCGCGTGAGACGGCGGGCGAAGCGGAAATCCTGACGATTGCCGTCGGCGACAAGTTCGCCCGGTTCGGTCTTGGCTGGCGGCTGATGCAGGCGGCGATGCGCGAGGCGGGCGGCCGCGGCGGGGAAGCCATGTTCCTCGAAGTGGACGACGGCAACGAGGCCGCGCTTGGCCTCTATCGCAAGCTCGGCTTCCAGAAGGCCGGCGAGAGGCCGGCCTATTACACCGACGCAAGTGGACGGCGGTCGTCCGCGCTTGTCATGCGCCGCGATCTTCGATAGTTGCCTCTGTCATACGTCCGACATGCGCGGGAACCATGTGGCCATGAGCGAAGCACCTAAATCGCTGGAAGACTTGTGCGTCGAGCGCGGCATGCGCATGACCGAGCAGCGCCGCATCATCGCGCGCATTCTCGAGGAGTCCGCCGATCACCCCGATGTCGAGGAACTCTATCGCCGCTCGGTGAAGATCGACGCTAAGATCTCGATCAGCACCGTCTATCGCACCGTCAAGCTGTTCGAGGATGCCGGCATCATCGAACGCCACGATTTCCGCGACGGCCGCTCGCGCTACGAGACGGTTCCGGAAGAACATCACGACCACCTCATCGACCTGAAGACCGGTGTGGTCATCGAATTCCATTCGCCGGAGATCGAGGCGCTGCAGGAGCGCATCGCGCGCGAACACGGCTTCCGCCTCGTCGATCATCGGCTGGAACTCTACGGCGTGCCGCTCACCAAGGACGAAGGCTGAGCTCATGCATCCGCCATCGAGGGTGATTGCGTGATCAACTGGCTCAGGGTCGGGCTTGCCTTGTTTCTCGTGCTGCTCGTGACGCTGGTACTGGCACCCCTGCAGTTGTTGGCGCTGCGCTTCGACTGGAAGCTCCGCCGCCGCCTGCCGCGGCTGTGGCATGGCATCACCTGCCGGCTGATCGGCATCCGCATCCGCGCTCACGGGACGCTAGAGCAGCACCGGCCGCTGATGATCGCGGCGAACCATGCGTCGTGGAAGGACATCCTCGTGCTCGGCGCGCTCGCCGACGTGGTATTCATCGCCAAGACCGAAGTGGCCGACTGGCCGATCTTCGGCACGCTCGCCAAGCTGCAGAAAAGCATCTTCGTGGTGCGCGAGCAGAAGCGCCGCACCGGCGACCAGGTGAGCGAAATCGCCGAACGCATGGCCGACGGCGAGATCGTCGTGCTCTTCCCGGAGGGCACGACCTCCGACGGCAACCGCGTCCTTGAGGTCAAGACCTCCCTGTTCGGCGCGGCCGCCGCAGCCCTGCCGCTGGCACCTGAGGGCGTCGTCTACGTCCAGCCGGTGGCGATCGCCTATACCCGGGTGCACGGCATGCCGATGGGCCGCTATCACCGCCCGATCGCCGGCTGGCCGGGCGATGTCGGCATGGTGCCGCATCTGATGGGCGTCTTGAAAAGCGGCGCGATCGACGTCGATGTCAGTTTTGGCGAGGTGGTGGAGTACCGCGAAGGGGGCAATCGCAAGCAGGTCGCGGGCCTCGTCGAGAAGCGGATTCGTAGCATGTTGCTCGACCATCTGCGCGGCCGGCTGTGGCGTTGAGCCTCCGAGACCACTTTTCGGTTTAATCCGCAGGGAAAAACCACTAAATAGCCCGCATGACACAGGACACCGCACTTCTCGACGCCACGGGCCAGCCGGAAGGCGCCACCGCCGTTGCCGAACGCAAGGTCTTCATCAAGACCTATGGCTGCCAGATGAACGTTTACGATTCCGGCCGCATGACCGACGCGCTGGCCGCCGAGGGCTATGTCGCGACGGAGACCATGGACGATGCCGATCTGGTCCTCCTGAACACCTGCCATATCCGCGAGAAGGCCGCCGAGAAGGTCTATTCGGCCCTTGGCCGCCTGCGCGAGACGAAGAAGGCGCGTGCTGCGGAAGGCCGCGAGTTCATGATCGGGGTTGCCGGCTGCGTCGCCCAGGCGGAAGGCGACGAGATCGCCCGCCGCGAGCCTGCCGTCGACGTCGTGATCGGGCCGCAGACCTATCACCGCCTGCCGCAGGCGCTGCGTCGCGCCCGCACCGGCGAGCGGGTGGTCGATACCGAATATGCGCTGGAAGACAAGTTCGAGCATCTGCCGGACCCGGCCAAGGTCAAGGGCGGTGTGCGCAGCGTCACCGCCTTCCTCACCGTCCAGGAAGGCTGCGACAAGTTCTGCACCTTCTGCGTCGTGCCCTATACGCGCGGGTCGGAAGTCTCCCGCCCGATCGCCCAGATCGTCGCGGAAGCCGAGAAGCTTGTCGCGTCGGGAGTGCGCGAACTCACTCTGCTTGGCCAGAACGTCAACGCCTGGCACGGCACGGATGCCGCGGGCCGGGCGATCGGCCTCGGCGAACTGCTCTACCGGCTGGCCGAAATCCCCGGGCTCGCCCGGCTGCGCTACACCACCAGCCATCCCCGCGACATGGATGATCGGCTGATCGAGGCGCATCGCGATCTGAGAATGCTGATGCCCTATCTGCACCTGCCGGTGCAGGCGGGTTCTGACCGCATCCTGAAAGCCATGAACCGCCGCCACAAGGCCTCGGAATACATCGCGCTCGTCGAACGCATCCGGGTCGCCCGGCCGGACATCGCCCTGTCCGGCGATTTCATCGTCGGCTTCCCGGGCGAGACGGAAGAGGATTTCCAGGCCACCATGGATCTGGTCGAAACCGTCGGTTACGCCCAGGCCTATTCGTTCAAGTATTCGACCCGTCCCGGCACGCCCGGCGCCGACCTGCCGGATCATGTGGCCGAGGAGGTCAAGGTCGAACGCCTTGCCCGGCTTCAGGAATTGTTGCTGAAACAGCAGCGGGATTTCTCCCGCTCCTTGATTGGACGCGAAATCGACTTACTTCTGGAGAAGCCCGGTCGCATGCCCGGTCAATTGATCGGACGATCTCCTTGGCTGCAATCGGTGAATGTTGATGCAAACGCATCGAAAATCGGTGACATTATCAATGTACGAATCACCGCAGCCGGCCCAAACAGCTTGTTTGCCGAGGTGGCAGAGGGTTAGAGTGAGGGCCTTGACCTGATCGAACAGGAGCCTGATCGCTTGAACGCACAAGAAGTGATTTCTTCATCTTCACGCAATCTCCAAGCCGCCGTGACCGACGCCAATCACTTCATCTTGACGTTCGAGAACAATCGTTTCGCCAGCGAGCTTTTTGGTCAGTTCGACCAGAACCTGAAGCTGCTGGAAGATCGGCTGCAGATTCAGGCGCGTGCGCGCGGCAATTCCGTGTCGATCTCCGGCGAACTGCTGGCGACCAACCAGGCGCGCCGGGCGCTCGATTTCCTCTATGCACGCCTGCAGAGCGGCGGTTCGGTGGAATCCTCTGACGTCGAAGGCGCGATCCGTATGGCGGTTGCCGCCGACGATCAGCTGACGCTGCCGACGATGGAGCGCAAGGCCAAGCTCTCCATGGCGCAGATCGCCACCCGCAAGAAGACCATTTCCGCGCGCACGCCGACGCAGGACGTCTACATGCGTGCGCTCGAGCGCTCGGAACTCGTCTTCGGCGTCGGCCCGGCCGGCACCGGCAAGACCTATCTGGCGGTCGCCCATGCAGCCCAGCTGCTGGAGCGCGGCGTGGTCGACAAGATCATCCTGTCCCGTCCGGCCGTCGAAGCCGGGGAACGTCTCGGCTTCCTTCCCGGCGACATGAAGGACAAGGTCGATCCGTATCTTCGCCCGCTCTATGACGCGCTCTACGACATGATCCCCGGCGACAAGGTCGAACGGGCCATCACCGCCGGCGTCATCGAGATCGCGCCGCTCGCCTTCATGCGCGGGCGTACGCTGGCCAACGCCGCGGTCATCCTCGACGAGGCGCAGAACACCACGTCGATGCAGATGAAGATGTTCCTGACCCGTCTCGGCGAGAACGCCCGCATGATCGTCACCGGCGACCCCAGCCAGATCGACTTGCCGCGTGGCGTCAAATCCGGACTGGTCGAGGCGTTGCAGATCCTCAACGGCGTGGACGGGGTGTCCTTCGTGCGCTTCAAGGACGCCGATGTCGTGCGCCATCCGCTGGTGGGACGCATCGTCCGCGCCTATGACGCGCAATATGCGGTGCAGGACGAAAGCGAGCAGACCGACCGTTAGGCCGGTTGACGACCCATGCAGCAACTCGACATCCAGATCGCCGTCGAAGCCGATGGCTGGCCGGAAGAAGCAAAACTCGAGGCCGTCTCGGGCCATGTGCTCGAGGCGGCCGCGGCCTTCCTCAAGGCCGAGGAGAAGCAGCCTTTCCCAGCGACACCTCCCGAAGTGTCGCTGGTCTTCTCCGACGACGCGCAGGTGCGGGCGATCAACGCGGAATGGCGCGGTCAGGACAAGCCGACCAACGTGCTCTCCTTCCCGGCCTTCCCGCTCGCTCCCGGCGGAAAACCGGGGTCGATGCTGGGCGATATAGTCATCGCCCGCGAGACGGTGGAGCGCGAAGCGGCCGATCTCGACAAGAGCTTCGACGACCATCTGACCCATCTGATGGTCCACGGTTTCCTGCATCTCTTCGGCTATGACCACATGAACAGCGAAGAGGCGGAAAGAATGGAGAGCATCGAGACTCGCATTTTGGCCTCGCTTGGCTTATCTGATCCATATGCGGGCCAGGACCCGGTTTGACAGTTTGGAATAATGAGCGATTTTTCGACGAGAGTGGCCTCGGAGGCCAATGAGGGATCGGACGGTTCCTCTTCGGAAGAAGGCGGCAGTCCTTCGCGGCCGGAGAGTACCGGCCGAGCACACACTTCCTTTTGGGCGCGAGCCGCCCGCATACTGAGGCCGTCGCAGGCGTCGAGCCTGCGCGAGGACCTGACGGACGCGCTGAGAGCCGATGCCGGCACGGGCGACGTCTTCACGCCCGAGGAACGGGCGATGCTCAACAACATCCTGCGCTTCCGCGAGGTGCGGGTCGAGGACGTGATGGTCCCGCGGGTCGATATCGAGGCGGTCGACCAGAGCATCAGCATCGGCGAGCTGATGGTGATCTTCGAGGAGTCCGGCCGATCGCGCATGCCGGTCTATTGCGACACGCTCGATGATCCGCGCGGCATGGTGCACATTCGCGACCTTCTCTCCTATGTGACGAAGCAGGCGCGCAACAAGCGCCGCAACGGCCCCCGGACGGCCCAGGAAAAGGCGGAAAAGCCGGTTCGCCCCGCCAAGACGGATTTCGACCTGGCGCGCGTCGATCTGTCAAAGACGGTCGCGGAATGTGGCATCGTCCGCTCGATCCTCTTCGTGCCGCCGTCCATGCTGGCCTCCGATCTTCTGAGCCGGATGCAGGCGGCCCGCACCCAGATCGCCCTGGTGATTGACGAATATGGCGGCACCGACGGACTGGTCTCGCATGAGGATATCGTCGAAATGGTCGTCGGCGACATCGAGGACGAGCATGACGACGAGGAGGCGATGTTCAGCCGCCTGTCGGACGACGTGCTGGTGGCCGATGCGCGCATCGAACTGGAGGAGATCGCAGCGGCGATAGGCTCCGATTTCGACGTCCGCGATCAGCTCGACGACGTCGATACCCTCGGCGGCCTGATCTTCGCGGCGCTCGGACGCATTCCGGTGCGGGGCGAGGTGGTCCAGGCGCTGCCCGGCTTCGAGTTCCACATTCTCGATGCCGACCCGCGTCGCATCAAGCGCGTGCGCATCGTGCGCAAGCGCCCGGCAGCCCGCCGTCGCGTCGCGAAGGGCGATAGCGAGGCACCGGCCCGGACGGGCAAGGCGCGGAACGCCACCGCGCCGGATCCGGCCGGCATGGACGAGGCCCATTCCACGGACGCCGGCAGCAACGCCTGACATCGCGGTCTCCGGCGCCAAAGTCCCTATCCGCACGACAAGCCCGGTGTTTTTTGGAACACTGCGCACGAAACGATTCGCGGACACGGAAAGGGACGAGGCATGGAACGGCTGGCCGGGAGGATCATGCTGCTCGGGGGAGCGAAACGTGCGGTCCTGACGTTTCTCGCCGGAGCGCTCGGCGCACTCGCCCTGCCTCCCGTCGGCTTCTTCGCGGTGATGTTCGTCTCCTTCCCCTTACTGGTCTGGTTGCTCGACGGCATTTCCGGCAATCCCGACCGCAGCCATTCCTTCGGCCTGCGTTCCGCCTTCGTCACGGGCTGGCTGTTCGGCTTCGGCTATTTTACCGCTGGGCTGTGGTGGCTCGGCAATGCGCTCCTGTTCGAGGCCGAGGAGTTTGCCTGGGCCCTGCCGCTGGCCGTGCTCGGCCTGCCCGCGGTGCTGGGGATCTTCTACGGGCTGGCGACGTTGCTCGCCCGGCTCGTCTGGTCGGACGGCATGGGGCGCATTGCAGCACTTGCCGCGGGCTTCGGCCTTGCCGAATGGCTGCGCAGCTTCGTCGCGACCGGCTTCCCCTGGAATGCCATCGGCTATGCGGCGATGCCGATGCCGCTGATGATGCAGTCGGCCGCACCGCTCGGGCTGTTCGCCGTCAGCACGCTTGCCGTCTTCGTCTTCTCGGCCCCAGCATTGCTGGGCACCCGCAAGGGAATGGTCCCCGGGCTCGCGCTCGCCGCGCTGCTGTTTGCCGCCCATCTCGGCTACGGTGCCTTCCTGCTCCACGAGCCTCTGCCGGCCGGCACGAACAATCTGACGGTGCGGCTGGTGCAGCCGGCGATCGACCAGGCGAAGAAGCTCGAGAACGCCGATCGTATCGACGTGTTCAACCAGCACCTGGCGCTGTCGGCGCAGCCGGTGACACCCGGCCAGCCGGAACCGGACATCATCGTCTGGCCCGAAACCTCGATCCCGTTCATCCTGACCGAACACCCGGACGCGCTGTCGCGGATCGCCGACATGCTGAAGGACGGCCAGGTGCTCTTGACCGGCGCGGTGCGTGCCGAGGAGCAGGGGGCGGGGCAGGCGCCGCGGTACTATAATTCCGTCTACATGATCGACGACAAGGGACAGATCCTGTCCGCTTCCGACAAGGTGCACCTGACGCCCTTCGGCGAATACGTGCCGTATGAGGAAGTGCTGCGCCGTATCGGCTTCGACAACCTGATCAGTCTGCCCGGAGGGTTCTCGCCGGCCTCGCAGCGCACGCTTCTGACCCTGCCGTCGGGGATCGGGCTCTATCCGCTGATCTGCTACGAAATCATCTTTCCCGACGAGGTCGACATCCCGCCGGGCAAGGCCGGCGCCATCGTCAACCTGACGAACGACGCGTGGTTCGGCGCGACGCCCGGGCCCTATCAGCACTTTCTGCAGGCGCGGATACGCGCCGTCGAGGCCGGCCTGACGCTCATCCGGGGCGCAAACAACGGCATTTCCGCCATTGTCGATCCCCGCGGGCAGATTATTTCTGGGGTGGCGCTCAATGCCAAAGGAGCCGAAGATTCAACCTTCAGTATCATTGATGTCTCGAATTGGAACAACAGTGATCGCAAACTAAACTTCTGGTTGGTTATGCTTGCCGTCGCATTGACGGCTGTCATTTCACGCATGGGTTTTATTTTTCGGAAGAATTGACCAAAAACCCCTAAAATTGCATAGTGGATTGAACCATAGGTCCGTACGTATGCTCGAAGTTCATGAATGGCGTGTGCAACGCCACGTTATGGTCCGTCCGGCGCTGAGGGTCATGGTGGAATTGCCAACACTTGTCAGGATCGCAACATGATCGAGAATAAAAAGAAGCCGAACCCGATCGACATTCATGTCGGCAGCCGGATTCGTCTTCGCCGCACCATGCTGGGCATGAGCCAGGAGAAACTGGGCGAGAGCCTCGGGATCACCTTCCAGCAAATCCAGAAATACGAAAAAGGCACGAACCGTGTCGGCGCCAGCCGTCTTCAGAACATTTCCAACATTCTGAATGTCCCGGTTTCCTTCTTCTTCGAAGATGCGCCGGGCGAGCAGTCTTCGGGCGCCAACGGCATGGCCGAAGCGTCGAGCTCCAACTATGTCGTCGACTTCCTGTCCTCGTCGGAAGGCCTGCAGCTGAACCGCGCTTTCGTCAAGATCGCCGATCCCAAGGTTCGTCGCAAGCTGGTCGATCTCGTCAAGGCACTGGCCGCGGAAGCGGACGCCGACTGACCTTCGGGCCAGGCGGGCATGAAAGAGAGCGACCATTCGGTCGCTTTTTTTTCTGTCGGAATCTTGCTGGAAATGTCGACATAAAGATATATTTATGTCGTTGTCTGCTTGTTTTTCGCGCTTGAACTGACTAACAAGGGCAAGGCCTGTTCTTTGAGGGGAATCCCGAATGCGCGCGAACTATCTTTTCACCAGCGAATCTGTGTCCGAAGGTCACCCGGATAAAGTCTGTGACCGCATCTCCGATGAAATCGTGGATCTGGTATACCGGGAAGCCGCCAAGACCGGCGTCGATCCGTGGGGCGTGCGTATTGCGTGTGAAACCCTGGCAACGACCAATCGCGTCGTCATCGCCGGCGAGGTTCGCCTGCCGCCGAGCCTGATGAAGCTCGACAAGAACGGCAACGAAGTCATCAACCCCTCCAAGTTCAAGTCGGCCGCCCGCAAGGCGATCCGCGACATCGGCTACGAGCAGGACGGCTTCCACTGGAAGACGGCGCGCATCGACGTGCTGCTGCATTCGCAGTCGGCGCATATCGCCCAGGGTGTCGACAAGGCCGCCGACCACAGCAACAGCGAAGGCGCGGGCGACCAGGGCATCATGTTCGGCTATGCCTGCCGCGAGACGCCCGACCTCATGCCGGCGCCGATCTACTACGCCCACCGCATCCTCCAGCTGCTCGCCGCCGCCCGCAAGAAGGGCGAGGGCGAAGCCGCCAAGCTCGGCCCGGACGCCAAGAGCCAGGTGACAGTGCGCTACGTCGATGGCAAGCCCTTTGAAGTCGTATCGATCGTCCTTTCGACCCAGCACCTCGACGAGAGCTGGGACTCAAAGAAGGTCCGCTCGGTCGTCGAACCCTATGTGCGTGAAGCGCTGGGCGACCTGAAGATCGCCGACGACTGCAAGTGGTACGTCAACCCCACCGGCAAGTTCGTCATCGGCGGCCCGGACGGCGATGCCGGCCTGACCGGCCGCAAGATCATCGTCGACACCTATGGCGGTGCGGCTCCCCATGGCGGGGGCGCCTTCTCCGGCAAGGATACCACCAAGGTCGACCGTTCGGCTGCCTATGCGGCGCGCTACCTTGCCAAGAACGTCGTGGCCGCCGGTTTTGCCGACCGTTGCACGATCCAGATCTCCTACGCGATCGGCATCGCCCAGCCGCTGTCGATCTATGTCGACCTGCACGGCACCGGCAAGGTGACCGAAGACGAGCTGGAGGCCGCGCTCCGCAAGGTCATGGATCTGTCCCCCTCGGGCATCCGTCGCCATCTTGACCTGAACAAGCCGATCTATGCTAAGACGTCCGCTTACGGCCATTTCGGCCGCAAGGCTGGCCGTGACGGCTCCTTCTCCTGGGAGAAGCTCGATCTGGTCAAGCCGCTCAAGGATGCTCTCAAGGCTTAAGGCGCAATGACGGAAGCGGAACGCAGGACACGGTCGACCGAGGCCTTCTTCGGTCGACGCAAGGGAAAGCCCTTGCGCGACCAGCAGGTCGAGCGAATGGAAACCCTCCTGCCGGAGCTGAAGATCGACCTGGCGTCTAAGCCGCCGGCCGACATCAAGGCCCTCTTTCCGCATCCCGTGGACAAGATCCGCCTCGAGATCGGTTTCGGCGGCGGCGAACATCTCGTCCACCGCGCCCGCACAAATCCCGACACCGGCTTCATCGGCGTCGAGCCCTTCGTCAATTCCATGGCCAAGCTTCTGGCCGTGGTCGAGGCGGAGGGGCTGAAGAACATCCGTGTTCACGACGACGACGCCACCCAGCTGCTCGACTGGCTGCCGGAGGGTTCGATCGATCAGATCGAGCTGCTCTATCCCGATCCCTGGCCAAAGAAGAAGCACTGGAAACGCCGCTTCGTCTCGCAGGTCAATCTCGCGCGTTTCCATCGCGTGCTGAAGCCGGGCGGGCTGTTCTGCTTCGCCTCGGACATCGACACCTATGTCAACTGGACGCTGCAGCATTGCCGGCAGCATGGCGGCTTCGACTGGACGGCGCGCAACGCCGCCGACTGGCTGACCCCGTTCTCCGGATGGCCGGGCACGCGCTACGAAGCCAAGGCGAAGCGCGAAGGCCGCGCCTCGGCCTATCTCACATTCCGCAGGATCTGACTGAAACGGTCAGTGAAGGCTGACCGTCTTGAGGTCGTCCTCAGCCGCCTTGTAGAAGGTGCTGGACCGGTTGTCGGTCAGCAGGATCGGCGTGCCGTCCGCGCCGAAAAGGGCCCAGAGATCGAGGCTGGGGTCGATATCCGGCGCCTCGGGAAAGCAGCGGGATACTTCTTCCGAGCGCATCTTGCGGATATAGCCGACTTCGCCGGCGCCGAGATGCGCCAGTTCGGATTGGGTCAGGCGCCCGTTCACTTCTCTCATCAACATTCCGATCCTCCGCCACTGAGGGAGCTACGGCACGATCATGCCGTTAACCCTACTGTGCAGCGGAAATGTTAATTTTTCGCACCATCTGAGCGGATTGGGGGCGCACGAGGTCGATCGACAGAAGGCCGTGGCGCAGCGTCGCGCTGAGCACGTCCATGCCGCTCTCAAGCAGGAAAACGCGCTGGAACTGGCGGGCCGCGATGCCGCGGAAAAGGTAGATGGGCTCGTCGCGCTCGGTCTGCCGGCCGCGGATGATCAGCTGGTCGGCCTCGACCAGAACCTCCAGTTCGTCCTCGCCGAAGCCGGCGACGGCCAGCGTGATTCGCAGGCGCTCGGCCGCCGTCTCGCCTCTGCCCAGCCGCTCGATGTTGAAGGGCGGATAGCCGTCGCTCGCCCGGTTGACGCGTCCGGCAGCCGAATCGCCCATCCCGAATCCGATCAGCAGCGGCCGCGCCGATGTCTTGGTATTTCTCATCGATAGTCCTTCGTCCGGGGGCCGTTTTCGGCCAGGACCGAAATCGTCGCGACCCTGAATATGGGTTGGGCGAGGCGTCTCCGCAAGCGCTTCGGATCTTGACAATCGTCGCTGTCGGGCTCAACTGGCGAGCCCTCAAATTCGAGATCGGACGCATGACTGAACGCAGAAAGATCATTATCGACACCGACCCCGGCCAGGACGACGCCGCCGCGCTGATGCTCGCCTTCGCAAGCCCTGCGGAACTCGAAATCCTCGGCATCACGACGGTCGCCGGCAACGTTCCGCTGCGGTGGACCAGCCGCAATGCCCGCATCATCTGCGAGCTGTGCGGCCGGGCCGATATCCCGGTCTACGAAGGTGCTGACCGGCCGATTGAGCGCGCGCTGGTGACCGCCGAGCATGTTCACGGCAAGACGGGCCTCGACGGCGCCGTGCTCGATGAGCCGACCATGGCGGTCATGCCGCAGCACGCTGTCGATTTCATCATCGAGACCCTGCGTCGCGAGCCGGAAGGCAGCGTGACGCTCTGCACGCTCGGACCGCTCACCAATGTCGCGCTCGCCCTGAAAAAGGCGCCGGACATTGCGCCGCGCATTCGCGAACTGGTGCTGATGGGCGGCGGCTTCTTCGAAGGCGGCAACATCACGCCGGCCGCGGAGTTCAACATCTATGTCGACCCGCAGGCCGCTGCTATCGTCTTCGGTTCCGGCATACCGCTCGTCATGATGCCGCTCGACGTGACCCACCAGCTGATGACGACCAAGGCCCGCGTCGCGCGCCTTGCCGCGCTTGGCACCCGCTCGGCCAAAGTCATGGTCGAATGGCTGGAATTCTTCGAGCGCTTCGATGAGGAGAAATACGGCTCCGACGGCGGCCCGCTGCACGATCCGACCGTCATCGCCTATCTGCTGAAGCCCGAGCTTTTCTCCGGCCGCCACTGCAATGTCGAGATCGAGACGCAGTCCGAACTGACGGTCGGCATGACCGTCGTCGACTGGTGGCGTGTGTCCGGACGCGCTGCCAATGCGCAGGTGATGCGCAATGTCGACGCGGACGGCTTCTTCGATCTGCTGATCGAGCGCTTCGCGCGGCTCTGAAAACCCTGAAACGAAGAAAGGCCGCCGGATCGCTCCGGCGGCCTTTCTATTTCCATCTGCCTTGGCCCGGCTGTCGTGGACCCGCTCAGAATTCCTGCCAGTCTTCTGCCACGGCGGCGACGGAGCCGCCACCGGCGGCGCGCTTCGGCGCGAGGCGGGACGAGGCGGCAGGGGCGCTCGGTGTGGCCGTCCGCATGGTCCGGGCGACTGATGTCAGCGACGAGGAGAGGGCCTGCGGCGAGGTCCGGTAGCTGTTCGCCCCCGTGACCGTGAAGCGCGACACGAGATCTCTCAGGTTCTCGGATTCGTTCTTCAGCGTCATGCTGGCGGCGGTGGTCTCTTCCACCATCGCGGCGTTCTGCTGGGTCACCTGGTCCATCTGGTTGACGGCCGAGTTGATCTCCTTCAGGCCCGAGGCCTGCTCGCTAGCGGAGGCGGAGATCTGGCGGATCAGGTCGTTGATCTGCATGACCTGGCCGGCGATCTTGTGCAGCGTGTGACCGGCCTGGCCGACCAGTTCGACGCCGTCCTTGACCTGAGCACCCGAGGTGGTGATCAGCGTCTTGATCTCCTTCGCCGCGCTGGCCGAGCGTTGGGCCAGTTCACGCACTTCCTGGGCGACGACGGCAAAGCCCTTGCCGGCTTCACCGGCCCGCGCGGCTTCGACGCCGGCGTTCAAGGCCAGAAGGTTGGTCTGGAAGGCGATCTCGTCGATCACGCCGATGATGCGCGAGATTTCCTGCGACGACTGGGCAATACCCTGCATCGAGGTGACGGCCTTCTGCACCACTTCGCCCGAGCGCTCGGCGTCCTCGCAGGCGAGGTTGACGGTCGCCGCGGCCGTATTGGCGTTGACGGCGCTGGCATTGACCTGCTCGGTCAGTTCGTTGAGCGCTGCCGCGGTCTCTTCGAGGCTTGCGGCCTGCTGTTCGGTGCGCTTGGAAAGATCCGCGGCGCTCTCGGCGATCTCGCCGCTGCCGGCGCCGATGTTGACGACGCTCGAATTGACCGCGGTAATGGTCGATTCCAGGCTTGCCAGGGCATCGTTGAAGTCGCGCTTGAGCGCGGCGTATTCGCCGGGGAACTCCTCTTCGATCCGGTATCCCAGATTGCCCTGCGACAGTTGCGACAGGCCGGTGCCGAGAACACCGACGACCTGCTGCTGGACGCCGATCGAATGACTGCGCTCCTGTTCCGAGCGGCGGCGTTCGGCATCGGCCGCGTTGCGCTGCTCTTCGGCTTCGCCTTCCAGCTTGCGGCTGTCGGCGAGGCGGTGGCGGAAGCCGTCGAGCGCCTTGGCCACGAGGCCGAGTTCGTCGCTGCGCTCCTGGCCCTTGACCGCGGTTTCGTAATGGCCCTGGCCAAGCCGCCCGACGTCTTCGAGCAGAGCCTGCAGGGGCTTCTGGGCAAAGGCGCGGACCGCTAGGAAGAGGCTCGCCATGACGGCGCCGAGAACGATCAGGCCGGCGATGATCATGATTGTCGTCTGCGCCTCGACTGCAGCACCCGTGGCGCTGTGCGGAATGTCGACGATGACGGACCAGGTGGCGTTGACGCCCGGGACCTGGAAGGGGAAGAGCAGGCGGTCGAACATGTCGGCGCCGTTCTCCTCGAGATCCTTCACCAGGCTGCTCTTGCCGGACGACAGCGCCGTCTTCAGCGCATCGGCGCCAGCCACCTCATAGGGCTTCATCAGCAGGTCGTCGGTGGGGGCGACCAGCCACTGGCTGTTCTGCGCCACCAGCATCACGCGGCCGGTCTCGAAGGGACGAAGGGCCTTGAGCTTTTCCGACAGCGAGGCGAGCGAGATGTCGACGCCCGTGACGCCGATCATCTTGCCGCCGGACATAACCGGATAGGCGATCGAGCTCATCGTCGTCGGAACGTCCGTGCCTTCGGCGAGATAGGGTGCGGTGATCGCGCCCTTGCCGCTCTTTGCCGCCAGCGCATACCATTCGGCAGCGTAGTCGTTCTTGAAGGTCGAGAACTGGATCGCGCCGTTGCGGTCCTTCGACCAGTAGGGCGTGAAGACGCCGTTGGCGTTCGCCCCGAGTTCGGCATTGTCGACCACGTCGTCCTTGCGTCCGTCGAAGGCCTTCTCCTCCTCGGCAAACCAACTGCCGAAGGCGAACGGGTTCTGTTCGAGATTGGCCTTGAGCAGGTTCATCGCGCCCTTCCGGTCGAAGGACTGGCCTTCGTGGCCGCGGCCCAGAACGCCCGACATGGTTCGGGCGGCGCTGGCCAGTTCGCCGATGTCGCCGGCGATTTCCTGGGCGATGGCTTCCGCCTCCGCCGTCGCCTGTTGCATGGTCAGCGTCTGGACGCGGTCGCGCGTCTCGTAGATCAGGAAGAGATTGGAGAGCATGAGGACGAAGGCGATCGCCACGCCGGTCACGACGAGCAGCTTCGCCGCGATGGAGCGGGAAATGAACTTCAGCATGGAAACCTCGAAACGCACGGGGGGAGGGCTCAGAGACGCAACCGGGCGGTCCACACCATCATGGTGCGCTAGTACAAGTCGCCCTTTTCCAAAGGGGAATGTACGCCAATTGGAGCCATAAGAGACCCGAAAGCTTAACGAGATTTGAAGTCACGCTGCGTTTTCTTGCATGTCCTCAGTAGCGGCCGATTGTGACTGTCGCACAACGGAACAAAGTTGTTCTAAACGCGCCGTTCGACCTCGTCGACCGTCGGAATCGACGGCTGGGCGCCGGGCTTCAGGCAGGCGAGCGAACCGGCGACGGCGGCGCGGCGGAGAGCCTTTTCGAAAGCGATGCCCTGATCCAGGCCGGCCGCAAGATAGCCGCAGAAAGTGTCGCCCGCGCCGACGGTGTCGACCGGCTCGATGGCGAGGCCCGTGGTCCGGAAAAGCTTCGATTCCCGCGCGGCGATCACGCCGTCGGCGCCAAGCGTGACGATGAGTGTCTGACCGGTCTCCTTGTGCAGGCGCATCAGCGTCTGCTCGCGTTCGGCCGCATCAAGCGCGTCGCGGCCGGCCAGCCGTTCGAATTCCGTCTCGTTGGCAATGACGATATCGGCCATGCGCCCGAGGCGTGCCGCATCGGCTGTCAGCGGAGCAATGTTGAGAACGGTCGTAACGCCGCGTGCCTTGGCGTCTGCCAGCGCACGCTCGACCGAGGCTGCCGGGACCTCGAGCTGGAGCATGAGGAAATCGCCCGGCTGCATGGCGGCGACGGCTTCCTTGGCCTCCTGTTCGCCCACCGCGCCGTTGGCGCCGGGAACCACGGTGATCATGTTTTCACCGTCGCCACCGACCAGGATGACCGCGATGCCGGTCGGGCCGTCGACATTTCGGACCTTGGACAGGTCGTTGCCGGCTTCATTTAGAAGAGCCAGCGCCGGGTCGGCAAATTCGTCGCGTCCCACGGCACCCACCATGCGCACGGTCGAACCGGCGCGGCGGGCTGCCAGCGCCTGATTGGCGCCCTTGCCGCCGGCCGCGGTGGAAAAGGCGCTGCCCGCCACGGTTTCGCCCGGCTTCGGCAGCCGGGGCGTCGTTGCGATGAGGTCCATGTTGATGGAGCCGAATACAGTGATCATGCCTATGTCCGTCCTTGGTCTCGGTCTTTCGAGGACCCGATCCTATTCTTCGTCGACGATCCTGAGCTTCAAGAGGCCAGTCCGGCTTTCCACCGATCTCTGGCTATCGTCCGGCGATGGCGCCGCGACGGTCTGAAACTCCAGCGCCTCGATCTTCGCGCCTCGTTTCGTCAGTTTGTCGGCCGAGGTCAGGATCATGTCCACATCTTTCTGTGCCGCCAGGAAGTGTCCCTGCAGCTTTCTCGTACGCTCGTCGAGGCGAAGCAGGTCTTCCATCAGGTGGAGGACCTCGCCCTGGATCAGGTGCGCCTGCTCGCGCATGCGCTGATCCTTGAGCACCGCCTGGATCACCTGGATCGACAGCATCAGCAGGGAGGGCGAGACGATCACGACGCGCAGGCGATGGGCCTTCTGGACGATGGCTTCGTAATGTTCGTGGATCTCGGCAAAGATCGATTCCGACGGCACGAAGAGGAAGGCCATGTCCTGGGTTTCGCCGGCAATCAGGTATTTCGCCGCGATGTCGCGGATATGCACCTCGATATCGCGGCGGAAGTTCTGGCCGGCCGCCTTCTTCTCCTCCGGAGTCTGGGCGTCGCGGATGGCGTTCCACGCCTCGAGCGGGAACTTCGCGTCGATCACCAGCGGCGGCGAGCCGTTCGGCATGCGGATCGTGCAGTCCGGGCGCATGCCGTTGGACAGGGTCGACTGGAAGGCATAGGCGCCCATCGGCAGGCCGTCGGCGACGATCGTCTCCATGCGCGACTGGCCGAAGGCGCCGCGAGTCTGCTTGTTCGACAGGATGGCCTGCAGCCCGACCACGTCCTTGGCCAGCGACTGGATGTTGTTCTGCGCGGCATCGATGACGGCCAGCCGCTCCTGCAAGTGGCGCAGGTTCTCATGCGTCGATTTCGTCTGCTCGGTGATCGTCGCCCCGATGCGATGGGTCATGCCGTCCAGTCGCTGGCTGATCGTCTGGTTGAGCTCCGACTGGCGCTTGCCGAACACGTCGGACATCGCCGCGAGCCGTCCATGCATCTCCGCCTGGGCCTTGAGCAGTTCCGAAAGCCTGGCCTCGGCCACCGCTTCGCGTCTGGCGGCCTCCAGCGCAAGCTCCGCGCGAAACCGGCTGGACCGGATCGACAACAGAACCAGCACAAGGGCGACGAGCAGCGCCGCGCCGACGATGCCGGCAAGGGCAGCCGGAGAAAGGCCGAAGATGTCGGCGGCGAGTGCAGTGAGGTCGGTGCTGTTCATGGCGGCGGAGACTAGCAGATTCGTGGTGGAGCAACAGATCAAATCGGGAACATGCGTCTACGGAGACCTCTTCGGCGTCGCTACGCCGGCAATGTGCCCTGCGAGCGGCCGGTTCGTATCTGAGGTTGTGGAGAAGCAGTCCCGCAAAGAGCCCCGCCATTGCCGTACTGGACCGACGTGCATTCCGGAAATCTTCTCGCAATGAGATAATTTTTGTATTAGTTAAATTAAATATTTACCATTATCGGTAAGTTATAAGGAGCTAAATAATGCATCGCACCAGCAATCAAAGCTGACTTCAACGCTCGGGGGGCGTCCATGACCACACATACTGATAAAAGCAGTCTAGATGCCCGCCTCGACTTCCTGGGGCTCGACGAAAAGGCCCGGCAGCAGCTGCGCGCCCTTGCCCCCAGCATCGGCAAGAATATCGGCGCCGCCCTCGACGTCTTCTACAAGAAGGTTCGCGGCAATCCCGAAACAGCCGCCTTCTTCCGCAGCGAAGATCACCTCCAGAGCGCCAAGAAACGCCAGGAAGGTCACTGGGGCATCGTGACGACCGCCCAGTTCGACGAACGTTATGTCGAGGGGGTCACTGCGGTGGGAAAGGCCCATGCCCGCATCGGCCTCGAGCCGCGCTGGTATATCGGCGGCTATGCCCTGCTGGTCGAGCAGTTGATCCATGCCGTGGTGCGCGAGCGCTGGCCGTCGCGCTTTGCGCGCAAGGAGGGCAAGGTCCTCGGTGAAGAGATCGGCGTGCTGGTCAAGGCAGCGCTGCTCGACATGGACTATGCGATCACCGTCTATCTCGACATTCTCGCCGCCCAGCGAAAGGCGGCCGAAGATGCGCGTGCCAAGGCAGAAGAGGAGCAGGTTCTGGCGCTCCGGGCCCTGAGCGAGGTGCTCAGCCGGCTGTCCGGCGGCGACCTCGAAGCCAAGCTTTCTCCCGAGCAGCCGGAGAATTTTGTCGGCATGGCGCAGGACTACAATGCCTCGGTCGAGAAGCTGCGTGACACGATCGGCACGGTGCGCAGTGCCGCGGAGGAGATCCTGCGCTCGACGTCAGCCATTTCCGAGGCCTCGAACCATCTCGCCCAGCGTACCGAGCAGCAGGCCGCGGGCCTGGAGGAAAGCACGGCCGCCCTTCACGAACTGACCCAGAACGTCACCCTGGCGGCCGACGGCGCGCAGAAGGCGGCCAGTGTCGTCAGCATCGCCCTCGACGAGGCACGGGCTTCGGGCGAAGTGGTGACGCGCGCGGTGAGCGCCATGGGTGCGATCGAGAAATCCTCCGACGAAATCTCAAAGATCATCGGCGTCATCGACGAAATCGCCTTCCAGACCAATCTTCTGGCGCTGAACGCCGGCGTCGAGGCAGCCCGCGCCGGCGAGGCCGGCCGCGGCTTTGCGGTGGTCGCCCAGGAAGTGCGCGAACTGGCGCAGCGCTGTGCCAGTGCCGCCCGCGAGATCAAGGGCCTGATCTCCCAGAGTTCCGGACAGGTTGAGACCGGTGTCGGCCTCGTCAACAATGCCGGTGAGGCGCTCGACAAGATCATCGTTCGTATCGGCGAGATCAACGGCATCGTCGCCGGTATCGCCAGCGCCGCCTCGGACCAGTCCGGCGGTCTGCGGGAAGTCAACACGGCGATCGCCAGCATGGACACGATCACCCAGCAGAACGCCGCAATGGTCGAGGAGACCTCCGCCCAGACCCTGACGCTGAGGGACGAGGTCGAGCGCCTGGTCGCCGCGCTGCGCGGGTTCAAGACGCGAGACGGCGGTTCCGCAAACGCGACCTCCCACACCCGCCGCTCCCAGGACAGCACGCCGAGCTATCGTCGCGCCGGTTGACGCTATCGCCACGGCAATCCCGCCTGTCCGACAGGGGGCAGGCGGCCTCTGCCATCGTGATTTCTCGCACCCCGCGTTCATGCTCCATTTAGGAATTTCACGAATTCTTGTGGCATATTCCTAAAATTTAGGGGGGCATGCCCCAGCCCCCTCGGAAGGCATGGCGATATTATGAGTGCAGAAGCAGACAAGAGTTTGAAGGAACGTCTGGCATTTCTCGAGATTGACCAAAAGACGTCCAAGACATTGAACTCCCTGCGGCCGACGCTCGGTGAAATTCTCGGCGGCGTTCTCGACAAGTTTTACGCCAAGGTCGGCGCCACGCCGCAGATCGCCCGCTTCTTCAGCGGCAAGGACCATATGGCGGGGGCGAAAAACGCCCAGATGAACCATTGGGACAAGGTCTCCAAGGGGTCCTTCGATCCGGACTACGTCAAGGGCGTGACCGCCATCGGCAAGGCCCATGCCCGCATCGGCCTCGAGCCGCGCTGGTATATCGGCGGCTATTCCATGTTGATGACCGAGCTGGTCGCCGGCGTGCTGGTCAAGCACTGGCCCTTCCCCTTCGGCAAGCATCACGCGGAGGCGCTGTCCGACAAGCTTGGCGCGCTGATCAAGGCCTCCATGCTCGATATGGACTATTCGATCTCGGTCTATCTCGATTCCCTCGAAGACCGGCGCAAGCAGCTCGAGGAAGACCGCAAGCAGTTCGAAGCCGACCAGCAGCTCGCCATGGAGCATCTGCGCCGTGGTCTCGAAGCGCTCGCCCGTGGCGACTTCGAAAACCGCATGACCACCGACCTGCCGGACAATTTCAAGCAGATGGCCACCGACTACAACGAGACGGTCGTCAGGCTCAGCGAATCCTTCGCCTCGATCCGCCGCGCATCGGAAGAAATTCTCGACGGCACCGAGACCATTGCCAAGGCCTCGGACGACATCGCGATTAGTACGGCCAAGCAGGCCGCCGGCGTGCAGCAGAGCTCGTCCGCCCTGCAGCAGCTGTCGGTCAGCGTCGGCCAGACGGCGACCAATGCGGAACGCGCCTCGATGGCGGTGCACGACACCCAGCAGCAGGCCCGCAGCTCGGGCGACGTCGTCGCCCAGGCGATCTCGGCCATGGCGGAGATCGAGAAGTCCTCGACGGAAATTTCCAAGATCATCGGCGTCATCGACGAAATCGCCTTCCAGACCAACCTCCTGGCGCTGAATGCCGGCGTCGAGGCGGCGCGTGCGGGCGATGCCGGCAAGGGATTTGCCGTGGTCGCCCAGGAAGTGCGTCAGCTCGCCCAGCGCAGCGCCGATGCCGCCAAGGAAATCAAGCGCCTGATCTCGCAGAGCAGCAATCAGGTCAACGAGGGCGTCGGTCTTGTCTCCAATACCGGCACCGCCCTTGCCGACATGATCAGCCGCATCGACACGATCCATTCCATCGTGTCCGAAATCGCCACCGCCGCCAAGGACCAGGCGACCGGCCTCAAGGAGGTCAACCAGGCGACCCAGAGCATGGACAAGCTGACGCACCAGAATTCGACCATGGTGGAGCAGACCTCGGCCGAGACCCAGCGCCTGCGCAGCGAAGTCGTCGGTCTGGTACAGCTGCTTGCGCAACTGAGCACGCGCTCGGGCGCCGATGGCGACCATGTCTCCGAGCGTCGCCAGCCTTCGCGCAGACAGGCAGCCTGATCCGCGACGCAGCCCAGGTCTTGTCGGAAACGCGGGCGATTTCCGCGTTTTTTCGATTCCATCGCCGCAAAAGATGCGTTATGGGAGCCCCATGACGATCAAGCCCCTCATCATCCTCCCGGATCCCCTGCTGCGACAGGTTTCCACGTCCATTGAACGTGTCGATGCCGAGCTCCAGAAGCTCGCCGACGACATGCTCGAAACCATGTACGAAGCGCCGGGCATCGGCCTTGCCGCCATCCAGGTCGGCGTGCCGCGCCGCCTTCTGGTAATCGACGTCTCCAAGGAAGGCGAGGACAAGCAGCCGCTGGTCTTCATCAATCCCGAGATCATCAAGTCGTCCGACGAACGTTCTGTCTACGAAGAGGGCTGCCTGTCGATCCCCGATTATTATGCCGAGGTCGAGCGCCCGGCAATGGTGACGGTCAAGTCGATCGACCGCGATGGCAAGGAACAGATGACCGAGGCCGACGGTCTGCTGGCCACCTGCTTGCAGCACGAAATCGACCATCTGAACGGCGTTCTCTTCATCGACCATATCTCCCGGCTGAAGCGCGAGATGGTGATCAAGAAGTTCACCAAGGCGGCAAAGTCGAAGGCGCTCTGATCATCGGCCGGCGATCCTCGCCGGTGGAGACGGGCGCCGATCGCGGAAGGGGTGGAAACCATCATGGCACTTCGCATCATCTTCATGGGCACGCCAGAATTCTCCGTAGCGACGCTTGAGGCATTGGCGGCCGCCGGCCACCAGATCGTCGCGGTCTACACCCAGCCGCCGCGCCCCGGCGGACGGCGCGGCCTCGACCTGCAGAAATCCTCCGTCCATCTCGCCGCCGAGCGTCTCGGCCTCCCGGTCCTGCATCCGCTGAATTTTCGCGAGACGGAAGAGCGCGAGCGCTTCCGCGCCTTCGACGCCGATGTCGCCGTGGTCGTCGCCTATGGCCTGCTCCTGCCGGAGGCGATCCTCACCGGCACCCGGCTTGGCGCCTATAACGGCCATGCCTCGCTCCTGCCGCGTTGGCGCGGGGCGGCCCCCATCCAGCGGGCCATCATGGCCGGCGATGCTAAGACCGGCATGATGGTGATGAAGATGGACAAGGGGCTCGACACCGGCCCCGTGGCGCTTACCCGCACCATCGCGATCGGCCCGGACATGACCGCGGGCGAACTGCATGACCGCCTGAGCGTCATCGGCGCGGAAGCCATGGTCGAGGCCATGGCTGCGCTCGAAGCCGGCACGCTGCAGACCGTGCCGCAGCCCGAAGAGGGCGTGCTCTATGCGGCGAAGATCGACAAGGCCGAGACGCGTATCGATTTTTCCCGTGACGCCGCGCAGGTGCACGATCACATTCGCGGCCTGTCGCCCTTTCCCGGCGCATGGTTCGAGCTCGAGGTGAATGGCAAGCCCGAGCGGGTCAAGGTTCTTGGCTCGACCCTGGCCGAGGGCGGAGGTGCTGCCGGCGCGGTCCTTGACCATGCGCTGACCATCGCCTGCGGACAGGGTGCCGTGCGGCTCACCCGTTTGCAGAAGGCCGGCGGCAAGCCGCTCGATGCGGCGGATTTCCTGCGCGGAACGCCCGTTTCGCCCGGAACGGTGCTTCGCTGATGCCGCGCTTCCGCATGACCGTCGAATATGACGGTTCCCCCTATGTCGGCTGGCAGCGCCAGGACAACGGCCATTCGGTGCAGACGGCCCTCGAAAACGCAGTGCTGTCCCTGACCGGCGAATTCGTGTCGGTCCGCGGCGCCGGCCGCACCGATTCCGGCGTGCATGCCAAGGGGCAGGTGGTGCATGTCGACCTGACGCGCGACTGGATCCCTTACACGCTGCGCAACGCGTTGAACGCCTATCTGGGGCTGGCCGGCGAACGGGTGGCCGTGCTGGATGTCCGCGCGGTTGATGACAGTTTTGACGCGCGCTTCTCCGCCATTCGCCGGCACTATCTCTATCGCATCATCACCCGCCCCGCTCGCCTCGCGCTCGAGGCCGAGCGGGCCTGGTGGGTGTCGAAGCCGCTCGACCACGAAGCCATGCACGCGGCCGCCCAGCGTCTCGTCGGCCACCATGACTTCACCACGTTCCGTTCCGCGCATTGTCAGGCTAACAGCCCGATGCGGACGCTCGACCGGCTGGACGTGACGCGGGAGGGCGACCTGATCGAGATCCGCGCCACGGCGCAGAGCTTCCTGCACAACCAGATCCGCTCCTTCGCCGGTACGCTCAAGCTCGCCGGCGAAGGCAGGATGACGCCCGACGAGGTGCAGGCCGCGCTCGAGGCGCGCGACCGCGCCGCCTGCGGTCCTGTGGCGCCGCCGGAAGGGCTGTTCTTCCTGCGGGTCGATTACCCGGGCGACGAACCCGCCTGAGCGGTGGTCACGCCGGACGCTTGTCAGGCGCTTGGAAATGACATATCCATATTTCAAGAAATCTCGAAATATGGAGAAACCCGTGGCCGTCACCATCTACCATAATCCCGCCTGCGGCACGTCGCGCAACACGCTCGAAATGATCCGTCAGTCCGGCGAACAGCCGGTGGTCATCGAATATCTGAAGACCCCGCCGAGCCGCGAGCGGCTGGTCGAGCTGATCGGCAAGATGGGCATTGCGCCGCGCGAACTGCTGCGAAAGAAGGGCACGCCCTACGAGGAGCTCGGTCTCGATGATGCCGGCCTTTCCGATGATCAGTTGATCGACGCGATGATGGCGCATCCGATCCTGATCAACCGCCCGATCGTCGAGACGGACAAGGGCACCCGCCTCTGCCGGCCGTCGGAGACTGTTCTCCAACTCCTGGACAATCCGGTTGAAACCTACACCAAGGAAGACGGCGAAATCGTCAAGACGGGTGGTGCGGCCGAATGAGCATGGACGATACCGATACGCCGAACATCGACGACAGCCAGTTCCGGCCGGTGGACGAGGCGCGCCTGTTCCAGCCTGAACGCATGACCCACCCGCCGCGCATCCTGATGCTTTACGGCTCGCTTCGGGAGCGCTCTTATTCCAGGCTGCTGACGGAAGAGGCGGCTCGCATCCTGCGCCGCTATGGGGCGGAAGTCCGCATCTTCGATCCGCACGGCCTGCCGCTTGCCGACGCGGTCGAGGCGTCGCACCCCAAGGTGCAGGAGCTGCGCGATCTCTCCCTCTGGTCCGAAGGTCAGGTCTGGTGCTCGCCGGAGCGTCACGGCGCCATGTCGGGGGCGATGAAGACACAGATCGACTGGCTTCCGCTGTCCATGGGCGCGATCCGCCCGACGCAGGGCCGGACGCTGGCGGTCATGCAGGTCTGTGGCGGATCGCAGAGCTTCAACTCGCTCAACCAGATGCGCGTGCTCGGCCGCTGGATGCGCATGGTCACCATCCCGAACCAGTCGTCGGTGCCGAAGGCCTTCAGTGAATTCGACGAAGCCGGCCGGATGAAGCCGTCCTCCTACTACGAGCGCGTCGTCGACGTGATGGAGGAACTGATCAAGTTCACGCTGCTGGTGCGCGAGCGTTCGGACTATCTGGTCGAGCGCTATTCCGAGCGGGTCGAGACCGCGGCCGAACTGTCGAAGCGGGTCAACCAGCGTTCGATCTGAGCCGCCTCAGCCCGGATAGATGTCGAGATAGCGCTCCAGCAGCTCCGACAGGATCATGGTCGGCACGAGCAGCACCATCGTGACTGTCGCGATGGTCAGCACATGCTCGCCGAGCACCATGCGGAAGATGCGGAAGAGCGTGATGACCAGCGCCAGCGCCAGCAGGTAGGACAGGATGACGGCGAGCCCGGTGAGGCTCGGCAGCAGCATCATGATCAGCAGCACCACGCCATATCCGTAGGCCACCGGCAGCGTCAGCCAGTTGGAAATGACCACGATCGACAGGAACTTGTCGCCGATGCCGACGAGCCAGCTGAGAAGGCCGACCAGCACCAGCGGCACGATCCAGTTGGCGACTTCGACCAGCGCGAGCCGGAAGAAGAACAACGCCCCGACGTCCGCCCCCTCGGGCAGGGTCTGCAGATAGATGCTGCGCCACCACAGGAAGGTGAGCAGCGTGGTCGGCAGGACGAAGAATGCCGCCCAGAAAGATCGCAAGGCGCCACGGTCGGAAAAGTCGAGATGGGTGAAGCCCTTCGGGTCCTGCCGGAACAGCAGCCACAGGCCGGTCAGGTAGAATTCGACTTCCTTAAGCGTTGGCATTCGCAAACCACTGTTCGATGAAGGTCTTGTAGATCCGGGTCAACGTTTCCAGGTCTTCGACCGCGACCCGTTCGTCGACCATGTGCATGGTCTGGCCCACGAGCCCGAATTCCACCACCGGGCAATAGTCCTTGATGAAGCGCGCGTCCGAGGTGCCGCCGGTCGTAGACAGCTGCGGAGTCGAGCCGGTCACCGTCTCGATCGCGCCGGACAGCGATGCGATCAGCCCGTTGTTGCGCGTCAGGAAGACGTGGCTCGGACGCTCCGACCAGACGATCTCGTAAGCGACCGGATCGCGGCCGGGACGCAGATGGCTGTCCGCCGCCGCCTCGTCGAGCCGGCGCAGGATCTCTGCCTGAACGGTCTCCGCCGTCCAGACGTCGTTGAAGCGGATGTTGAATTTGAAGCTGGTCGAGGCCGGAATGACGTTGGTCGCCGGATTGCCGACGTCGATCGACGTGACCTCGAGATTGGACGGCTGGAAATCGTCGGTACCGTGATCGAAGGGCGGATGCATCAGGGCATCGGCCAGGCGCACCGCGCCGCGCACCGGATTGTCGGCGAGATGCGGATAGGCCGCGTGCCCCTGCACGCCGCGCACGGTGACGGTCGCCGAGATCGAGCCGCGCCGGCCGATCTTGATCATGTCGCCGAGCTGGTCGGGATTGGTGGGCTCGCCGACCAGGCAGGCGTCCCAGTGCTCGCCCTCGTTCTTCGCCCATTCGAGCAGCTTGATGGTGCCGTTGACGGCCGGGCCTTCCTCGTCGCCCGTGATCAGCAGCGAGACGGAACCTTTCGGCGGCCCCTTCTCCTCGATCAGTCTTGCGAGTGCCGTGACGAAGCAGGCTATGCCGCCCTTCATGTCGACGGCGCCGCGGCCATAGAGCATGCCGTCGGCGATCTCGGCGGCAAAGGGCGGGTGGCTCCAGTCGGTCTCGTTGCCGACCGGCACGACATCGGTATGGCCGGCAAACATCAGGTGCGGGCCTTCGCTGCCGAGCCGGGCATAGAGGTTTTCGATGTCGGGCGTGCCCGGCTCGCTCGCCGTCATGCGCTCCACCTTGAAGCCGAGCGGCTCGACGAGGGCCTGCAATGTGGTGAGCGCGCCACCCTCGGCGGGGGTCACGGACGGGCAGCGGATTAGGGCCTGGAGGACTTCGGCGGGATTGGTGCTGTTCATGATCTCTGGGCGCTGTCGAGGTCCGGCAGCATGGCTGCCGCGACCGTCTGGGAGGTTGAGTGAGGTTTAGCCGATCGGCCGACGCCTGTCACGAGCCAAGGGCCGGCTCAGCCTTTCGGCCAGTCCGATGCCGGGCCATAGGCGTTAGGCCCGGGCGCCGAGGGCCAGAGGCAGAGCACGAAAAGCATGACGAAGGATACGGCGGGCACGAACAGCACGAAGACGAGAATGCCCGGCAGGCCCATGTCGTGCAGCCGCTTGATGCTCATCATCATCGTCGAGGCGACGGAGACCGTCAGCCCGGCAAAGAACAGCAGGCTGAACAGCCGGAACAGGTCCTCGTCCTCCTGGTGGAGGGCGAGGGAGGCGACGGTGTAGCAGTTGAGCACCATCCAGAACAGCCAGCCGAGGATGAACACCTGCCGTCCGGCGCGTCCGGACGGGCTGAAGAACAGCCAGCTGACGGTCGGCCGACGGGCCGGCGCCTGCATCGGGCTCAGTCCCTGAGCAGTTCGTTGATGCCGGTCTTGGAGCGGGTCTTGGCATCCACGCGCTTGACGATCACCGCGCAGTAGAGGTTCGGAGCCGGCTGGCCGTTGGCCATGGTCTTGTCGCTCGGCAGCGAGCCGGCGACGACGACGGAATAGGGCGGCACCTCGCCATAAGAGATCTCGCCGGTGGCGCGATCGACGATCTTGGTCGACTTGCCGATGAACACGCCCATCCCGAGAACCGAGCCCTCGCGGACGATGCAGCCTTCGACGACCTCGGAACGCGCGCCAATGAAGCAGTTGTCCTCGATGATGGTCGGGCCGGCCTGCATGGGCTCCAGGACGCCGCCGATGCCGACGCCGCCCGACAGATGCACATGCGCGCCGATCTGGGCGCAAGAGCCGACGGTCGCCCAGGTGTCGACCATCGTGCCCTCGCCGACATAGGCGCCGAGATTGACGAAGGACGGCATCAGGATGGCGTTCGGCGCGATATAGGCTGAGCGACGCACGACGGCGTTCGGCACGGCGCGGAAGCCGGCGCGCTCGAATTCACTGGTGCTCCAGCCGTCGAACTTGGAGGGCACCTTGTCCCACCAGGTCGAGCCGCCGGGGCCGCCGCTCACCACTTCCATGGCGTTCAGGCGGAAGGAAAGCAGCACGGCCTTCTTCAACCACTGATGAACCGTCCAGTTGCCGTCCTCGCCGCGCGTTGCGACGCGCGCCTTGCCGCTGTCGAGCAGGTTCAGGGAGGTTTCGACGGCGTCGCGGATCTCGCCGCGGGTCGAGGTATTGACCGTATCGCGATTGTCGAATGCCGCTTCGATGACGTGTTCGAGGGCGCTGAGATCCGTGGCGTTCATCTGAATTCCTTAAACTTCGTTGTCTATCGTTGAACCGGACGATATCCGCATTCGCAATCGGGAACTGACATTTGCTCTAGCGCATTCGCCCGGGGTTGAAAACAGCCGCCAGCGCATTCGGCGTCTCCGATAGCGACAAAGAAAGGCATGAAAAATGGCAAAACCCTCCAATGGCCGGGAACGCAGCAAGGACGGCTCGTGGGTCGCTCTGAAGGACAGCCAGACCGACCGCAGACGCGCCGCCGAAGTGCCGCGCACGCCGCAGTCCGAATCCCCGTCCTACCGGCTTGCCTATGTCGACGACGACTTCATGATGCGCGAGGAGCTGCGCCCGGTGCGCCTGCAGCTGGAATTGCTGAAGGTCGAGATGATCCTCGCCGAGCGCGGCATAAAGTCGACCGTCGTCATGTTCGGCGGCGCGCGCATTCCCGAGCCGGGTCAGGATGCCTGGGCGGCGCGCAACGAGACCCAGCGCGCCAATCTGACGGCAGCCTCCGTCTACTACGAGGAGGCGCGCAAGTTCGCCCAGCTTTGCGCCGCCTACGGCGCCCTGCATGACCATCGCGAATATGTCGTGACGACGGGCGGCGGGCCCGGCGTCATGGAGGCCGGCAATCGTGGCGCCGCCGAAATGGGAGCCCCCACCATCGGCCTCAACATCGTCCTGCCGCACGAGCAGGCGCCGAACCCCTATGTGACCCCGGAGCTCAGCTTCAACTTCCACTATTTTGCCATCCGCAAGATGCACTTCCTCATGCGCGCCAAGGCGATCGTCATCTTCCCCGGCGGCTTCGGTACGCTGGACGAGTTCTTCGAGGCTCTGACACTGATCCAGACGAAGCGCATGGCACCGATCCCGCTCATTCTCTTCGGCGAATCGTTCTGGCGGCGCATCGTGAACTTCGAGGCGCTGGCCGAGTTCGGCACGATCGCGCCCGACGATCTGAAACTGCTGAAATTTGTCGAGACCGCGGACGCGGCCTGGAAGATCATCGTCGATCACTACGAACACTGAAACGCACGGCGCACGAAAAAGGCCCGCGAGCATGCTCGCGGGCCTTCCTGTTCATTCGTAGGCGGTGATGCTTACTGCATCCAGAAGCCGCGCTTGGGGAAGTCGTCGGCGGTGATCGAACCATCCTTGTCGGTGTCCATCCGCGTGAACATCTTGTCGGCCAGCGCCGCGGCCTCGTCCTTGCTGATCTGGCCGTTCTCGTCGGTGTCGGCCATGCCCATCATGCCGCGCGGGCCCATCCCACCCATGCGGTCGCCCATCGGTCCGCCGCGTTCCATGCCGGGACCGCGGTTGCCGTCGCGCATGCCGTGGTGTCTGCCGTGGCGCTCGCCGTCGTCGCCCCAGCCATGGCCCTTGCCGTGGCGAGGACCGTCGCAATCGTCGCCACGCGGTCCGCGGTCGCCGTCGGGACCCCAGCCGCGCTGGTTGCCCGCGCCGTCGCGCGGCGGCTGAGCGTTCATCGGGCCGCTGCCGTCCTGGGGACCCTGTCCCTGTCCAGCGCCCTGGCCCTGCGTCTGGTCGGCTGCCGGGCCATTGTCCTGGTCGTCGGCGTCATCCTGTTCGTCCGCCGCCGGTGCATTGGCCTGCATCTCCGCCTGGCGCGCAGCGCGCATGGCCTCGCGGTGCTTGCGGAACTCGCCGGGGATCAACACGCCGTCCTTGTCGGCGTCGATGGTGGTGAACATCTTGTCCCTGGCCGCCGTGGCCTCGTCCTTGGAGATCCTGCCGTCCTTGTTGGCGTCGAATTCCTGTAGCATGCGCACGAACATGCCTTCGCCGCCCGGGCCGCGGCCCATGTCCTGGCGTGCGAGCACGGCCGAAGCCGAAGTGCCGATCAGGAGGCTGCCGATGATCGTCGCGAGGGTCAGTGTCTTGCCGGTCATGGGGTAGTTCCTTTCATCATCTGGTGATGAGAGGAAGGTAGGGCGGCCGAATGCAAGAACCTACTTAAACATCGGTAAGATGGATGAAGCTTTGGTAATGTTTGAAATTCGTCAGAGCGCGGTGTCGACCAGGCGGCCAAGGAAGCCGGCGAGGTCGTCGGTGACATAGTCGATGCTGGCCGGATCGGTATTGTCGGCCAGTTCCCAGCTTTCCAGCACGACATCGCCGAGATTGCGCGGCACGAGCAGCACCGTCTTCATGCCCAGCGCCTTCGGCACCGCCAGATTGCGCGGCAGGTCCTCGAACATCGCGGCATGGCGCGTGTCTATGCGGTTGAGGCTGGTGAACTTGTCGTAGGTGCTGCCGGCGGGCTTCGGCTGGTAGCCGGCCGCGACGATATCGAAGATGTCGTCGAAATGGTCGAGAATGCCGAGCGCCCGCGCCGCATCCTGAGCATGGGCGACCGTGCCGTTGGTGAAGATGAACTTGCGGCCCGGCAGCGCCTTGATCGCCGCGCCGAGCGTCTCGTCGGGCAGCAGCGCCGAATAGTCGATCGCATGGGCTTTTTCGAGGAAATCGTTCGGATCGACGCCGTGATGCTGCATCAGGCCGGCGAGCGTCGTGCCGTGGTCGTGATAATATTTCTTCTGCAGCACCTTCGCCTCGACCGGATCCATCTGCAGCAGCTGGGCCACGTAAGCCGTCATGTTGCGGTCGATCTGCGCGAACAGGTTGATGTGATGCGGATAGAGCGTGTTGTCGAGGTCGAACACCCAGTCGCGGACATGGGCGAAATCGTCTTTGTGCGGAAGAAGGGCTTTGTCGGTCATGTTCGCGTTATGACAGGACCGGCGGATTTGGCAAGCCGATCTGGGTTGGTCGGCGACCCGAAGGCGCCCGCATTTCCCGGAGACGAAAATCCCCCCGCGACGCCGGCCGCGAGGGGATCTTGTGTCGATCGGGCGAGTGGCGCCCGATCACTTCATTTCGTAGATGTCGATCGGGAAGTACTTCTTGTTGATCTCAGCATATTTGCCGTTGTCGCGGATCGCGTCGATCGCCGCGTTCAGCTTGGCGAGCAGGTCGGTGTCTTCCTTGCGCACCGCAATGCCGGCGCCCTGGCCGATGAACTTCGGATCGGCGATCGGTGCGCCGACCAGTTCGCAGCACTTGGCGCCGTCGCCCTTCGATAGCCAGTCCATCATCGGCAGCATGTCGCCGATCTGGACGTCGAGGCGGCCGTTGATCATGTCCATGTTGACCTCGTCCTGGGTCGGATAGAGCTTGATGTCGAGGTCCGGATAGGTGGCGGTGGCATATTCGGCCTGCGTCGTGCCGGATTGCGCGCCGATCACCTTGCCCTTCAGGCCCTCGTTGGAGAAGTCGGTGATGTTGGCGCCCTTCTGGGCGATGTGGGTCATCGGCGCCTTGTAGTAGGACTTGGTGAAGGCGACCTTCTCGGCGCGTTCCGGCGTGATGAACATCGAGGCGATCATGAAGTCGAACTTCTTCGCCTGCAGCGCGGGGATGATGCCGTCCCAGTCCTGCGTCACCACTTCGCATTCGACCTTCATCTCGGCGCACAGCGCCATGCCGATCTCGACGTCGAAGCCGCCGACCTTGCCGTCCGCGGAAACGAAGTTGAAGGGCGGATAGGCACCCTCGGTGCCGATGACCAGCTTGTCGGCGGCCTGGGCGGAAAGCGCCGTCAGCGCGGTAAAGGCCAGGGCCAGAATGGTTTTCTTCATGATCTTTCCCCTTGTTGTAACGCCTTCCGCGGCGCCTTGCCGTCCAGTCTATGCAGCGCTTGAGCATCAGCGAAATAGATAGTTGCAATAGTCGATATCAACGTGATTTATTGGGGGATGCCTTTTCGCGGGACGCCTCCCATGGCCAACAATCGGCTCGAACGCTTCGCCCACAATCTCGACTGGAATCTGCTGCGGACCTTTGCCGTCGTGGTCGAGGAGGGATCGATCACGGCCGCCGCCTCGCGTCTGCTGTTGCAGCAGCCGGCCGTCTCCATGGCGCTGAAACGGCTGGAGGAAACCACCGGCCACCGGCTGATCGACCGCCGCCCGGGCCGCTTCGAAATGACGGAGGCCGGCGAGCGGCTGTATCGCCAGGCGCGCGACATCTTCGCCGCCGTCGTTCGCCTGCCGGATACGCTGGAAGGTGCCGGCGCCGACATCACCGGCCATGTCTCGGTCCATGCGGTTTCACACGTGCACCACCCCGGTTGGGACGAGCGCACCGCCCGCTTCTTCACTGCCCATCCCAAGGTCACGATGAACGTGACGATTGAGACCACGGCGGATGTGATCAGTTCGGTCGAGCGCGGCATTGCCAGCATCGGCATCTGCGACGGCATCATTCCCGATCATCTGGCCAAGGTGCCCTACAAGCTGGAGCGCTATGCCCTCTACTGCGGCGCCGGCCACCGGCTGTTCGGCGCCAAGGGCGCATCGCTTAACGACCTGCGGGGCGATCCCTATGTCGCCTTTACCGCCGACGTGCTCGGCGGCCAGCATATGAATGCGGTCACCGCCGTGCGCGCGGTCGGTTCCTTCGGGCAGGAGGTGCGGGCCGTGTCCAGCCATGTCGAGGAGGTCATCCGCATGGTCGCCGCCAATATCGGCATCGGCATGTTGCCCAATCATCTTGTGCGGCCCTGGGTCGAGGCCGGCCGGCTCTGGCAGTTGCCGCCCTACGGTAGCCTGCCGGTCAGCGAGGTCTTCCTGATCAGCAACCCCAACGCCATGCTCAATCCGGCCGAACAGGCCTTCGTCGCCGCTATGGACGGGCTCGAACTCTTCGAGGACGAGGCGCCACATCAATTTGGTTGATGCGGACTTTTATCTCTATAAATTTGAATGGGGGTGCTGTCCCCGGCTAGCATGCGACCTTCATTCGGGAAAACCACGCATGCAGACCTATGACATCGCCATCCTCGGCGGCGGCATCGCCGGCCTATCGCTCGCCTATTTCCTTGGCGCCAGCCGTTCGGTCGTGGTGCTCGAGCGCGAAGAAAACCTCGGCTATCACTCGACCGGCCGCTCGGCGGCGGAATTCGTGCTGCGCTACAACAGCCCGGAGGTTTGCACGCTCGCCGCCATCAGCCGCGACTTCTTCGACCATCCGCCCGGGGGCTTCGCCGAGGTGCCGTTGCTCGTGCCGCGCGGCGGTGTGATGATCGCCAATCCGGAAAAGCTCGAACGGTTCGAGGCCCATTTCGCCGCAGAGCAGACAAAGGCCGACAATCTCACGCGGCTATCGATCGACGAAGCCCTGGCCATGGTGCCGATCCTCGACCCCGCCTATGTCGCGGGCGCCTATCACGATCCGGAATTCTGGGACATCGAGGTCGAGAGCCTGCTGCAGGGCTATGTGAAGGGCGCGCGCCGCGCCGGCGTCGAGATCCGCCAGAAGGCCGGCGTGATCTCCGCCCGCGACGATGGCCGCCAATGGCTTCTGGACACCGAGGGCGGAACGGTCGCCGCGCGGATCGTGGTGAACGCCACCGGCGGCTGGGCGGATCCGACGGCGGGGCTCTTCGGCGTCGCGCCGATCGGGATCGTGCCGCACCGTCGGACCGCGATCCTCGTCGACCTGCCGGACGGGGTCGATGCCCGCACCATGCCGGAAATCAACGAACTGGACGACGAATTCTACATCAAGCCCGATGCCGGCCGCCTGCTCGTCTCGCCCGCCGACGAAACCCCTTGCGAGCCGGGCGACGTGCAGCCCGAAGAGATCGACGTCGCCTGGGCTGCGCATCACCTGGAAACCGCGACGACCATGCATGTCAGGCGGATCGCCAGGAGCTGGGCCGGCATGCGCAGCTTCGCGCCGGACCGCCTGCCGGTGATCGGACCGGCCCGCGACAATCCCCGGTTCTTCTGGCTGGTAGGGCAGGGCGGCTACGGCATCCTCAGTTCGCCGGCGCTGGGCGCGCTCGCCGCCAGCCTGCTGACCGGAAGCGAGGCTCCGGAGGGCTTCCAGCGGGTGGGGCTGACGGCGGCGGCCTTTTCGCCGCAACGTTTCTGAGCCGGCAGGCCGCTTTCCACCAACCGATGGCTTTTCCGCCTCGCCGCCGGGTGCTAACAGCACGCCATGTCCCCCTGGATCCTCATCACCTTCGCCAGCGCATTCCTGCAAAACCTGCGCTCCGTCCTGCAAAAGCACCTGAAGGGCCGAATGGGCACGACGGGGGCGACCTTCGTGCGTTTCGGCTATGGGGTGCCCTTCGCGCTGACCTATCTGGCCGTGCTGCATTATGGCCTTGACCGACCGCTAGCGGTGCCGGACGGCGCCTTCGCCTTCTGGGCGGTGATCGGCGCCTTCGCCCAGATTGCCGCCACCTTCTTGCTGGTCCATCTCTTTTCGTTCCGCAATTTCGCGGTCGGCACCGCCTATTCGCGCACCGAACCGGCCCAGGCCGCCCTGATCGCGCTGGTCCTGTTCGGTGAGACGCTCACCGTGCCGACCCTGATGGCTATCCTGGTCTCGGTGCTCGGCGTGATGCTGATCTCGGTGGCGCGCACGGCGCTGACCCTGCCGTCGCTGTTTACCTCGGTCTTCAGCCGCACCGCGCTGATCGGCCTGCTGTCCGGCCTGTTCTTCGGCGTATCGGGGATCGCTTATCGATCCGCGTCGCTGGCGTTGCAGCCGAGTCTGCCCGCACCCGACAGCGTCATGCAGGCGAGCTACACGCTGGTCGTCGTCATCCTCGTGCAGACCTTCGCCATGCTCTTCTGGATGCTGTGGCGCGACCGCGCCGAGCTTCGCCGCGTCGGCGCGGCCTGGAAGATCGGCATTCTCGTCGGCTTCGTCGGCGCGACCGCCTCCTTCGGCTGGTTCACCGCCATGACCCTGCAGCAGGTGGCCGTGGTCAAGGCGCTGGCCCAGGTCGAGATGCTCTTCACCTTCGCCTCCTCGGTCTTCTTCTTCAAGGAGAAGATCAACCGTCTGGAAGTCGCCGGCTGCGTTCTGATCGTCGCCGGGGTGCTGTTGCTGCTCGTCGTCTGACGGTCCTGGCGCGTCCGACTCGCCCGCACCGATTGCCGGCGCCGGAACGACTCACTATCATTCCCTCCTCGACAGGCGGGAGGCTTGAGCCAGGTGACGGAAGCGCTGTTTTGCGAATGGTTCAACACGCCGGTAGGTGACCTGGTCGCCGTCGCCGACGACACGCATCTGCGGGTTCTGGGCTTCGAGGAGGATGGATCGCCGGCCGACAGGCTCGAGCGGCAGCGCCGCCGTCTCGGCCGCGACGTCATCGCCGCGGGCAATGCGATCACCACGGCCATGGGCCGGGAACTCAAGGCCTATTTCGCCGGCGAACTCTTCGACTTCACCCTACCGCTCTCGCCGGCCGGCAGCGAATTCGAGCAGAAGGTCTGGGTGGAGCTGTTGAAGGTGCCGCTCGGCGAAACCTGTTCCTATGGCGATATCGCCAGGAATGTCGGGGGCATGGAAACCGTGCGCGCGGTCGGCAAGGCCAATGGCGCCAATCCGATCGCCATCGTCATCCCCTGCCACCGCTGCATCGGGTCCGACGGTTCGCTCACCGGTTATGGCGGTGGGCTGTGGCGCAAGAAATTTCTCCTGCGCCACGAAGGCGAGATGCGGCCGGTGGGGCTGTTCGCCCTCTGACCGCTCGGGATCGCCCCGGCTAGGCCCCGATCAGGGAACGATCAGCGTGCCGGCACCGTGCTCGGTGAAGATTTCCAGAAGCACCGAATGCGCCGTCTTGCCGTTGAGGATGACGACGCCCTGAACGCCGGCGCTGATCGCATCGATGCAGGTCTCGACCTTCGGGATCATGCCGCCGGAGATCGTGCCGTCCTTGATCAGCGCGCGGGCCTCGGAAACCGAGAGTTCCTTGATCAGTTCGCCGTTCTTGTTCAGCACGCCCGGCACGTCGGTGAGGAAGAGCAGGCGGGTGGCCCGTAGCGCACCTGCAATGGCGCCGGCAAAGGTGTCGGCGTTGATGTTGTAGGTATGGCCGTCGCGGCCCGGCGCGACCGGCGCGATGACCGGGATCATCTCGGACTTGGCGAGCAGGTCGAGCAGCGTGCGGTCGACTTCGACCACTTCGCCGACGAAGCCGAGGTCGAGGACGCGCTCGATGTTGGAGTCAGGATCGACGATGGTCTTCTTGGCCTTTTCGGCAAAGACCATGTTACCGTCCTTTCCGCAAAGGCCGATTGCCCATTCGCCCGTCTGGTTGATGAGGGCGACGATCTCCTTGTTGATCGAGCCGGCCAGCACCATTTCGACGATCTCGACGGTCTTCTGGTCGGTAACGCGCAGGCCTCCCTCGAACTTCGATTCGATGCCCATCCTGGTCAGCATGGCGCCGATCTGCGGGCCGCCGCCGTGGACGACGATCGGGTTGACGCCCGACTGCTTCAAGAGCGCGATGTCAGCGGCAAATGCCTTGCCGAGGTCGGCATTGCCCATGGCGTGCCCACCATATTTCACCACGATCGTCTTGTTCTCGTAGCGCTGCATGAAGGGCAGGGCCTGAGCAAGGAGCCGCGCCTGGGTTTCGCTTTCGGATGCCGTCATCGGATGCCCTCGTGATTGGTTCGCGGCCTTTTAGCGCAAGATCGCCCGCGATGGAATAATCCGGGAAAAGATAAGCGCGGTCGATGATCCGGCGATGACCGGATGGCGTAGACGCCTGTAGGACACGACAAAATTGCGCCCGGGGGAGGGCCGTCTGGAGGAGAGGGCCCGAAAGCCGATGCCTAGCGACGAAATCGCCGTACTGCTGAGCCGAGTGGCCCTCAAGGACCGCTCAGCATTTTCTGTGCTCTATAGCCGTTCCTCGCCGAAACTTTTTGCCATCTGCCTTCGTATATTGCGAGACAGGGCCGATGCCGAGGAGGCGTTGCAGGATGTCTTCATGAAGATCTGGCAGCGTGCTGAAAGCTTCGCTTCGTCGGGAAATGGTGCCATGGGATGGCTCGCGGCGATCACCCGTTATCATTGCATCGACCGTCTGAGGTTAAGACGCCCGCCGGCGGAAGAATTGGAGACGGTCATCGACCTCGCCGACAGCGCTGCCGACCCGGAGAAGAGCGCGGTGCTGCGCTCCGAAGGAAAGCGGATTGACACCTGTCTGCAAGCGTTGGATCCTGACCGTGCGCGCGCCGTGAGGCATGCCTATGTGGAGGGACTGTCCTATCAGGAACTGGCCGATCGGTTCGCGGTGCCGCTGAACACGATGCGCACATGGCTGCGTCGCAGCCTGTTGAAATTGAGAGAGTGCATGGATGACGACGCCAGACCAGAGCAAGGGTGACCGCTCCCGCGACGAAGTGCTCGCCGGAGAATACGTGCTCGGCGTACTCGGCGTCGAGGATCGCATACAGGTCGAGGAACGGCTGCGGCATGACCGCACCTTCGCCGTGATCGTTCGGCGCTGGGAGGACAATCTCTCGCAGTTCAACGAGGACTATGGCGTGGAACTGCCGCCCGAGGCGCTCTTCGCCAGGATCGAGAGCAAGATCTACGCCCAGCCACAGCGAGACGCGTGGGGGGCTGCATTCGGCGGTCTGTGGAACTCGCTGGCGCTCTGGCGCGGCCTGGCCTTTGCCGGCGTGGCCGCGGCTGCGGTCGTGGCGGGAACCGAGGCGGGGCTTTGGGACCGTTCGGCAGGCGGCCAGCCGCTGGTGGCGGAACTTGCCGGCAAGGACAGCGTCATCAGCCTCGTCGCGCGTTACGACAGCGGTTCCGGCAAGCTTCAGGTGACGCCCGTCGCGACCGGCGCGCAGCAGCAGAAATCGCTGGAACTCTGGCTGATCGAGGGCGAGGCGGCGCCGCGTTCGCTCGGCGTACTGCCGCAGACCGGCGAAGGCGAGATCATCGTGCCCGACACGCTGCGCAACCGTTTTGCCGAAGGCGTCATCCTCGCCGTCAGTCTCGAACCCTTCGGCGGCTCCCCGACCGGCCAGGCCACCGGCCCGGTCATCGCGCTCGGCCCGGCACATCTGTGACGGCGTGCCTTTGGGCGCGCCGTCTTAATTAAAAGATAAATATATCAAATATATAGGGAAAAATTTCGGATTTTTGCCCGGCAGCTGAAACTTCCTCGCCTGAGCCCTCGTCCTTTGTAGTGTTCCCGACAACGGGATCGAAACAACCGCCCGGATGGCAATCCTGCCGCCGAGGACGGATCGAGAACACCAGGACAGAGGAAACCGAAATGTTCAAGACCACCCTTCGCCCGCTCACCCTTGCCGTCGCCCTTGCAGCCGGCACCGTTGCCGCCCATGCCGAAAACCCGATGGTCGGTGGCGCCGCCATGTTCGAGGACAAGAACATCGTTGAAAATGCCGTCAACTCGAAGGATCACACGACGCTGGTCGCCGCGGTCAAGGCTGCCGGCCTCGTCGAGACCCTGTCGGGCAAGGGCCCCTTTACGGTCTTCGCGCCCGTCAATGCCGCCTTCGACGCGCTGCCGGCCGGCACGGTCGACACCCTGCTGAAGCCCGAGAACAAGGATCAGCTGACCAAGGTTCTGACCTGCCACGTCGTGGCCGCTGACGCCATGTCGTCTGCCATCGGCAAGATGATCGCCGACGACGGCGGCACCCATCCGGTCAAGACTGTCGGCGGCTGCATGCTGCAGGCCAAGATGGATGGCGACAAGATCACGCTCACCGACGAGAACGGCGGCGTGGCCACCGTGACCATCGCCGACGTCAAGCAGTCGAACGGCGTGATCCACGTGATCGACAAGGTCCTGCTGCCGAAGGCCTGAGCCGCATCTCTGCCCCGCCTTCGGCGGGGCAATGTCTAGGCCGGGCGTACTGCGTCAGGTTGCCTGGCCGATGGCCTCGAGGATTGCCCCGCGCAAATCGTCGAGGCCATTTCCTTTTTCGGAAGAGGTGGCGACGATGAAGGGATAGGCGGCCGGGCGCTTCTTGATCTTTTCCAGGGTTTCCGCGATCAGGCGCGGAACGCCGGCTTCCTTGATCTTGTCGGTCTTGGTCAGCACGATCTGGTAGGACACCGCCGCCTTGTCGAGCAGGTCGAGCACCTCGTCGTCGTTCTTCTTGATGCCGTGGCGGCTGTCGATCAGCACGTAGACGCGCTTCAGCGTGGCGCGGCCGCGCAGATAGTCGAAGACCAGCTTGGTCCAGGCATCGACATGTTCCTTCGGCGCCTGGGCATAGCCATAGCCGGGCATGTCGACCAGCGCCATCGGCGGCAGGTCACCCGCCTCGCCCGAATAGCCTTCCGGAACGAAATAGTTGAGCTCCTGGGTCCGGCCCGGCGTGTTTGACGTGCGGGCGAGGGCCTTCTGGCCGACGAGCGCATTGATCAGCGACGACTTGCCGACGTTCGACCGTCCGGCGAAGGCGATTTCGGGCACCGTCGGTTCGGGCAGGAACTTGAGCGCGGGCGCGGACAGCAGGAAGTCGACGCGCCCGGAAAAGAGCTTCCGGGCACGTTCGACAAGATCATCATCGACGGGATTCTGGCTGGCGTTTTCGGCGGTCACTTGGCGTGCTTGCTCGCCTCGGCCACGTCGGCCCGTTCCTTGTCGACCATCGCCTTGAGCTGCGGGTGCCGCGCATAGAGATACTTCTGCTGCGCGATGGTGAGCACGTTCGAGGTGATCCAGTAGATCAGCAGGCCCGCCGCGAACGGGGCCATCACGAACATCATCATCCACGGCATGATCGCGAAGACCTGCTGCTGGACCGGATCGGGCGCGGCCGGGTTCAGCTTGAACTGCAGCCACATCGTGAAGCCGAGCAGCAGGGCGAGGATGCCGATGCCCAGGAAGCTCGGCGGAGTGAAGGGCAGCAGGCCGAACAGGTTGAGGATGTGCAGCGGATCGGGCGCCGAAAGATCGTGAATCCACAGCGCGAACGGCTGGTGGCGCATTTCGACCGCCAGGGTCAGCACCTTGTAGAGCGCGAAGAATACCGGGATCTGCAGGAAGATCGGCAGGCACCCCGCGAGCGGGTTGACCCCTTCTTCCTTGTAGAGCTTCATCGTCTCTTCCTGAAGCTTCTGCTTGTCGTCCTTGAAACGGGTCTGCACCGCCTTCAGCTTGGGCTGGATCGCGCGCATCGAAGCCATCGAGGCGAACTGCCGCTGGGCGATCGGAAACATGATCCCGCGCACGACCAGCGTGAGCAGGATGATCGCGACGCCGAAGTTGCCGACGGTCTTGAACAACGCCATCAGCAGCCAGAAGATCGGCTTTTCGAACCAGAAGAACCAACCCCAGTCGATCGCATGACCGAAGTTGGTGATGCCGGCTTCCTCATAGCGGTCCAGCACCGCGCTTTCCTTGGCCCCGGCGAAAATCCGGGTGGTGTGCGACAAGGTCTGGCCCGGCGCGACATTGGCCGGCTGGTAGAACAGGTCGGCGAGATAGATGCCGTTGCCACGCGCCCGGAAGTCGGAGCTTTGCGCGCCCTTTCCGGGCACCAGCACGCTCATCCAGTAGATGTCCGTAAAGCCGAGCCAGTTGGGCTTGCCAGCATTCGGGACGAGGCCCGCCGCAACGACATCTTCGTAGTTCGGCTTGAAGGTGACCGCATCATCGAAGGCGCCGAACGGCCCCGCATGGAGCGTCCAGGTGTCAACGCTGGCGG
>Ga0180012_1000088_pt1 | contig 44678 bp, 34 predicted proteins | sample KR11_S2_MetaG_FD_122243 | JGI IMG/M metagenome (GOLD analysis project Ga0180012, IMG submission 122243) | Groundwater microbial communities from the Olkiluoto Island deep subsurface site, Finland - KR11_S2_MetaG | ecosystem: Environmental > Aquatic > Deep subsurface > Groundwater | place...
CGACGTTTAATCGCCGAAATGACGGACGACAAGCCCATTCGCTCGCCGATTCCATTTTAATCGATTGGGATGGATAGAACTTTATGCCAAGGCGCCGCGGTTAATCGTGTTTTGCTAAAAAATTACGTGCGGCAATGACTTTACCTGAAAAATCCGGCATGGTGGTCTTAACCATTTGTTAACCACTGAGATCCCGACGGAGAGGCATCCATGGTCACGCGTCTTGCCCGCACCGGACTGGTCATTGCCGGCACCCTTTCGCTTCTGCTCAACCCCACCGGACTGAACGCCGGTGAATACGGTCACGGCTTCCATCCGCACCGTTACGGCCACGGCCATCCGCATCGCGACGCGGTGGTCGGCGGCGCGGGCCTTCCCTCGGTGGTTCCGGGCATCGGCACCTTCGCCGGATCGATCTCGGCGGTGCGGGTGCGCGGCTCGGGCATCTATTTCGCCATCGAAGGGTCGCGCAGCGACGTCATTCCCTATCGCCCGCCGGTCGCCAAGATCATCGAGATCGATGCCGAGATGGACGACAGCGCCTGCTCCTACGAGGCCGGCGTCTGCGTCATCCGCCCCCAGTGACCTGACCGGTCAGCGGAAGCGCCAGACGGTGGTGTTCTTCACTTCGCTGTCTTCGAGAACGCGCGTGACCGGCACTTCATAGGTGGCGAGCGGCTCGAGCCTTTCGGTCGGCCGGTAGCTTCGCCCGGGATCGCCGACCAGCACACGCGTGCCGCCCGCTGAAAGACGCCCGAACCATTCGGTCAGCGCGCCGGCGAAATCCCGATCATAGAAGACGTCGCCGGCCAGCACGATATCCGCCTCCACCGGCGTGCCGATCAGGTCTTCCGCGGTAAAGCCGATCTCGACACCGTTCTCGACGGCATTGAGCCCGACCGCCGTCCCCGCCCAGGGATCGATGTCGGCGGCAATAACTTCGGCTGCCCCGGCGAGCTTCGCGGCGATGGCGACCAGCCCGGACCCGCTGGCGAAATCGAGCACGCGCTTGCCGCGCACTTCTTCCGGGTGATCGAGGATATAGCGGGCCAGCCCCTGCCCGCCCGCCCAGGCAAAGGCCCAGAACGGCGGCGGCAGGCCGATCTCCTCAAGATCCTCTTCCGTCTTCAGCCAGAGGTCATGCACCTCGTTGGCCAGCCTCAGCCGGATTTCCGGCACATGCGGCGGCACCATCAGACTGGTATTGGCACGGATGAAGCTCTCGGGATCGGTGTTCAAGCCATCTCCTCAGCGCGGCGGATTGTCGAGGCCGCCCATGCGGCAGACTTCGAGATATTCCTCTTCCGTCACCGGCTGGACGGAGAGCCGCATCGAAGTGACCAGCGCCATGTTGGCGAGCTTCGGATTGGCCTTGACGTCCTTCAGCGAGACCGGCTTCGGCATGTCGCAGACCGCGCGAATGTCGACGCAGTCCCAGCGGGCATCGCCCTCGGCGGTCGAATCGGGATGGGACAGCGCACAGACTTCAGCGATGCCGACGACCTCCAGCCCTTCGTTCGAGTGGTAGAAGAAGCCCTTGTCGCCGATCTTCATGGCCCGCATGTTGTTGCGTGCCAGATAGTTGCGCACGCCGGTCCATTCGGTACCCTTCTCGCCGGCGTCCTTCTGCATCTGCCAGGACCACTTGAAGGGTTCGGATTTGTAGAGCCAGAAAGCCATTCGCCCTCAAGCCTCCGGATTGTTGAAGACCCAGTTGTAGGGCTTGATCTCGACATGGGCGAAGAGGCCGACCTGGGCATAAGGATCCTGCGCGGCGATCGCCTTGGCCGAATCGAGATCATCGGCGGCAATCAGCAGCATGGAGCCGCAGGGCTTGCCGTCCGCATCGAGGAACGGGCCGCCGATCTTCAGCGTGCCGGCGGCGTTGAGACCGTTCAGCCATTCGACATGAGTCGGGCGGGTTTCCATCCGGACGTTGAGATGTCCCGGCTTGTCGGTGCAGATCACGGCAAACAGCATGTTCTCGTCTCTCCTTGGTTCTCGTAGAAAGCCCGTCACTCGGTGGTGATCGGGCGCGACATCAGTTGCTCGATGGCCGTCGGGATGTCGAGGCTTCCCTCGATGACCGCGGCAACGGCATCGGTGATCGGCATGTCGACCGCGCATCCCTCGGCCAGACGCGAGGCGACGGCCGCGGCAAACGCGCCCTCGACCAGTTGCCCGCGGGAAAAGTCGATCGGCTCGCCACGCCCGAGCGAAATGCCGAAGCGCAGATTGCGCGACTGGTGGCTGGTGGCGGTCAGGACGAGGTCGCCGAGACCGGACAGGCCACGAACCGTATCCGCCTTGCCGCCCATGGCAGCAACCAGCCGCGACATTTCCGCAAGGCCGCGCGAAATCAACGCGGCACGGGCGGAATCGCCGAGCCCCATGCCCTCGACGATGCCGCAGGCGATCGCCAGCACGTTCTTCAGCGCGCCGCCGAGCTGCACGCCGATCCGGTCGTCGGAAGCATAGAGGCGGAAGGTGCGGCCGGAAATGGCATGCGCCAGCCGCTCGGCAGTGGCGAGCTCGGCGGCTGCAATCGCCATGGCCGTCGGCAGGCCGCGGGCGATGTCGGCGGCGAAGCCCGGGCCGGACAGCGCGGCGATGGCATGATGCGGCAACGCCTCCTCGAGCACGTCGGTCAGCAGCCGGGCCGATGCCCGGTCGATGCCCTTGGCGCAGGTCACGACGGTCGCGCCCTCGGCCAGATAGGGACCATAGCGGCGGGCGGCCTCGACTTGGGCCTGCGAGGGCATGGCGAACAGCACGATGCCGGCCCTGGAGATCACGTCGGGATCCGCGCTGAAACCAAGCGTATCCGGCAGCCGTATCCCCGGCAGGGCCGCCTCGTGAATCCGGTTTTCCTGCAGATCGGCGATGAGAGTTGCCTCCCGGCCGAGAAGCGTTGTCTCGACCCTGCCCTCGGACGCCATGACGGCCGCAAGTGCCGTGCCGAAGGCGCCCGAACCGATGACGACGACGCGTTCAGTCCCGCTCATGCCTTTGCTCCACGCTTGCCGTGGCCGATCACCGCCTTTGCCTCGCCGTCGAGCGGCCAGCGCGAGCGCGGCTGCACGTCGAGCGGATCGGCCGGCAGGCCGAGCGCCATGCGCTCCAGGCCGGCCCAGGCGATCATCACGGCATTGTCGGTGCACAGGTGAAGTGGCGGGGCGACGAAACGGAAACCGTGCCGGTCGCAGAGCGAATGCAGGGTTCGCCGCAATTCCTTGTTCGCCGCAACGCCACCGGCGACCACCAGGGCAGGCACGCCGTCATGCTGCGGGAACTCGGCGAGGAAGCGCTGCAGGCCGCGGCCGATCCGGTCGTCGAGCGTGCGCGAAATCGCCCGCTGAAAGGAGGCGCAGATGTCGGAGATATCCTGATCGCTGACCGGGGCGATGCTCTCGGCCGCTTGGCGCACCGCGGTCTTCAGCCCGGAGAAGGAGAAATCGAGCCGTGCCTCGCCGACCAGCGGCCGGGGGAAGTCGAACCGCTTCGCCTCGCCCTTTGCCGCGGCCTTCTCGACCTCCGGCCCCCCAGGATAGGGCAGGCCGAGCAGCTTGGCCGTCTTGTCGAAGGCCTCGCCCAGCGCATCGTCGATCGTCGTGCCCCAGCGCTCGTAGTCGCCGACACCCCGCACCAGCACCAGCTGGGTGTGGCCGCCGGAGACGAGCAGCATGAGATACGGAAAGGTGAGGCTGTCCGTCAGCCGGGCCGTCAGCGCGTGCCCTTCCAAATGGTTGACCGCGTAGAGCGGCTTGCCCGTCGCCCGCGCGATTGCCTTGCCGGTCATCAGCCCGACCAGGAGCCCGCCGATCAGGCCGGGGCCGGCGGTGGCGGCAATCGCATCGATATCGGACAGTCGTGTTCCGGCGCGCGTGAGCGCCTCCTCGATCAGGCTGTCGAGGGCGTCGACATGGGCCCGCGCCGCGATTTCCGGCACGACGCCGCCATAGGCGCTGTGCTCGTCGAGCTGGCTGAGGACCACATCCGCCTCGACCAGGCCGGTGCCGTCGTCGAAGCGGGAAACGACCGCCGCGGCCGTTTCGTCACAACTGGTCTCGATGCCGAGAATGCGTAGTTTGGAGCCCATTTGCCCTGTTCATTGATTGCGATGACCGGGAAACCCGTCTACGAGGACTGTCGGTAACAACGGATCAGATCGGATGCAAACAAAACCTTTTCGCATCGGCACGCGCGGCAGCCCGCTCGCTCTGGCGCAGGCTTACGAGACCCGTGACCGGCTGATGGCGGCCCATGGCCTGCCGCAGGCGTTGTTCGAGGTCGTCGTTCTGTCGACTCAAGGCGACCGGATCACCGACCGCCCGCTTTCGGAAATCGGCGGCAAGGGCCTGTTCACCGAGGAACTGGAACAGCAATTGCTGTCCGGCGACCTGGACTTCGCCGTGCACTCGTCGAAGGACATGCCGACGAAGCTGCCGGAAGGCCTCGTCCTCTCCGCCTACCTGCCGCGCGAGGACGTGCGCGACGCCTTCATCGGCGCGACCGCACCAAGGCTCACCGAGTTGCCGCACGGCGCGACCGTCGGCTCCTCGTCGCTGCGGCGCCAGGCGCTGATCCGTCGCCTGCGCCCCGATCTTAACGTCATCACCTTCCGCGGGCTTGTCGATACCCGTCTGCGCAAGCTCGCCGAAGGCCAGGTCGATGCGACGCTGCTTGCCTATGCCGGTCTGCGACGCCTCGGCAAGCAGGACGTGCCGACCGAACTGCTCGACCCCAAGGACTTCCCGCCGGCCCCCGCCCAGGGCGCGATCTGTATCGAGAGCCGGATCGGCGACGACAGGATCAATGACCTGCTGGAAGCGATCAATGATCGCGCCACCTTCGACGCGGTCAGCTGCGAGCGCGCCTTCCTGGCCGCCCTCGACGGCTCCTGCCGCACGCCGATCGCCGGCTATGCGCGCTGCGACGGAGACACACTCACCTTCTCGGGCATGATCCTGACGCCCGATGGCGCGCGCTTCCATGAAATCGAGACCGGTGGCGCCCGCACCGACGCCGTCGCCATCGGCCGGGCCGCCGGCGAGGCGATCCGCGCCAAGGCCGGCCCCGACTTCTTCGCCAGCTGGAGCTGAGCCATGCGCGTTCTGGTGACGCGCCCCGAACCGGCTGCAAGCCGCACTGCGGCCGAACTCAGGCGGCGCGGCCACGAGCCGCTGCTGCTGCCGCTCGCGTTCGCCGAACACGACGTCGACGCCCTGGCCGCAGCCCTTGCGACCCCCCATGCCGCCGTCGCCGTGACCAGTGCCGAGGCGATCCGCGCCTTGCATGCGCTCCCAAATCTCCCGGCCGCACTTTTCGATATGGCCTGCTTTGCCGTCGGCGAAAGCACGGCGACGGCCGCCTGGAACCTCGGCTTTCGCAATGTGGCGGCCGGCGACAATGACGGGACGACCCTTGCCCGGATGATCGCCGGACAGACGGATCCGGCGTTCAGCCCGGACCGGTCTCTTCTCTATCTCGCCGGCAGCCCGCGCGCCTCAGGCTTCGAGACCGAACTCGCAGCTCTCAAGGTGCCCGTCGAGATTTGCGAATGCTATCGCATGCGCCCGCTCGCCCCCTCTTCATCCAAGATCACGCAGGTCCTCGGCACGGATCCCGTCGATGCCATCCTGCTCTATTCGAGCGAGAGCGCCCGCCGCCTGTTCGACCTGCCCCTGCCGAAGCCCGGCCAGGCCTTGCTCTCCGGCGCCCGCATTCTCTGCCTGAGCGAGAAAATCGCAGGCGTGGTTCCGGAATTCTTCCGCTCGAAAACGCAGGTCGCACCGGCTCCGACCGAGGCATCGCTCCTCTCCCTACTCTAAGGTCGCGGGCCAAATTTGATCTTCGCTCTTTCTTTCCCCGGTCCGACTGACTAGTTTTAAAGGACCGCAGGGAAATGAAGAGGTTGACATGGTTTCCGGAAAGCCGCCCCGCCGCTCGAAGTCGCCCAACGACCCGGTCACCATCGACCTGACGGCCGAGTCGGTAAATGCCGATGCCTCCACCGAGCGCGAACCCGCCGACACGCCCGACATCGCCGAAACGGTGATGGCCGGCACTGCCAGCGCATCCTTCGACGAAGTTCAACCGGCTACCGCCGAGCCTTCGCCGGCCGCGCCGGACGGCGCATCGGAGGAGCAGCCTGCCGAGCCGGCCGCCGAAGCCGCCTGGCCGCCCGAAGCGCCGGCGGAAAGCACCGCCACTGCCCCGGAACCGCCGCCACGCGAGGCGCCCCAACCGGCAAGATCCGGTCCGGCCCTTCCGGCAATGGTCGCCGCCGGCATTTTCGGCGGCCTCGTGGCGCTGGCCGGCGCCGGCAGCATGCAATATGCCGGATACCTTCCGGCCATCGCACCGCCGGCCGCAGCACCCGCCGATACCTCCAGCCTGTCCGCCGAGATCGAAACCCTGAAATCCCAGATCGCCGGTCTCTCCAGTGCTCCGGCCGCGACCGATCCCCGCCTGCAAGAACGCCTCGCCGCCCTGGAAGACTCGGTCGCCAGCCAGGCGGCGGCAGCACCCGACGCCGCAGTGCTCGACGAACTGCGGCAGAAGCTTACGCAGGCCGACGAGGCGATCGCTGCCCTGAAGGGCGAAATCGCCGGCAATGCCAGTGCGCTTGGCGAGACCGAGACCCGTCTCACCGAACGTCTCGCGGAAACGGAGAAGAAGCTCGACGCACCGCGCACCGACGTCGAGATGGCCAAGGCGATCGCGCTCACCGCGCTGAAATCCGCGACCGAACGCGGCGGCCCCTTCATGGCCGAGCTCGACGCGCTGGCCAGCATCTCGCCCGACGATCCGGCCGTCGCGGGGCTGCGCCCGCACGCTGCGACTGGCGTCGCCTCGCGCGCCGAACTCGTGCGCAAGTTCGGCGACGTCGCCGACACCATCCTCGCCGCCATCCATCAGCCCGACCCCAACGAGGGCATCGGCCAGCGCCTGCTGTCCAGCGCGCTCTCGGTGGTCAAGGTCCGCCCGGTCGGCAATGTCGAAGGTGCGACACCGGAGGCGATCCTCGCGCGCATGGAAGACAAGCTGCAGAACGGCGACCTCAAGGGCGCCGCGCTCGAATGGGAAAGCCTGCCGGAGGCCGGCAAGGCCGTTTCGACCGACTACGTGTCGATGCTCAAGACCCGGATCGATATCGAGGCGCTGGTCGGCGATGCGCTCGCCGCCGTCGTCAGCGGCAAGAAGGGCTGAGGAAGCAATCCATGCTGAGAATTCTGTTCTTCATCCTCACCATCCTCATCCTCGGCTTCGGCTTTGCCTGGCTCGCCGACCGCCCCGGTTCGCTGTCGATCCTCTGGCAGGGTCAGTTGATCGAGATGAGCCTGATGGTCGCGGCCTCAATCCTGCTGGCGATTATCGCCGTCTTCATGTTCATCTGGTGGTTCGTCCGTACGCTGTTCACCTCGCCCCATTCGGTGCGCCGCTATTTCCGCGCCCGCACCCGCGACCGTGGCTACCAAGCGCTGTCGACCGGGCTGATCGCGGCCGGGGCCGGCAATGCGGCTCTCGCCCACAAGATGAGCGCCCGGGCCCGCGGCCTGCTGCGCGCCGACCAGGAGCCGCTGATCCTGGTGCTCGAAGCCCAGACAGCCGTCATCGAAGGGCGCCACGACGAGGCCCGCCGGCTCTTCCAGCAGATGGCCGATGATCCGGAAACCCGTGAACTGGGACTGCGTGGCCTCTATGTCGAAGCCGAGCGGCTCGGTGCCCACGAGGCGGCCCGGCAATATGCCGAAACCGCCGCGGAGAGCGCCCCCTACCTTCCCTGGGCCGCCAAGGCGACGCTGGAATATCGCTGCCGCGTCGGCAACTGGGACGATTCGATCCGCCTGCTCGACCAGCAGCGCGTCGCCCATGTACTCAACCGTCCCGATGCGGAACGCCTCAAGGCCGTGCTCCTGACGGCGAAAGCCGAGGACCGGCTGGAGAGCGAACCGGCGGCCGCCCGCGACAACGCGCTGCAGGCGCTGAAGCTCGCCAAGGATCTCGTGCCCGCCGCGATCGTCGCGGCCAAGGCCTATCTGCGCGAGGACAACCTGCGCAAGGCCTCGAGCGTGCTTGAACAGGTGTGGAAGCTCAACCCGCATCCGGAGATCGCCCATGCCTATCTGCGTGCCCGCGGCGGCGACAGCGCCGTCGACCGGCTGAAGCGCGCCGAACGCCTGGAATCACTGCGAACCAACAATGTCGAATCCCTGCTGATCGTCGCCGAAGCGGCCCTCGATGCGCAGGACTTCGCGAAGGCCCGCGCCAAGGCGGAGGCCGCCGCGCGCATGCATTCGAGCGAGCGCGTCTATCTGCTGCTCGCCGACATCGAGGAGGCCGAGACCGGCGACCAGGGCCGCATCCGTCACTGGATGGCGCAGGCGCTGAAGGCCGGCCGGGATCCGGCCTGGGTCGCCGACGGCTACGTCTCCGACAAATGGCTGCCGCTCTCGCCGGTGACCGGAAAGCTCGACGCCTTCGAATGGAAGGTGCCCTTCGACCAGCTGGAAGGCCCGGTGGAAGAGGGCGCGGTCAGCAGCGCCACGATCGCCCTTGAAACCCTTCCGCCCGGCAGCACGGTCGATGTCGAGCGGGTAGCGACGGCGGCTGCGCCGGTGACCGCGGTTCCGGCCGCCGAGGCCGCACCGCCGGCAGCACCGGTCAAGCCCGTCCCCGCGCGCGACGAAAGGAAGCCGAAGCCGGAGCAGTCACCCGAACCGTTCTTCGGCCGTCCTCCGGACGATCCGGGCGTTCGTGAAGGCGCCCAGCCCAGTGGGGGCGACCAGAAATCCCGACTGAAACTGTTCTGAGGAGGCCAAATGCTGGAACGACTGCAGTCCTTCTTCCAGAGCCTGACCCAATCCGGCCAGCAGCAGCCGGCTTTCGCCCCCGACGATCCGCGCATTGCGGTGGCAGCACTCTGTCTGCAGGTGATGGAATCCGACGGCGTCGTGCATGATGCCGAGCGCGCCAAGCTTCGCTCGCTGATGCGCGAGCAGTATGAACTGGATGAAGAGGCGCTCGATGCGCTTCTGGCCCAGGGCAGCGCGGCGGAGAGCGAAGCGGTGGACTACTACCGCTTCACCTCGGACCTCAAGCGGTCGCTCGACGAGTCCCAGCGCCAGCAACTGGTCGGCATTCTCTGGGACATCGTCTACGCCGATGGCAGCCGCAGCGAGATGGAGGATCATGCCATCTGGCGGATCGCCGATCTTCTTGGCGTATCGGGACGCGACCGCGTGCACGAAAGGCAGGAGGCCGAGGCACGCGCCGGCCTTGAGGGAGACGGCGATGCTGGATGATCCTCACCGGCGCCGGGACCGGCAGCCGGTCCTGATCGTTCTCCACCAGGAAAGGTCGAGCCCCGGCCGTGTCGGCCAGATGCTGACCGAGAAGGGCTTCCCGCTCGACATCCGCCGGCCCGTGCTGGGCGACCGGCTGCCGCCGACGCTTGAATCCCATGCCGGCGCGGTCGTCTTCGGCGGCCCGATGAGTGCCAACGACCCGGATCCCTTCGTCAGGACCGAGACGGACTGGCTCGCCGTGCCACTCAAGGAAAACAAGCCCTATCTCGGCATCTGCCTCGGCGCCCAGATGCTGGTGCGCCATCTCGGCGGCAAGGTCGAGCCGGAGCCGGAAGGCCGCGTCGAAATCGGCTGGTATCCGCTGCATCCGACGGAGCACGGCCGGCTGCTGATGCGCAACTGGCCGAAGATGGTCTACCACTTCCACCGCGAGGGTTTCGACCTGCCGCATGGCTGCCAATTGCTGGCCGAGGGCGATGTCTACCGCAACCAGGCCATCCGCTACGGCGACAATGCTTGGGGCCTGCAGTTCCATGCCGAGCTGACGCGGGCCATGATGCAGCGTTGGGTCGTGCATGGCGCGCACCGTTTCATCATGCCCAACGCCCAGCAGGGCCGCGACCATCTCGAAGGCCGGATGATCTTCGATGCGCCACTGAAGGCCTGGCTGTCGGATTTCCTCGATCTTGTCTTCGTGACGAGCCGTCACTTCGCCTGAGTGTTGGGTACGTCGAGACTGTCGATCTTTCTGAGCTGCGGGAAACCGAGCGCCCAGATCACTGCGACTGCCAGCGTGCCGGCCCCGCCGATCACCACCGCCGGAACGGGCCCGACGAGATGCGCCATCGTTCCGGCGCGGAATTCGCCGAGCTCGTTGGAAGCGCCGACGAAGACCATGTTGACCGCATTCACCCGGCCGCGCACCTCGTCCGGCGTCCACAGCGCGATCAGCGTCTCGCGCACATAGACGGAGGCCATGTCGGCGGCCCCCATCAGCATCAGTGCAGCGATCGAGATCCATGCCGTCTCCGACAGGCCGAACAGGATCGTACCGGCGCCGAAAAGCGCGACGCCGATGAACATGAACATCCCGGCATTGTGACGGATCGGGAAGCTGGCGAGCGCCACCGCGACCATGATCGCGCCGATCCCCGGCGCGGCGCGCAGCAGGCCGAGCCCGAGCGGTCCGAGCGTCAGGATATCGCGGGCAAAGACCGGCATGAGAGCGATCGCGCCGCCGAGCAGAACGGCGAAGAGATCGAGCGAAATGGCGCCGAGAACCACCTTTTCGCCGAAGATGAACCGGAAGCCGGCAAGGATGGTGTTCCACGACACCGCCTTGGACGCGGTGCGCTGGACGGGCCTGGCGACCATGAAGACGAGAACCGCGGCGGCGACGAAGAAGGCGAAGGACACGGAATAGGCAAGCACGGCGCTGACGCCGTAGAGCAGGCCGCCGGCCACCGGGCCGATGATCGACGCCGTCTGCCACGAGGACGAGTTCCACGCGACCGCATTACCGAGGTCCTCCGGCGGCACGAGGTTGGGCGCCAGCGACTGAACGGCCGGCGCGTTGAAGGCGCGCTCGATGCCGAACACCACGAGAATGGCGAAAACGAAGAGCGGCTCGAAGGCGTCGAACGCGGTCAGCGCCAGCATGGCGGCGCCGCAAAGCGCACTGACGATCATGCAGGTGGCGACGATGGCGCGCCGGTTGTAGCGGTCGGCGACCGAGCCGGTGACGAGGATGAGCAGCAGCGACGGCAGGAACTGCACCAGCCCGATCAGGCCCAGATAGAAGGCGCTGCCGGTCTCGTCATACATCTGCCAGCCGACCGAGACGCTGAGAATCTGCGTCGCGAAGGCGCCGAGGAAACGGGCGAGGAAGAAGCGGAGATAGGAAACGTGCCGGAAGGCGGCGAAACGATCACCGGACGAGGCTGGGGTCATCAACGGAGCTTTCCACTCGGGCGAAGGTGCACCGGCATGGGCCGGATCCACCCGTTAAACATGATTCCGCATCGCCCGGCCCGCGGTACTTGTCCGTTTAGTCGCCAATGTCTACATGTCTGTCAACCGAGAAATGGAGACCTGCATGCTCGCGCTGTTTCAGACGATCGATCTGGCATTGAACCTTTATACTTGGGTGCTCATCGCCAGCGCCATCTTTTCGTGGCTCTATGCCTTCAACGTGATCAACTCGAGCAACCGCTTCGTCAACTCGATCGGCACCTTCCTCTACAACGTGACGGAGCCGGTGCTTCGCCCCCTGCGCCGCGTGCTGCCGGACCTCGGCGGCATCGACATCTCGCCGATCGTCGTGCTGCTCATCATCTTCTTCATCCGTTCGCTGATGTGGAACAGCATCGTCCCCCTGTTCTTGTGATCCGGCCCTACAAGGCCTTTGCCGATCACCTGCGGCTTGCCGTTCGGCTGACCCCGAACGGCGGGCGCGATGCCATCGACGGCGTCGAACTGAATGCCGAGGGCGAGGCGCACCTGAAGGCGCGCGTCTCCTGCGTTCCGGAAAAGGGCAAGGCCAACAAGGCGCTTGTCGCGCTGCTGGCCAAGGCGCTCGGCGTTCCCAAATCTTCCGTATCCGTCGTCTCCGGCGACACCGCCAGACAAAAAATCCTCCGGATCGATGGCGACCCGGAGGATTTGGCAAATCGGATAGACGGCCTGGTGGCCGACTGATCTTACTTCTGTGCCTTGTGGCGCTCGATGGCTTCGACGATCAGCGACTTCGCGACGCTGACATCCTGCCAGCCGGCGATCTTCACCCACTTGCCGGGCTCCAGGTCCTTGTAGTGCTCGAAGAAGTGCTCGATCTGCTTGAGCGTGATCTCCGGCATGTCGGTGTAGTTTTCGATCTTGTCGTAGCGCTGGGTCAGCTTGTGCGACGGAACGGCGATGATCTTCTCGTCCTTGCCGCCGTCGTCTTCCATGACCATGACGCCGATCGGGCGGACATTGATGACGCAGCCGGGAACGAGCGGGCGCGTATTGCAGATCAGGACGTCGATCGGGTCGCCGTCTTCCGAAAGCGTGTGCGGCACGAAGCCGTAATTGCCCGGATAGGTCATCGGCGTGTAGAGGAAGCGGTCGACGATCAGCGCGCCGGCTTCCTTGTCCATCTCGTATTTGATCGGGTGGCCGCCGACCGGCACTTCAACAATGACGTTCACGTCATCCGGCGGATTCTTGCCGATCTTGATTGCATCAATACGCATTTGCAGCCCCATGGGAGTGTTGAAATCCCGCGCTTCCTAATGGGAATTCGGATGCAATGCAACACGGCTTTGGGCGAAGGCCCCAAAAGCGGGCGATCCGCAGCGCCCGGATTTCCAGGCTTTTTCAGGGTCCCCCCGCGCCATCCGGCCCGCGCTCTGCTATATCGGGTGGGAGTACTACGAGAGGGGACCTTCAATGCTCGTTTTCCGTCGCCTAACCACCGCACTTGCTTTCGCGTTTCTTGGACTGTCCGTTCCGGCACTGGCCAACGAGAGCGTCTATACCGACCTCAACCTTGACCGTTGCCAGACGATCGCCGCCGACGACATGGGCGCTTCTATGAAGTGCAAGGGCTACAAGAACTATCCGATCTATTTCTCTGAAGGGGACCTTCGCCAGAGCGTTCTCTACGGTCCGGTGCGCGCTGAACTGATCGAGGGTGCCTTCGAGTCCTTCGGGGCCTTCAACCACGTCAACACCAAGGTCGAATGGCGCCTCGACGCATCGGGAAGGCCGTTTGCCGCGATCCTGCGCTGGTTCATCGAAAATGTCGGCGACACCGGCATGCCGACCAAGGCGGCGGAAGGTCAGGTACTGGTCGTCGCGCGCGTGGCACAGCCGGACGACGGCCTGAGCTGCGTGGTCGGCTATATCGACGCGCTGTCCAATCCCAACGCCAACGAACTCGCCCGCCAGCTCGCCGACAGCGACGCGCGGGACTTTGCCTGCGGCTACCAGGAAGGCATGTGGGTCGGAGAACGGGGAGAGAAGACCAGCGAACAGACCCATGTCTGGCCCGAAGGGCTCACCGGGGAATAGACGGAGCCAAACTCAGTTCCAGATGAAGCCGAGCTTCTTCAGCTGCACGTCATCGAAGTCTTCCAGACCTTCGACGGCGTCGACCCCGCCATTGGAGCGGAAGAAATCGACCGCGTGCTGGCTGTCTTCGAGGCACCACACGGCCATGCCGTTGCAGCCCAAGGACTTGAGCAGGCGCCGCGCCTCGCCGAACAGGGTGTGGCCAAGCCCGATGCCCTGATATTCGGGGCGCATGTAGATTTCGTAGATTTCGCCTTCCTGGGGAAGGGCGCGCGCGCGGTTGAGGCCGAGCGTGGTATAGCCGGCGATCATGCCGGCGACGTCGACCACGAGGATCGTAGCGGGCCCACGCGTCGCCTTGCGCCACCAGGTCTCGCCGCGCCGTTCGATCATCTTGGTGAGCGGCCGATGCGGAATGAGCCCGGCATAGGCGTGCTGCCACGAGCTCCGGTGCGCCTCGGCAATGGAGGCGGCATCCTGCGGCTCGGCAGGGCGCACATCGATCGACAACGTCTTCATAACGCTACTTTCGTCCGGCTGGAGGTTGCCGACGGGGAGCAAGTCTCGCCCGTCAAACCGCCTCCAGCGCTCTCATCTGGACCATAGCGAGAAATTTAACGCAATCTTAAGGCCTGTCGCAAGCCCGACGGCCTCCAATACACAAACAAAAACCCCGGCTAGGAAGCCGGGGTTTCATGAAATCGCTGGTAGCGATGATCAGGCCTGGGCGGCAGCGCGTGCCTTGTCGAACCGCTTGCGGTCGTTGGCATCGAGATACATCTTGCGCAGACGGATCGACTTCGGCGTGACTTCCATGAGTTCGTCGTCCTGGATCCAGGACAGCGCACGGTCGAGCGTCATGCGGATCGGCGGGGTGAGCTTGACGGCTTCATCCTTGCCGGCGGCGCGGATGTTGGTGAGCTGCTTACCCTTCAGAACGTTGACTTCGAGGTCGTTGTCGCGAGTGTGGATACCGATAATCATGCCCGCATAGACCTTCTCGCCCGGCTCGATCATCATCGGACCGCGGTCCTCGAGATTGAACATGGCATAGGCCACGGCCTCGCCGGCGCCGTTCGACAGCAGCACGCCGTTGGTGCGGCCGGTGATCGGGCCCTTGTAGGGCTGGTAGTCGTGGAACAGCCGGTTCATGATGGCCGTGCCGCGGGTGTCGGTCAGCAGTTCCGACTGGTAGCCGATCAGGCCGCGGGTCGGCGCGAAGAACACCAGACGCACGCGATTGCCGCCGGACGGCCGAAGCTCGGCCATTTCGGCCTTACGCTCGGACATCTTCTGCACGACGATGCCGGAATGCTCTTCGTCCACGTCGATGACGACTTCTTCGATCGGCTCCATGAGCTGACCGGTCGCCTCGTCATTGTGCATGACGACGCGCGGACGCGACACGGCAAGCTCGAAGCCTTCGCGACGCATGGTCTCGATCAGAACGGCGAGCTGCAATTCGCCGCGGCCGGAGACGAAGAACGAATCCTTGCCTTCGGCTTCTTCGATCTTCAGCGCGACATTGCCTTCGGCTTCCTTGAGCAGGCGGTCGCGGATGACGCGGCTGGTGACCTTGTCGCCTTCGGTGCCGGCCAGCGGGCTGTCGTTGACGAGGAAGGACATGGTGACCGTCGGCGGGTCGATCGGCTGTGCAGTGAGCGGCTCGGTCACGGACGGGTCGCAGAAGGTGTCGGCGACGGTGCCCTTGGACAGGCCGGCGATGGCGACGATGTCACCCGCATGGGCTTCGTCGATCGCGGTACGCTCGATGCCGCGGAAGGCGAGAATCTTGGAAATGCGGCCGTTCTCGATCAGCTTGCCGTCCTGGCCGATGACCTTGACGGCCTGGTTCGGCTTGATCGAACCGGAATGGATGCGGCCGGTGATGATGCGGCCGAGGAAGGGGTTGGCTTCCAGGATCGTGCCGATCATGCGGAAGGCGCCGTCTTCGTCGCCGACGCTCGGCTCGGGAACATGTTCCAGCACGAGGTCGAGCAGCGGAGCCAGGCCCTGGTCCTTCGGGCCTTCCGGATTGACGTTCATCCAGCCGTCGCGGCCCGAACCGTAGAGGATCGGGAAGTCGAGCTGTTCGTCGGTCGCGTCGAGATTGGCGAACAGGTCGAAGACTTCGTTGATGACTTCTTCGTGGCGGCCGTCCGGACGGTCGATCTTGTTGATCGCGACGATCGGGCGGAGACCGACCTTCAGCGCCTTCGAGACCACGAACTTCGTCTGCGGCATCGGGCCTTCAGAGGAGTCGACCAGAACGATCGCGCCATCGACCATCGACAGGATGCGCTCGACTTCACCGCCGAAGTCGGCGTGGCCGGGGGTGTCGACGATGTTGATGCGGGTATTCTTCCATTCGACCGAGGTCGCCTTGGCAAGAATGGTGATGCCGCGTTCCTTTTCGAGATCGTTCGAGTCCATGACGCGTTCTGCAACGCGCTGGTTCTCGCGGAACGAACCCGACTGTTTCAGGAGCTCGTCCACAAGGGTCGTTTTCCCATGGTCGACGTGCGCAATGATGGCGATATTGCGAAGTTTCATACAAAGATCTCTGATGGCTGGCGCGCGACAATGAGTGGCGGCGTGTTACTTTGCCGCGCTCATACTCTGTTTTTTGCGTTCGCGAAAGAAAAAAAGCCGAAACCGCCGTGCTTGGTTACCGGCAGGGCGGTTTCGTTCTTGCCGGCCGAGGCCGAAACTAGGCCGCGAGACCCTTCTTCTTCAGCATGGCCTCGGGGCTCGGAAGGCGGCCGCGGAACGCCGTATAGGCCACTTCCGGGTCGATCGAGCCGCCGACCGAATAGATATTGGCCTTCAGTCTCTCGGCCATGGCCGGATCGAAGGCGTTGCCCGTCTCCTCGAAGGCAGAGAAGGCGTCGGCGTCCAGCACTTCCGACCACATGTAGGAATAGTAGCCGGCCGAATAGCCGTCGCCGGCAAAGACGTGCTGGAAATGCGGCGTGGCATGGCGCATGACCAGCGACTGCGGCAGGCCGATCGACGTCAGCACCTCGGCCTGCACGGCCATCGGGTCCTCGACCGCGCCCCGGGTGTGGAACGCCATGTCGACCAGCGCCGACGAGGTGAACTCGACCGTGGCGAAGCCGGCATTGAAGGTGCGGGCTGCCAGAACCTTTTCCAGCAGGGCCTGCGGCATCGGCTGCCCGGTCTCATAGTGCACCGCGTAGGTCTTGAGGATTTCCGGAACCGTCAGCCAGTGTTCGTAAAGCTGCGAAGGCAGTTCGACGAAGTCGCGCGAAACGCCGGTGCCGGCGACCGAGGGATAGGTGACGTTGGACAGCATGCCATGCGCGGCGTGGCCGAATTCGTGGAACAGCGTGCGCGCATCGTCGAGCGAGAGAAGCGCCGGCCGGCCCTCCTCGGGCTTCGCAAAGTTGCAGACATTGTAGATGATCGGGATCTCGCCGACAGCGCCGTTCTTCAGCGGCAGCTTGTGCTGCGACTGGAACGAACTCATCCAGGCACCGGAGCGCTTCGACGGCCGGGCGAAATAGTCGCCGAGGAACATGGCAACCAGCCTGTCGTCACGGTCGCGGATCTCGAACACGCGCACATCCGGATGGTAGCCGACGACATCCTTGAGCGGCACCGCCTTGATGCCGAACAGCCGGCCCGCCACGTCGAAGCATGCCTCGATGATATTCTCGAGCTGCAGATAGGGCTTCAGCTCGGCTTCGGAGAAGTCGAACTTCCGGGCACGCAGCTTTTCGGCATAATGGCGCCAGTCCCAGGGCATCACCTCATGGTTCTTGCCTTCCTCGGCGATCAGGGCTGCAAGCTCGCGCTCCTCGATCTTCGCCTGGTCGAGTGCCTTTTCCCAGACCTTCATCAGAAGTCCGTTCACCGCCTCCGGGGTCTTGGCCATGGTGTCGTCGAGTTTCAGCGCCGCATAATTGGCGTAGCCGAGCAGTCCTGCCTTTTCCGCCCGAAGCGCCAGCGTCTCCTTGACGATCGCCCGGTTGTCGGTTTCGCCACCGTTCATGCCGCGCGCCACCCAGGCCTTGAACGCCTGTTCGCGCAGGTCCCGGCGTGTCGAGAAGGTGAGGAACGGCTCGATGATCGAACGCGACAGCGTGACGACATGAGAATGCCCCTCGCCGCGCGCCGCAGCGACCGATGCCATCGCTTCCTTGAGGAAATCGGGAATGCCGGCGAGATCGTCTTCGCCGTCGAGCGGCAGGTACCAGGACTTTTCGTCGGCCAGCACGTTCTGTCCGAATTGCGCACCGAGGCTCGCCAGCCGTTCGTTGATCGCGGCAAGCCGCTCTTGCTTGGCCTTTTCGAGCTTGGCGCCCGACTTGACGAAGCCCTTCCAGTGGCGTTCCAGCACGCGCAGTTCCTCGGTCGTCAGGCCGAGTTCGGCACGTTTCTCCCACAGCGTGTCGATGCGGCGAAAGAGGTCGGCATTCATGCCGATCTTCGAATAGTGGCGCGACATCTTCGGTGCGATCTCGCGCTCGAGCGCCTGGATCAGGTCGTTGCTGTGGGCGCCGGCCTTGTTCCAGAACAGCGCCGATACGCGCGAGAGTTCGTCTCCGGCCGTCTCCGAGGCGACGATCGTGTTGGCGAAAGTAGGCGCATCCGGGTTCTTCGCGATCGCGTCGATCTCGGCGTCATGGGCAGCAAGGGCGGCGTCGAAGGCCGGCGCATAGTCGTCGTCTGAGACGGCCTCGAAGCGCGGAAGCCCGTTCGGGCCAGTCCATTCGAAGACGGCGGGATTGACGGACGACGATGTGCTCATGGTGATTTCCTTTGGCCAGCCTTGCGCCCGCGAACCGGGCTCGTGCTTCGATATGGTATTTGCCGTGTCGGGTTGACAAGCGCGGAGAGGTGCCGGCGCGTATTTTTGTCGGCAGCCTGCGGCGAACCGGATGGCGACATCTGCATCCGAGCGATCAGACGGCCGTGCCCACCACCGCGCCGATGCCGGCTGTCAGCGCCATGGCGAAGGCGCCCCAGAAGGTCACGCGCAATGTGGCGCGCGCGACATTGGCGCCGCCGGCCCTGGCGCCGACCGCACCGAGCAGGGCGAGGAAAAGCAGGGAAGCGACGGACACCGTCCAGACGAGAAGGTTGGCCGGCGACACGATCACCATCAGCAGGGGCAGGGCGGCACCGACGGCGAAGGTCGCAGCGGACGTCAGGGCCGCCTGGATCGGTCGCGCGGTGGTCATTTCGGAAATGCCGAGTTCGTCATGGGCATGAGCCCCCAGGGCATCCTTGGCCATCAGCTGGTCGGCGACCTGGCGCGCCAGCTCCGGCGCGACGCCCCGGGCGACATAGATCTGCGCCAGCTCTTCCCGTTCGAATTCGGGCTGGGTTTCAAGTTCCTTTCGTTCCCGGCCGAGATCCGCCTGCTCGGTGTCGGACTGCGAACTGACCGAGACATATTCCCCGGCTGCCATCGACATGGCACCGGCGACCAGGCCGGCAATGCCCGCCACCAAGACCTCGGAACTGCCGGCGGAAGCGGACGCTACACCGACCACCAGGCTTGCCGTCGAGACGATGCCGTCATTGGCGCCGAGCACGGCCGCGCGCAGCCAGCCGATCCGCGAGACGAGATGGTTTTCGGTGTGTAGGCGACTCATGGCTGGATCCCCGCTTCCGGATTAGATCATGTTCCGGAAACACTAGCAGGTCGGCGGACAGGACCAAAGCTATTCGAAGCGCCGTCAACCCTTGCCGGCGCGACGCTTCAGCGCAGCGACCTCGGCCTCCGTCAGGAACCGCGTCTTGCCCTTTTCCAGATCGCCGAGCGCCAGGCCACCGAAGTCGATGCGAATGAGGCGCAGGCATTCGAAGCCGAGCGCCTCCAGCATGCGGCGGATTTCGCGGTTCTTGCCTTCGCGCAGCTCGAACTCCAGCCAGCAGGTCTTGTCCGCCTCGCGCAGGATCTTCACTCTCGCCGCCTTCAGCAACTCGCCATCGTCCAGGATGCCGGCCGCCATCCGGGCAAGATCCGCCGCGTTCGGACGGCCCCGGGTCTGGACATGGTAGGTCTTGGCAATGCCGCTCTCCGGGTCGAGGAGACGCTGCGCCAGCACCGTGTCATTGGTGAACAGCAGCAGGCCCTCGCTCGCCTTGTCGAGCCGGCCGACGGGCGAGACATGCGGAACGTCGAGATCTCCGAGGCAGGAGAAGACGGTCTCGCGGCCCTCGGGATCGTCGCGGGTCGTCACGAGGCCGCGCGGCTTGTTGAGCATCAGGTAGAGCTTTTCCTCTGCGCCGACCGGCTTTCCGTCGACCTCGATGCGATCCGTGCGGATGTCCACCCAGGCGGAGAGATCTGTCACGCGGCGGCCCCCGATGGAGACATGGCCGCCGGCCACCAGCTTTTCCGCCTGGGTGCGCGAACAATAGCCGAGCTTGGAGAGCGCCCTTGGCAGGGTGACGCGCATGCCGGGCGCTGCTTGCGGGAGTTTTGCCACCAGATTGCCGTCCGCATCCTGTCGGGGCGGCCCCAGGCCGCAGGTTTCGCTGTGGCCAACGACTGCCTTCGCCATGCCGATCCCGTCAAGCGAAAAGTGTCTCTCGTATGCCTGCGGTCAGCCGGCGATCTCGTGGATCCGGGCCGCGGGAACGATCCGCCGGGCCAAGTCGCAGAGATGGCGGTGGTGCGTCAGGTAGATCACCTGGCCGATCTTCGCCATTTCGCCGAACAGCCGCAGCACCTCCTCCGAGCGCGGCTCGTCGAAGGTCTCCATGATGTCGTCGGCGATGAAGGGGACGGACGGACGGCTTGCGGCGAATTCCTCATAGCCGGCAAGGCGAAGCGCGAGATAAAGCTGGAATTGGGTGCCCTTCGACATCTCGCTTGCAAGCTTCGAGCCGCCCTGGCGGGTGAGGCCGATCAGGGTTTCGCGATCCTTGTCCGGCTGGGCCGCGAGCCCGACATAGTCGCCCCGGGTGATCAGCCGGAAGGCTTCCGAGGCGCGCCGCATCATCGACGAGCGATGCTTGTCGCGATAGGCGCGCAGCGCCTCGCCGGCGATCAGGGCGCCGCTCTTCAGCCTCAGATAACTGTTCGCCAGGTCCTCGATTTCCAGGAAGATGGTGCGGCGTTCGACCTCGATTCGGGCGACTTCGTTGCCGCCGCCGATGGCCTCCAGCCGGTCGGAGGCGCGTGTCTTGTCGGCAAAGAGCTGACGCGTGCGCTGGTCGAGATCCTCGAGGCGGGTGATGAGCTCCGCCTCCTCGCGGGCAATTTCGTCGAAATCGGTGCTGCCCAGCTCGGCGATCGCCAGATCGATCGAGGCGGCCGGCAATTCGCCGAGAATCTGGTCCGAAAGCGTGGCGATCCTCGCCTCTAGCCGCGCCCGATCGGCTGCCGCCTCCAGGGCGACGGCGACATCCGCCAGCGTTTCGACGCCGAAGAAGGATGTCAGTTCCGCCTTGCCGGCCTCATGCACGGCCATTGCCTGGCGAAGCGCGCGCTCCGTCTCCAGCAGGCGCCCCAGCTCAGCCTCCTTCGCCGCCCGCGCCGCGAAATCGCGGCGGGCATTCTCCAGCCGCGCCGCAAGGTGCGTTGCCGTTCGGGCGGTCGCCTCGGGATCCAGGGTTTCGCCGATCTCTATAAGCAGGCCTGAAAGCTCGGCAGTGAAGTCTTCGCGGTCGCGTTCCATCGTGGCGATGCGACGCGCCAGTTCGTCGCGCTCGTTGAGCGCCGGGCCAAGCTCGACCAGGGTTTCAAGCACCTCGCGCACGGCACCGGCCGACGTGACATCGGCAAACCACGTACCGGACAGCGCAGCGGTGAACCGGTTGTGCCAATCCACGGAAGCCGCCTGCGCCTGCTCGAATTCGCGCTGGCGCTCGGCAAGCGCCCTTTTCCGATCGGCAAGAGCCTTGTCGGCCGCCTCGCGGGCAGCGGCGCGCTTCGTCTGGCCGGCGACGGCAGCCTCCGCCGCCTCCAGCATTTCGCCAAGCGAACCGTCAACGCCATCCAGCCCGGCGGCCTCCATCGCTGCAGCCAGTTCCTGGCGGTCGAGTTCCGCATCGGCTTTCGCTTCGGCGATGTCCCGAATGCTGGCGTCCAGCCTGTCCCAGGCGGAAAGCGCATCGGCGCGGGCACGCGCCACTCCCTCGATGCGGGAGAACAGCCGGGGAAGCGCCGACGCCGCGTCCTGCATCAGGGCTGCCGGCAGGGCTGAGGCCAGCTCGGACACCAGCGTTTCCCGCTCCGCCGCCGCCTCGTCCAGAAGCTCGTCATGGCGGGCGATTGCGGCCGTCGCTATGGCATGCTCCTGGGTCAGAGCGCGAAGGTCGGCCAGATCGCGCATGGCGGCAAGGCGCGCCATGGTCGTCAGGTCGTCAGCCTGCATGGCGGTGGCGAAAGCTTCGGCACTGGCCTTGTCGAGCCGGCCGGCATGCTCGCTCCAGGCGGCATCGCGCACGGCACGGATGCGCGCCGCTTCGGAATCGTCGATCGGTCCGCTTGAGGCGCGAAGCGCTGCGATGCGTGCCTCCGCCTGCCTTTGCTGGGTGATGAGGTCGCGCTGCCGCTCGGCAAGATCGGCGATGCGCTTGTCGATGCTCGCCGCCGCTGATCGCCAGGCCTCGATCTGGCGCGTGTCGGGAAGCGATAGAGCGCGGATCGCCTCGCCATCTGCTGCCGCGTCGTCAAGCAGCGGCAGAAGAGGCTGGACCGCTTCGTCGAAACGCCGCTGGAGGTCCGGCAGACCGCGTTCGGCAAGCCGAAGCCGCGTCGCATGATCGCCGCGCCGGATGACGGTGAGGCATGTCGTTAGCCGGCTCATGTCGATCGCGTCGGGCTGCGCGCCATCAACGACCGCCTGACGGTCGGCATCCGCCGCTTCGAGGGCCGCTTTTGCCGCGGCCAGTTCCCGTGTCGCGGTCTGAAGCGTCGCCTCGACTCCGGAGCGGGTCTCGATCAGGTCGCGCAGCGCACCGACCGTAACCGCGGGCAGCAGCAGCGTCTCGGGCTGCTCGCATCCCGCCTGGCCCAGTCGGGTGAGGATGACCGCGATCGTGGCCTGCCGCTCGACGAGCGCAGTGCGACGTTTGGGCAGATCCTCCTCGGCGCTGCCAAAACGTGCCTGACCCTTGCTCAACTGACCGATGCGGTCGGACAGCGACAGCAGGCGATCGTCGAGCTGGATCGAGTCGATCTCGTCCTGCACGCGCGCGATGTCCGTCCGGTTTCCGGCAAGCTGCGTGGAAAGCCGCGTCTCTTCCTGCATCAGGCTTGGCAGGGTGCGCGCCCAGTCCGCGGGCGGGCGGGGCAAGGCGGTCCTGGCCGCAAGCTCCTGCGTCAGGCGCTGATACTCGGCGGCAAGCGGACGGGCGCGCAACAGCCGCGCAATCGCCTCGCGCCGGGCCCTCATCGCCCCCAACTCCGTTGTCGCCTCGTCATAGGCCGTCGTCGCCTGGGCAAGGGTCGCGATGATCGCCGCATGCGCCGAGGCGAGCGTATCGATCTCGTCACGTCGCGCCTTGAGCTCGGCGAGTTTCTGTTTCAGCTCGGCAATCCTGGTCGAGCGGGCGCGCTTCTTGTAGAGGCTGTCGGCCTCGTCCGAAATCGCGCTCAGCGTCGCACTCACCCCGCCAAGCCCGGCGCTGGCGGAAAACAGCAGTTCGCCGAGATCGCCCTTGCTCTGGAGAATGGCATTGCCGCCCTCTTCCAGCGTCACGTCGTCGAGCGAGAACATGGTGCGATAGGCGTCGCGGCTGATGCCGGCGAGCGGCACGGAAAGGATAGCCTCGGCGACCGGCTGGCCGCGACCGTCCAGCAACGAGTTGGTGCGCTGCTTGACCCGTTTCAGCTCATGCATCTCGCCGTTGAATTCGAGCGCGCCACCGACCTGCATGGCATTGTAGGCGTGCAGGAAATTGTAGCGACTGCGTTCCTCGATGCCGTAGAGTAGGTCGAGATAGGCCGACAGCGAAGTCGACTTGCCGGCTTCGTTGAGGCCATAGACGATGTGCAGGTCCGGCGAGCCGGGCTGCGCCTCGCCGAAATCGATGACATAGTCGGTGAACTTGCCGTAACGGGTGAGGTCGAGCCGGGCGAGCCGCATCAGTTCGCCTCCGCGCCGTCGGTCTTCAGACGGGCGATGACGTCGCTGCTGCCCTCGGCCAGCAGACGGTCGACATAGGCCTCGAATTCCGCCTCGTCGGCACCGCTGAAGCCACGGCTTTCCGGCGGCAGCTCGTCGCGCAGGTCCTTGACCATCTGGCGGATTTCCTCGCGCGTTCCATGGCGATTGGCGACGTCGTCGCGCATCAGCGCGTCGAGTTCGATCAGCGGATCGGCACTGGCCTGCCCGCCTGCCTCGAGCGGCGGTTCGGTGGCGATGTCGATCTTTTCGATCCAGGTACGGCCGAGCCCTTCGGCGCGCTGCTCGGCCTCGGCCAGCAGAAGGTCGTGGTCGCGACGGATCCGCCACGAGAGCGGCGTCCGGCCCGTCAGCATCAGCCGCGCGACGAGATGGTCCGAGCCGCTGCGCGCACGGGCACCGGCGACAGCCTTTTCGATGGTCTCGACCGCATCGAACCAGCTCGGCGCTTCGCTGAGGTCGACCGCGACCCGGCCGAATTCGGCGATGCTGGTCGGCCTCTCTTCGACGCTGATGCGGCGGTCGTCATGCACGGTGACCAGCGAGACCGATTTCGGTCCGGCCTCGTTGATGTCCCGGCCCTGCGGCATGCCAGGCATGACGACCGTAGTCCGGCCGTCATGCTGGCTTCGCTGGTGGATGTGGCCGAGCGCCCAATAGTCGAAACCCGATGCGTGCAGGTCGGCGAGGCTGCACGGAGCATAGACGTCGTGACCGGGCGCGCCGTCGAGACTGGTGTGCATGATGCCGATATTGACCCGGTCGGGGAGCGGCGGCCGGTATTTCGGCAGCAGGCCTTCCGGCGCCTGCGGGCGGGCGAAGCTCTGGCCATGAATGGCGATGGAGAGACTGCCGCGATCGATCTCGACCGCCTCGGCCCGGCCGGAATAGACCTTCACCGTCGGCGGCAGGATCAGTTCCTGCGTGATGCGCGACAGCGCGTCGTGATTACCGCGGATCGTATAGACGGCGATGCCGGCCTGCCCGAGCCGCTGCATCTGCGCCGCGAGAAAGCGCGCCGTCTTCATCGAGGTCTGGTCGCCGTCGTAGAGATCGCCGGCGATGACCAGCGCATCCACCTGTTCGGAAAGACAGAGGTCGACGATCGCCACCAGCGCTTGGCGGGTCGAATCGCCGATCAACTCGGCCAGGTCGCGATTGCGCAGCGAAAGCGAGCGCAGCGGCGAGTCGAGATGGATGTCGGCGGTGTGGACGAAGCGGAAGGCCATCAGCGGTTCATTCTGGTTCTTGTCATTGCGGGCATGCCGCTGATCGGGCGCTGCGGCGCCTGCTGTTTCGTTCACGATATAGGCACTAGGCCGGCGGCAACAAGCAATTTCGCGGAGCCGGCCGGAGGGGGCGATGGGAGGAAGCGATCAGGCCCGCCCGGCCGGCGGTCCGCCGTATTGACAAAAGCAAACTGTCGAATTATGAATGACGAAATTCGAATTTCGTCACACGTCAAGAGTCAGTCATGGATGCCACGAATACCGAGATCGACAACCACGCCCCGGAGAGCGCCGCGCGTCAGGAAAACGTCGTGCGGATCCTCGATGCGGCCGAGCGCGTGTTCCGGCAATACGGCTACGCGAAGACGACGGTGGCCGACATTGCCAAGGAACTCGGCATGTCGACGGCCAATATCTACCGGTTCTTCGGATCGAAGGTGGAGATCCATCAGGCGCTCTGCTCTCGCATGCTGAATGCCAGCTATGAAATGGCGCTGCACTGCGCCGCCCTCCCGGTCAGCGCCGAGGAGCGCCTGCGCGAATATGCGATGGGCCAGTATCGTTTCACCGTCGAGACCATGCTGGATTCGGAAAAGGTCCACGAGATGGTGATCATCGCCATCGAGCGCGACTGGCATGTGATCGACCAGTTCATCGATCGCCTCCAGGCCGTGGTGCGTGACATCATTGCCGACGGCATGGCCGCCGGCGAGTTCAAGCCGGGCGATGCCGAGCTGGCCGCACGCTGCTTCGGCGCGGCGACGTCGTCCCTGCACCATCCGCAGCTCGTCTCGCAATGCATCGGCAAGGGCAACCGCGCCATGCCGGAAGAACTGATCGATTTCGCGATCCGGGCCTTGAGGGCCTGAGCGCACCCGAACGCATACCGAAATGTTGAATTTCACCGCCAGTCGCGAACCCCGTTTCGCTGAGGATGGACGTCCCATGTACAAGAAAGCCCTACTTCCCCTGCTGCTCGTGGCCACGCTTGCCGGCTGCTCGGCGGAAACCGCCGAAACGCCCAAGGAACCTGTCCGCCCGGTCAAGGTGGTCGAGATCGCTCCGGCCGCGACGACGCGTGAGCTTTCCTATTCCGGCGCGGTGCGCGCTCGCAGCGAAGCGCCGGCCGGCTTCCGCGTCGGCGGCAAGATCGTCGACCGGCAGGTCGATATCGGCGACCGCGTCGTCGCCGGCGACGTTCTCGCCCGCATCGATGCGACCGACTACGAGCTGTCGCTGGCCAGCGCCCGCGCCAATCTGCTGGCCGCCGAGCGGCAGGTCGAGACGGTCGATTTCGCCCTGAAGCGCGCCGACCAGTTGTTCAAGCAGCAGGTCGCGGCCAAGGCCCAGCTCGAACAGGCGCAACTCACCCACAACCAGGCAGTCGCCGCGCGCGATTCGGCCCGGGCGACGCTCTCGCAGGCGGAAAACCAGGTCGGCTATGCCGTGCTCAAGGCCGATCGCGACGGCATTGTCACCGCGGTCCATGCCGATGCAGGCCAGGTGGTCGCCGCCGGCACCCCGGTCGTGACGGTTGCCGTCGACGGCGAAAAGGAAGTGTCCATCGCCGTTCCCGAGGGTGACGTCTTCGCCTTTTCGCCGGGCAAGGCCGTAGAGGTGGGCTTCTGGTCGAACGACAATCTGGCGCTCAAGGGGACCGTGCGCGAAGTCGCCGGCAGCGCCGATGCCGCCTCGCGCACCTTCGCCGTCCGGGTCTCCCTGCCCGCCGACCGGCGCGTGCTGCTCGGTATGACGGCTTCGGTGAAGACCGTCGCCGACAGCGATCAGCCGCTCTTCAGCCTGCCGCTCAGCGCGCTGGCGCGCGGCCCCTCCGATCGATCGATCGTCTGGACCGTCGATCCGGCGGCGCAGACCGTGCATGAGCGCCCGGTCACGGTCGTCGACTTCTCCGAGGCCGGCGTGCGCGTATCCGACGGATTGAAGGCCGGCGATCTCGTCGTCGTCGCAGGCACCCAGTTCATGACCGAGGACCTCAAGGTCAAGCTTGCGGAGGGTGATGCGCAACAGGCCGCGCTCGCCACCGGCAGCATCGTCCCGTCCAGCCAGACGCGCTGAACCAGCCCCCTTCCAGAGAGCGGATAAACGCCATGACGCCGTCCAAGAATGACACGGGTTCCTTCAATCTGTCCCGTTGGGCGATCGCCCATCCGAGCATGGCACGGTTCCTGTTCGGCCTGATCCTGATCGCCGGCGTGCTCGGACTCATGCGCATGGGTCAGAAGGAAGACCCGGACTTCACCTTCCGCGTCATGGTCGTGCAGGCCGTGTGGCCCGGCGCGTCGATCACCGACATGCAGGACCAGGTTGTCAACAAGATCGAACGCAAGCTGCAGGAAGTGCCGCATCTCGACTGGGTGAAATCCTACACCCGCGCCGGCAGCGCCATCATCACGCTGCAGATCAAGGGCGACACGAATGCCGGCGAGGTGGCCGACGCCTTCTACCAGGTGCGCAAGAAGGTCGGCGACATTTCCAGCGAATTGCCGGACGGCCTGCTCGGCCCCTATTTCAACGACGAATTCGGCGACACCTTCATCACGCTGCATTCGCTGTCGGGCGAGGGCTACAGCTATCCCGAACTGAAAACCTATGCCATCCAGGCGCGCGACATGCTGCTGACGACGCCGGGCGTCGAAAAGGCCGTGATCCTCGGCGACCAGCCGCAGAAGATCTATATCGACGTCTCATCCAAAGTGCTGGCCGAACGCGGCCTGACCTTCGCCAACCTCAAGGATGCGCTGGCCGGGCAGAACGCAATCGATCCCTCCGGCACGATCGACACCGGCGAACGCTCCGTACGTATCTCCGTCGACGGCGGTCTGGGCCGGGCCGACGACATCCGCGAACTGAGGCTGCGGGCCGGCCAGCAGGTGACCCGCCTTGGCGATATCGCCACCGTCACCGAAGGCACCGAGGAACCGTTCCAGCGCAAGTTCCGCTTCAACGGCAAGGACAGCGTGCAGGTCGGGGTCGTCATGGCCAAGGGTTTCAACGTCACCGATGTCGGCAAGGCCGTAGAGGAGACGCTGCAGCGCTTCGAAGCCTCCCTTCCGCACGGCGTCGAGGTCGCCCAGATTTCCAACCAGCCGGAAGTGGTGCGCGAAGCCATCGGCGAGTTCATGAAGGCGCTGCTCGAGGCGCTGGCCATCGTGCTCGTCGTGTCCTTCCTGTCGATCGGCTGGCGGTCCGGCCTCGTCATCGCCATCGCCATCCCGCTGGTGCTCGCAGCCACCTTTGCCATCATGTACGAGCTCGGCATCGACCTGCAGCGTATCTCGCTCGGCGCGCTGATCATCGCGCTTGGGCTCCTGGTCGACGACGCGATGATCGTCGTCGAGATGATGGAGCGCAAGCTCGAGGAGGGCCTGCACAAGATCGATGCGGCGAGCTTCGCCTATACCTCCACCGCCTTCCCGATGCTGACGGGCACGCTGATCACCACGGCGGGCTTCATCCCGGTAGGCTTTGCCGAATCGACGGCAGGCGAATATGTCCGCTCGCTGTTCTACGTGGTCGGTATTGCGCTGGTCGTCTCATGGTTCGTCGCCGTCTATTTCACCCCCTGGCTCGGTTACATGATCCTCAAGCAGCGGCAACATGCCGGCAGCCACCAGGACGTGTTTGACACCCGCTTCTACCGCCGCCTGCGCTCGACCGTCGGCTGGGCAGTCCGCCATCGCCTCATCGTGCTGGCGCTGACCATCGGCACCTTCGTCACCAGCCTCTGGGCCTTCCAGTTCATTCCGCAGAGCTTCTTCCCGGCATCGTCGCGGCCGGAAATCCTCGTCGATCTCTGGCTGCCGGAGGGCACCAGCATCCACGAGGTCGAAACCCAGGCGAAGGCGCTCGAAGCCCGGATCATGGACGATGCCGACAAGCAGTTCGTCGCCACCTATATCGGCGAGGGCGCACCGCGCTTCTTCCTGCCGCTCGACCAGCAGCTGCGCAATCCGAACTTCGCCCAGCTGCTCGTCATGGCCAAGGACGAACCGGCGCGCGAACGGCTGATCCTCAAGCTGCGCGGCATTCTCGCGGAAGATTTCCCCTCGATCCGTGCCAAGGTCGACCGCCTGTTTCTGGGCCCACCGACCGGCTGGCCGGTACAGATGCGCGTGACCGGTCCGGACCGTGCCGAGGTGCGACGCATCGCCGACGCGGTGAAGAAGGTCTATTTCGCCAATCCGCTGCTCGCTGCCGTGCATGACGACTGGCTCGAACCCGTCCCAGCGATGAAGCTGGTGGTCGACCAGGACCGCGCCCGCGCGCTCGGCGTCACCTCGCAGCGCCTCCGCCAGATGCTGCAGGCAACCATGAGCGGAGCGCCGCTGGCCGATGTCCGCGCCGGCGAGGAGACGATCTCGATCGTCGCCCGCGAGCCGGAAGAAAGCCGGCAGTTGCTGACGGCGGTGAACTCCGTCTACATCCCGACCGACAACGGCGCCTTCGTACCGCTGTCGCAGGTCGCCCGGATCGTGCCGGTGCTCGAACAGGGCATCGAATGGCGCCGCGACCGCCTGCCGTCGATCACCGTGCGCGCCACGCTGCCGGACGGCGTGCAGTCGAACGAGGTGGTGACACAGGTCTATGGCCAGCTGCAGGACCTGCGCGACGGCCTTGCCCCCGGCTACAAGATCGAGATTCAGGGCGGGGCGGAGGACAGTGCCGAAAGCCAGGCCTCGATCGCCGCCAAGGCGCCGATCATGCTGCTCGTCATCGTCGTCCTGCTGATGATCCAGCTGCAGCATTTCGGCAAGGCCATGCTGGTGCTCGCCACCGGTCCGCTCGGCATCATCGGCGCGGCCGCGGCCCTGCTCGTCTCCGGCGCCCCGTTCGGCTTCGTCGCCATCCTCGGCGTCATCGCGCTGCTCGGCATCATCATCCGCAACTCGATCATCCTGATCGACCAGATCGACCAGGACATCGCGGCTGGCATGGAGCGGTCCGAGGCGATCATCGGTTCGGCGATCCGCCGTTTCCGGCCGATCGTGCTGACCGCCCTGACCGCAGTCCTGGCGTTGATCCCGATTTCGCGGGGCGTGTTCTGGGGTCCGCTCGCCTATGCGATGATGGGCGGCATCCTGGTGGCGACGGTGCTCACCATCCTCGTCCTGCCGGCAGCCTATGCCTTGTTCTTCGGCCGTGAGCCGAAGAACAAGGACGGTCGTGAAGACATCGTCGCGGGCGGCCCGGAAAACCAGAACCACGTAGCCCCGGCCGTCGCTGCGGAATGAGGCTCAGCGGCTGACGTCGATGACGACGCGGCCGCGGATCTGCCCGGCAACGATCGCCTCTGCCAGCTCCGGCACCTTCGACATCGGTTCGACCGTGGTGAGCGCCGCAAGGTGGGCACGGTCGAGGTGGTCGGCCAGCGTCTGCCAGGCGCGTTGGCGCTTGGCCATCGGCGCGAACACCGAGTCGACGCCGAGCAGGGCAACGCCCCGAAGGATGTGCGGCAGGACGGTTGCGGGAAGATCGGCCCCGCCGGCCAGACCGCAGGCGGCGACTGCCCCGCCATAGACCGTCTGCGACAGCACGTTGGCGAGCGTCGTCGAGCCGACGCTGTCGACCGCGCCCGTCCAGCGCTCCTTCTGCAAGGGCGCACCCTTTTCCGTGAGGCTGGTCCGGTCAATGAAGGCGCTGGCGCCAAGCGAGGCCAGATAGTCGTGCGTTTCGGGTCGCCCGGTCGAGGCGGTGACGCGGTAGCCCTTGGCGGCCAGCAGGCTGACCGCGACCGAGCCGACGCCACCGGCCGCCCCCGTGACCAGAACCTCGCCTTCGCCCGGCTTGATCACGCCCCAGTCCTCCAGCGCGTTGACGCAGAGGGCCGCCGTGTAGCCGGCGGTGCCGATCGCCATCGACTGTTCGAGCGTGAAACCATCGGGAAGCGCCATCAGCCATTCGGCCTTGACCTTCTGGAAGCGGGAATAGCCGCCCCATTCCGTCTCCGACATGCCGAAACCGTTGAGCACGACCTTGTCGCCCGCTTTCCACAGCGGCGACCGTGAGGAGACGACGGTGCCGGCGAGATCGGCACCGGCGACCATCGGCGTGCGCCTTGCGATCCGCCCCTTGCCGGAGACGGACAGGCCGTCCTTGTAGTTCAGCGTCGAGTAGGCGATCTCCACCAGCACGTCATTGTCGGGGAGATCGGCGGTCGTCAACTGACGAAAACCCGCCTTCGGCTTGCCGTCGACGGTGTCGACGACGATCGCTGTGAATGTCTGGTTCATGATGGATGCTCCCGACGCTGCAATGCCCAAGTCATGGCCGACAGGGGCACGATGTACGTAGCGCCTCCCGCCAGCCGCACCGAACATGCCACGCCAGTCCGCCGAATGCCACAGCCTTGTCCAGGCCGGCGGCATCAGGTCAGGCGGAGAGGACCGGCGATCTCAGTCCGCCTTTTCCTCGGTCAGCAGGCCGCTGGTTCGAAGCAGCGAAGCGAAGCGCCCGCCGCTCGCGCTCAGCTGGGCGTAGCCGCCCATTTCGATGATCCGGCCGTGGTCGAGGAAGAGCACGATGTCGGCCTCGCGCACGGTCGACAGCCTGTGGGCGATGATGAAGGTCGTGCGGTTCTGGCGCAGCCGGTCGATCGCGGTCTTGACCCGCTCCTCGGTTTCCACGTCGAGCGCGCTGGTCGCCTCGTCGAGCACGAGGATCGGCGCGTTCTTCAGGATGGCGCGGGCGATCGCGATGCGCTGGCGCTCGCCGCCCGACAACCGGTTGCCGCGCTCGCCGACCATGGTGGTGAAGCCGCTCAGGCGGCTTTCGATGAAATCGGTGGCGGCCGCCGCTTCCGCAGCCTTCAGGATCTCCTCCACGGTCGCGTCCTCGCGACCGAGCTGGATGTTTTCCTGGATCGAGCGGTTGAGCAGGCCGGCGTCCTGGAAGACGGTGGCGATCGAATGGCGCAGCGACTTGCGGGTGACCGTGCGGATATCCGTGCCGTCGATCAGGATCGAGCCCTGCTGCGGCTCGTGCACCCTTTGCAGCAGATTGATCAGCGTGGTCTTGCCCGCACCGGTCGGCCCGACGATCGCGATCGTCTGCCCGGCCTTCACCGAGAACGAGACGTCGTGCACGCCCTGCGTGGTGTTGGCAAAGTCGAAGGAGACATTGCAGAACTCGACGTCGCCCCTCACATCCTTCAATTCGGCGGCACCAGCCGGCTCCTCGCGCTCCTGCACGGAATCCTCGAGATGGTAGAAATCCTCGAGCTTGGAACGGGCCTCAAAGATCTGGGTGGCAAACTGGCGCATCTGGTCGAGGCGGCCGATCAGCAGGCCGGCGAACCCGGTAAAGGCGATGATGTCGCCGACCTTCAGCTCGCCCCGCTGCACCAGGATCGTACCGATCACCAGGATCACCAGCATGGAGACGGTGGAGGCGATGCGGTTGAGCGCGCTGGCGATCGCCCACCAGTCGAGAACCGGATACTGGGCGGCGAGCAGCTGCTGGGCATACTGCTTCAGTGCCCGGGTCTCGGCTTCGATGCGGTTGTAGCTATGCAGCACGGAGACGTTGCTGATCGAGTCGCTGACGTGGGAGAAGACGGTGTGGTAGTGGCCTTCGACCGAAGCCTGGCCTTCCTTCGTCCGGTTCATCACCATCTTGCCGATCAGCACGTAGAGCACGCTGAGCACGATCAGCACGGAGGACAGGCGCCAATCCATCGAGAATGCGGTCGGGATGAGCAAAGTGAGCGCGACCGCGGTCGCCAGGTGGGTCCGCATGAATTCAAGCCACAGGCCGAACAGGGTCTCGCTTGCCCTCAAAAGGGTGTGCAGCGCATTGGACGTGCCGCGCTGGTGGTGCCAGCTGAGCGGCATGGAAATGATGCGGCCAAAGGCCTCGGTCAGAAGGTCGGCGCGCCGGCCATGCGCCAGCCGGTCAGCCTCGCGGGCGACCAGCACATAGGCGATCGTGTTGAACACGCCGAACCCGCCCCAGGCGATCAGCATGGTCTTGGCGTCGCCCTTTTCCGATATGGCGTCGATGATCCGCCCGAAAAGAATGGGTTCGATGATGGTGATCATCGCCAGCACGATATTGGCGATCACGACCAGTGTTACCCGGAAGCGGTAGGCCGCCAGGTATTTCAGGGCCTTTATGTAGACCTGGAACAAGGACAATTGCGTTTCCTCATCGATCGGCCGGAATGGCCATCGCAGCTTGAAGCGTTTTTCTTATAAACTGGCAAGAGGATATGCCATAGTGCGGCGATACGGCGGGGATCTGCCTGCGGTCCGCACTGTTCTTACGGTGCATCCGGCGCGTGGCAACCGATTCAGCCGGGCGTTCGCGGCAGGTCAGATTTCGCCGCAGAGGCTAGATTTCGGATGTCGAATTTAAATGCCTCCTAACGATATATGTTAGCTTATGCATGCCTTCCAAACGGATCACCCCGATACAAATCGGTACCGTATGGCTTTTTCGTGATCTCGCCCGCAAGGCGAAGATGGGGGTAGGTTTGAGCATTAATCAATTGATCCAGTTCCTGGTCGTCGCGGACGAGTGCCGCACCGCCGAGGAAGTCGTGGGCGAGTTGGAGACATTGTTGCGGCACTACCGCTTCGACTATTACGGTCTCATCCGCCAGCCGAAGCCGAACGAAAATCCCATGCAGCTCGTGCTAATGGGGCACTGGCCCGAGGGGTGGCCGGAGACCTACATCGCCAAGAAATTCGTATTGATCGATCCGACCATCCGCTATCTCGGACAGGCCCAGAAGGGCTTTCGCTGGAGCGAGACGATCACCGCCTTCAAGAGCGATCCGCATCGCAAGCGCATGGAGCGCATGATGATGGAATCGCTCCGTTTCGGGCTTCAGGACGGCTACATCTTCCCGGTCCATGGTCGCACCGGCCTGCTTGGCAACATGACGCTGGGCGGCAGGCCCGTCGATCTGTCGCCGGTCGAGATGACCCTCTTCGACGCCGTCGCCAAGAAAGCCTTCTGGCGCGTGCTCGAACTCCGCCGCGAGACCGGCGCGCTGCAGGAGGCGACGCAGGTCGACACGCGCATGACCCGCCGCGAGATGGAGGTGCTGAATTATCTCGCCGACGGCATGACCTCGAACGACATCAGCAAGATCCTGAAGATCTCGAACCACACGGTCGACTGGTACATGAACGGCATCCAGGACAAGCTGAAGGCGAAGAATCGTCAGCACGTGGTCGCATTGGCCTTCCGCCTCGGCCTGATTACGTGAAAATCGGCAGAAATCTGGCATCCATCAATCGGAGAAATTGAACTCTTTGTGACAAAAGGATATGGGGTTTCTCGCAGTGCAGCATTCTGTGGCCATCGACTGAGGAGACCGATTTGTCCATTTCAAAGATTCTCGTTGCCAACCGATCCGAAATTGCCATTCGCGTCTTCCGCGCCGCCAATGAACTCGGGCTGAAGACGGTCGCGATCTGGGCCGAGGAGGACAAGCTTTCGCTGCACCGCTTCAAGGCGGACGAAAGCTACCAGGTCGGCCGCGGCCCCCACCTCGCCCGCGAACTCGGTCCCATCGAAAGTTACCTCTCGATCGACGAGGTTATCCGGGTCGCCAAGCTCTCGGGCGCCGATGCGATCCACCCGGGCTACGGCCTCCTGTCTGAAAGCCCGGAATTCGTCGATGCCTGCAACGATGCAGGCATCATCTTCATCGGCCCGCGGCCCGAGACCATGCGCCAGCTCGGCAACAAGGTCGCGGCGCGCAACCTCGCCATCTCGGTCGGCGTTCCCGTCGTTCCCGCCACCAGCCCGCTGCCGGACGACATGGCGGAAGTGGCGCGGATGGCCGAGGAGATCGGTTATCCGGTCATGCTGAAGGCCTCCTGGGGCGGCGGCGGGCGCGGCATGCGCGCCATCCGCGACCCGAAGGATCTCGCCCGTGAAGTGATCGAAGCCAAGCGCGAGGCGATGGCCGCCTTCGGCAAGGACGAGGTCTATCTCGAAAAACTGGTGGAGCGCGCCCGCCACGTCGAGAGCCAGATCCTTGGCGACACGCACGGCAATGTCGTGCACCTGTTCGAGCGCGATTGCTCGATCCAGCGCCGCAACCAGAAGGTCGTCGAACGGGCCCCCGCCCCCTATCTCAATGACGCGCAGCGCCAGGAACTCGCCAATTATTCGTTGAAGATCGCCCAGGCGACGAACTATGTCGGCGCCGGCACGGTCGAGTATCTGATGGATGCCGACACCGGCAAGTTCTACTTCATCGAGGTCAATCCGCGCATCCAGGTCGAGCATACCGTCACCGAAGTCGTGACCGGCATCGACATCGTCAAGGCGCAGATCCACATCCTCGACGGCCATGCCATCGGCACCCCGGAATCCGGCGTGCCCGCCCAGGCGGACATCCGTCTCAACGGCCATGCCCTGCAGTGCCGCATCACCACGGAAGACCCCGAGCAGAACTTCATCCCCGACTACGGCCGCATCACCGCCTATCGCGGCGCGACCGGCTTCGGCATCCGGCTCGACGGCGGCACGGCCTATTCCGGCGCGGTAATCACCCGCTATTACGATCCACTGCTGGAAAAGGTCACCGCCTGGGCACCGACGCCCCAGGAAGCCATCCAGCGCATGGACCGGGCGCTTCGCGAATTCCGCATTCGCGGCGTGGCCACCAACCTGACCTTCCTCGAAGCGATCATCAGCCACCCACAATTCCGCGACAACAGCTACACGACGCGCTTCATCGATTCAACGCCGGAGCTGTTCGCCCAGGTCAAGCGCCAGGACCGCGCCACCAAGCTGCTGACCTATCTGGCCGACGTCACCGTCAACGGCCATCCGGAAGCCAAGGGCCGTCCGCGCCCGCCGGAAGATGCGGCCGAGCCGGTCGTGCCCTTCATCGATTCCCCGATCCCCGACGGCACCAAGCAGCTGCTCGACACGCTCGGCCCGGTCAAGTTCGCCGAATGGATGCGCGGCCAGACCCGCGTGCTGATGACCGACACGACCATGCGCGACGGTCACCAGTCGCTGCTCGCGACCCGCATGCGCACTCATGACATCGCCCGTGCCGCCGGCGCCTACGCCCGGGCCCTGCCGAACCTGCTGTCGCTCGAGTGCTGGGGCGGCGCGACCTTCGACGTCTCGATGCGCTTCCTCACCGAAGACCCGTGGGAACGCCTGTCGCTGATCCGCGAGGGCGCACCGAACCTGCTGCTGCAAATGCTGCTGCGCGGCGCCAACGGCGTCGGCTACAAGAACTATTCCGACAATGTCGTGAAGTATTTCGTCCGCCAGGCGGCGGCCGGCGGCATCGATCTGTTCCGCGTCTTCGACTGCCTGAACTGGGTCGAGAACATGCGCGTGTCGATGGATGCGGTCGCCGAGGAGAACAAGCTCTGCGAGGCAGCGATCTGCTATACCGGCGACATCCTCAACGCGGCCCGGCCAAAATATGATCTGAAATACTACACGGCGCTCGCCGGCGAACTGGAAAAGGCCGGCGCCCATATCATCGCCGTCAAGGACATGGCGGGCCTGCTGAAGCCGGCCGCAGCCAAGATCCTGTTCAAGGCGCTGCGCGAGGCGACCAGCCTGCCGATCCACTTCCACACCCACGACACGTCGGGCATCTCGGCGGCGACCGTGCTTGCCGCCGTCGAGGCGGGCGTCGATGCGGTCGACGCGGCAATGGACAGCCTGTCGGGCAATACCTCGCAGCCGTGCCTCGGTTCGATCGTCGAGGCCCTGCGCGGCTCCGAGCGCGATCCGGGCCTCGACCCGCACTGGATCCGCCGCCTCTCCTTCTACTGGGAAGCAGTGCGAAACCAGTACGCCGCCTTCGAGAGCGATCTCAAGGGCCCGGCCTCGGAAGTCTACCTGCACGAAATGCCGGGCGGCCAGTTCACCAATCTCAAGGAACAGGCCCGCTCGCTCGGTCTTGAGACCCGCTGGCACGAAGTGGCCCAGGCCTATGCCGACGCCAACCAGATGTTCGGCGACATCGTCAAGGTGACGCCCTCGTCCAAGGTTGTCGGCGACATGGCGCTGATGATGGTCAGCCAGGACCTCACCGTCGAGGACGTCGTCGATCCGGCCAAGGAAGTCTCCTTCCCGGAATCGGTGGTCTCCATGCTGCGCGGCGATCTCGGTCAGCCGCCGATCGGCTGGCCGGAAGCGCTGCAGAAGAAGGCGCTGAAGGGCGAGCCCGCCTATACGGTCCGTCCCGGCTCCCTGCTCGAGGACACCGACCTCGATGCCGAGCGCAAGGCGATCGAGGAGAAACTCAACCGCGAAGTCACCGACTTCGAGCTCGCCTCCTATCTCATGTATCCCAAGGTCTTCACCGACTATGCGCTGGCTGCCGATACCTATGGTCCGGTCTCGGTCCTGCCGACACCCAACTACTTCTACGGTCTGCCGGCCGGCGAGGAACTGTTCGTCGACCTGGAAAAGGGCAAGACGCTGGTCGTGGTCAACCAGGCGATGGGCGCCACCGACGACAAGGGCATGGTCACCGTGTTCTTCGAACTGAACGGCCAGCCGCGCCGCATCAAGGTGCCGGATCGTGCCCATGGGGCCGCGGGCAGTGCCGCTCGGCGCAAGGCCGATCCGTCCAACGCCGCCCATGTCGGCGCGCCGATGCCGGGCGTCATCTCGACGGTTGCGATTTCCGCCGGGCTCGCCGTCAAGGCGGGTGACGTACTCGTGTCGATCGAGGCGATGAAGATGGAAACGGCGCTTCATGCTGACCGCGACGGCACGATCGCCGAAGTCCTGGTCAAGACCGGCGACCAGATCGACGCCAAGGACTTGCTGGTCGTCTTCGCCGCCTGAGACGAACCCTCCGGCTCCAACGAAAAAGCCCCGGTCAGCAGCGCGCTGACCGGGGCTTTTTTTTCGGGGCGTCGATGCCGTCTACTTCGGCGCCAACCACTTTTCGGCAAGCTCGACCCAGAAGCTGGTACCGATCGGCAGCAGGTCGTCGTTGAAGTCGTAGCGCGGGTGGTGCAGCGGCGGATCGTTCGGTGTCCGCTGCGTGCCGACGAAGAAATAGCAGCCCGGCCGCTCTTCCAGCATATAGGCGAAATCCTCGCTGCCCATGGTCGGGCGCGCCAGCTCGACCACCTTGTCCGCACCGGCAAACCGGGTTGCCAGCGTCCGGATGAAGTCAGTCTCGGCCTTGTGGTTGATCGTTGCGTTATAGCCCCGCTGGTAGTCGATGGTGACGCCCATGCCGTAGCTCGCCGCCTGGCCTTCGGCGATCATGCGCACGCGCTCCTCCAGCTGGTCGCGAACCTTCGGATCGAAGGAACGGATGGAGAGCAGCATCTCGGCGCGTTCCGGGATGACATTGCTTGCCCCGCCGGCATGAAAGGCGCCGACGGTGATGACGGTCGGGTCGATCGGGTGGATGTTGCGCGAAATGATGGTCTGGAGCGCCATGATGATCGAGGCGCCGCAGACGATCGGATCGGCGGTGTCCTGCGGCTCGGCGCCGTGGCCGCCCCGGCCGTTGACGGTGATCTTGCATTCGTCGACCGCCGCCATGATCGGCCCTTCGCGCAGGGCGAACTGGCCGAACGGAATGGTCGGGTCGTTGTGCAGGGCAAAGACCGCATCGCAGGGGAATTTCTCGAACAGCCCGTCATCCATCATGATCTTGGCACCGCCGAAATTCTCCTCGGCCGGCTGGAAGATCAGGTGCACCACGCCATCGAAATTCTTCCGCTCGGCAATGATCTTGGCGGCGCCGAGAAGCATGGCGGTATGACCGTCGTGACCGCAGGCATGCATCATGCCCGGCGTCTTGCTCTGATAGTCGAGCCCGGTTTCCTCGAGGATCGGCAGCGCGTCGAAATCGGCGCGGATGCCGATGCTTTTCGTACTGGTGCCGTTGCGAAGCGTGGCAACGACGCCGGTCTTGGCCAGCCCGCGCGTCACTTCATAGCCCAGCGCCTCCAGCTGCTTGGCGACATAGTCCGAGGTGTTGAACTCCGACAGGCCGATCTCGGGGTGCTGGTGGAGATAGTGGCGGGTCGCCACGACGTCGGCCATGTAGTTGGAGAACTGAATTGTCATCTGAGGCACCAGGGGTTGGCTTGCGGTTTGGAGGGTCCGGTCGTTGGCGACCGTCCCCGCCGGCTCGTCGTCGCCCGGACGCTTGGCTGGCGCGCGACCGGTGAATGGAGCCGGAGTTTTGCACTTGTGCCCCAATTATTCAACCGTATAAACAGGAAGTCGACAACGCCGATTGGACGATCGGTCTGCCTGACCTGGGAGGAGCGCATGCAGGAATTCGGCCCGCGCGAGAGGAACAGAACGCAGTGCCTGGACGCGGCAAACGTCCCGGATCTCCGGTCATGAGCCGGCGACCCTTCCACCGTGCTGGGGAGGCAGAACGTCGGCAGGACCTGATCACGGCGACGCTCGACTGCATTTCCGAATATGGCCTGCAGGGCGCGACCGTGCGCCAGATCGCCGCCCGTGCCGGCGTGACCGGCGGTCTCATCCGCCATTATTTCACCGGCAAGGAGCAGATGCTCCAGGCCGCCTATCGCGAAGTCATGATGACCATCGGCACGACGGCGATCAACGCGGCCGAGGCGGCCGGCAGCGATCCGCGCCGCCGCCTGCACGACTTCGTCATCGCCAATGTCAGCCCGCCGATCATCGATCCGCGCACGCTCTCGCTCTGGGCCGCCTTCATCAGCCATGTGCGCGTCGATCCGGAATTCGCCCGCATCCACCGCGAGAACTACCTGACCTTCCTCGGCTCGCTGGAAGAACTGCTGACCGCCTTCCTCGCCGCCAATGGCCGGACCATCCCGCCGGAGGAATGCCGCAAGCTGGCGATCGCCATCAACGGCCTGATCGACGGGCTGTGGCTGGAAGGTTCGCTGGCCGGCGACCTGTTCGACGACCAGGCACTGCCGCGCATCGCACTCGAATCGGTCGAGTCCCTGCTCGGCGGCCTGAAACTTTCCGGTCCGGACGGACCGAACGACACGAAATGATGGGACACTCCATGCGTTATGCCGCCATTACCGAACGCCTCGCCGATCTGGGATCGGGCAAATGGGCGATCCATCTCGAGGCCCGGCGCAAGGCTGCCGAGGGCATACAGGTCATCGAGCTGACGATCGGCGAGCCGGATATCCGCCCCGACCCGGCTCTGCTCGACGAATGCGCCCGCGCCATGTATGCCGGCCGCACTCGCTATTCGAACGGCCGCGGCGAGCCGTCGGTGGTCAATGCCCTGGTCGAGAAATACCGCAAGCGCCGGAGCGACGTGACGGCACGCAACGTGCTGTGCTTCCCCGGCACCCAGACCGCCCTCTTCACCGTCATGCTCGGCCTGCTCGACCGCGACGACGAAGTCCTGGTGGGCGATCCCTATTATGCGACCTATGAAGGGGTGATCGCGGCAAGCGGCGCCCGCATGGCGCCCGTGCCGCTGCATCCCGAAAAGAAGTTTCACCTGCAGGCCGAAGATCTCGCCCGCGCCGTGACGCCGCGCTCCCGCGCGGTCCTGCTCAACACGCCGCACAATCCGACGGGTGCGGTGCTCTCCGCCCAGGAGATTGCCGCAATCGGCGAGGTCTGCCGCAAGCACGATCTCTGGATCGTCTGCGACGAGGTCTATGAGGAGCTGATCTTCGACAGCGCCTTCGCCTCCCCGTTCGACGTTCCGGCACTCGCCGAGCGCACCATCGTCGTTTCGTCGATCTCGAAGTCCCACGCCGCACCCGGCTTTCGCAGCGGCTGGGCGATCGGGCCGGCGGAATTCTGCGATCGCCTGCTGCCCGTCTCCGAAACCATGCTGTTCGGCGTCCAGCCCTTCATCGCCGACATGACGGCGTTGGCACTCACCCAGCCCTTCGACACGGCAACCGTGATGCGCGCCAATTACGAGCGGCGGGCAAGGCTCCTGGCTGACGTTCTCGAACGGGAGGGAACGCTGAAACCGATGATGCCGGAGGGCGGCATGTTCATCGTCGTCGACGTCACCGGCACCGGCCTTGCGGGACAGGATTTCGCTCACCGGCTGCTTGAAGACAAGCACGTCGCCGTCATGCCCGGCGCCTCCTTCGGCGAGCAGGCGGCCAACTTCATCCGCGTCTCGCTGACCGTCGACGACAAGCAGCTGGCGGTCGCCGCCGGGCGCATGGTCGAACTCGCTTCGGAGCTTGCCGACCGCCGGCCGGGCGCGCAACGCGCCGTGGGCTGAGCCTCCGGGTAAGGCCCGATCGGCAGCATTTCGCTGAGACAAAAACCTTCGCGGGGGACGGGCCGTCCGCTCGGCGGCATGCCTCTGCCTGGGCATGGCAGAGCAGAGGCTACGGCCAAGGGCGCCGCGCCCCGGCCGGAGAACCATGCCCCTTGGCTACAGCTTTGAAATAAGGCATAAAAAAGCCAATTTTCCCAGCGAAGCCACCAACCTATCTCCGCCTGGACCGGTTTTTTTGACGCCATCGCCTCGCATTGCTGGCTTTTTGAGTTCAGAAGATTGAACGGGAGGCCAAAACCGTGCAATGCGATGCGCCGGGGGATGGCAGTGGGTCAAGACGAACCCTGACGAACGCCCTCTAACGAAAACTCGAGATTATGTCTTTGCCCATGACGCTGCAAGTTCAGTCGCGCGACGTAGAAACCAGACAGATCGATCACAACGATGCGATCCGGGCCTCCTATTTCACCATCGAAGAATTGCGCGAAAGCGCCGAGGCGCTGGCCAGGGACGGGGCAAACGACCTGCCGGGCCTGATGGATTTCGACTTCTTCGCGCGCCATCGCGAGAACGAGCGCGAGATCCTGAGGGTGTACCGGGCGACCGCGACAGACGTCGAAGCCGGTGCGACGATCACGCCCGCGGCCGAATGGCTGCTCGACAACCACTACGTCATCGAGGAAGCGATCCAGGAAGTACGCCGGGACTTCCCCAAGAAGTTCTACCGCCAGCTTCCGACGATGAAGATCGGCAATCGCGAAATCCCGCGGACGATGGCGCTCGCCTGGCTTTATGTGGCCCATACCCACTCGACCGTGTCGATGGAGGCCATGACGGCCCTGGTCGAAGGCTTCCAGAAGCACAAGACGCTGGAGATCGGCGAATTGTGGGCGCTGCCGTCGATCGTGCGTTTCGTGCTGATCGAGAACCTGCGCCGCATCTCCACCCGCGTGGACCGTTCGCGCCGCATGCGCCGCAAGGCGAACGAAGTGGCCGACGAGATCATCCGGCTCAACGATGCGGCAAGCTCGACCGAGTTGCTGAAGCAGATCGAGCCGCTGGCGGACGACAACACCTTCGCCACCCAGTTCCTCTATCGCCTCCGCAACGGCTCGCAGAACACCAGCTTCGCCGTCGCCTGGGTCGAGGAACGCCTGGAAAAGGCCGGACGCACCGCCGAAGAGGCGATGACGCAGGAGCATAACCGCCTGTCGTCGGGCAATGTGACGACAGGCAACATCGTCAAGAGCCTGCGCGAGATCGACGACAAGGAATGGTCGGTCTGGGTCGAGGACGTCTGCCTGGTCGACAAGGTGCTGGCCCAGCACACCGACTATCGCGAACTCGATTTCGGCTCGCGCAACGCCTATCGCAGCACGATCGAAAAACTGGCGCGCCGTTCGGACAAGTCGGAGATCGAAATCGCCCAGATGGCGATCGACCTGGCCGCCGAAGCGACCCGCGCCGACGGGGCCGTCGGCGCGCTTAATGTCGGCGGTTATCTCGTAGGCGCCCAGCGTCCGCTGCTCGAACGGGCGATCGGCTATCGGGTGCCGCTCTGGCGCCGGCTGGCGCTCGGCGTCCAGCGTCTCAACTGGCTGTCGATTGCCGTGCCGGTGATCGGCCTGACGCTCGCCGCCATGGCCCTGGTCGGCTATTTCCTGTCGATGGCCGGCATATCGACACCGCTGATGGTCTTCCTTCTTGTGCTGTTCTCGCTGCCCGCCTCCGAAGGCGCGACCGGCCTGTTCAACACGCTCGTCACCTTCGTCGCCAAGCCGGCGCGGCTGACCGGCTACGAATTCAAGGAAGGCCTGCCGCAGGACGCGCGCACGCTGGTGGTCGTCCCCTGCCTGATCGCCAAGCGCGACGACGTCGACGAACTGGTGCGCAACCTCGAGGTTCACTACCTCACCAATCCGCGCGGCGAGATCTATTTCGCCCTGCTGAGCGACTGGCGCGACAGCCCGGTCGAGGAAACCGCGGCCGATCTCGAAATCCTCGAATATGCCAAGGTCCAGGTCGCCGAACTGGCGGCGCGCTACGCCCATGACGGCAAGACCCGTTTCTTCCTCCTGCACCGCCGCCGGCTCCACAATCCCGCCGAAGGCGCGTGGATGGGCTGGGAGCGCAAACGCGGCAAGCTGCACGAGCTGAACCTGCTTCTGCGCGGCGACCGCGACACGTCCTACATGCCGGGCGCCAACATGGTGCCGGAAGGCGTGCAATACGTCATGACGCTCGATGCCGACACGCGCCTGATGCGCGATGCGGTCACCAAGCTGGTCGGCAAGCTCTACCACCCGATCAATCGGCCGGTGCACGATCCGGAAAGCGGCCGCGTCATCAGCGGCTACGGTGTACTGCAGCCGCGCGTGACGCCCTCGCTCACCACGGGCAAGGACGCCTCGGTCTTCCAGCGCGTCTTTTCGATGAACCGGGGCCTCGACCCTTACGTCTTCACCGTTTCCGACGTTTATCAGGACATCACCGGGGAAGGCACCTTCACCGGCAAGGGCCTCTATCATGTCGACGCCTTCGAGACGGCGCTGAAGGGCCGCATCGACGAGAACACGGTTCTCAGCCACGACCTGCTCGAAGGTTCGATGGCGCGCTGCGCCCTCGTCACCGATGTCGAGCTGGTCGAGGATTTCCCGACCCGCTACGAGGTCGAGATCTCCCGCCAGCATCGCTGGGCCCGCGGCGACTGGCAGCTCCTGCCTTACATCTTCGATCCGGCCCGCGGCATCACCGCGCTCGGCCGTTGGAAGATGGTCGACAACTTGCGCCGCTCGCTGACCCCGATGGCCTGGTTCCTCGCCTCCGTGCTCGGCTGGCTCGCCATGGATCCGGTCGGCGCCTTCCTCTGGCAGTTGCTGCTGATCTTCTGCCTGTTCGTCGCCCCCACGCTGTCGCTTCTGTCAGGCCTCGTGCCGCGCCAGAGCGACATCGTGCCCGCGGCGCATTTCCAGTCGCTGTGGTCCGAGCTGCGCTCGTCGAACGCCCAGGTCGCGCTGCGCATCGTCTTCATCGCCGACATGGCCTACATGATGGCCGACGCCATCATCCGCTCGCTCTATCGCCTGACGGTCAGCCGCAAGCTGCTGCTCGAGTGGCGCACCGCCGCCAGTATCCAGTCCTCCGCCCAGGGCAATATCTCCTCCTACTACCGCAGTATGCTGCACGCCCCGATCCTCGCCGTCCTGGCCCTGGCGGTCGCCGCCCTTCCCGGCGGCTACGGCTACCTGATCGGGCTTCCCTTCGCCATCATGTGGGTCCTGTCGCCGCTCGTCGCCTGGTATGTCAGCCAGTCCGCCGAGACCGAGGACAGTCTCTTCGTGCCGGAGGAAGCGACCGTCGAGCTGCGCAAGATCGCGCGGCGCACCTGGCGCTTCTACGAGACCTTCGTCACCGCGGGCGACAACTACCTGCCGCCGGACAATTTCCAGGAACGGCCGGAACCCGTCGTCGCTCACCGGACATCGCCGACCAATATCGGCGTCTACCTCCTGTCCGTCGTCTCCGCCCGCCACTTCGGCTGGATCAGCTTCGAGCAGACGATCGAGCGGCTTGAGCAGACGATCTCGACCGTCGAGCGCATGGAGAAGTACCGCGGCCACCTCTACAACTGGTACTACACGGACACGCTGAACACGCTCGGCCCGCGCTATATTTCCGCGGTCGACAGCGGCAACCTCGCCGGCCATCTGATCGCCATCTCCTCGGCCTGCCGCGAATGGGCGGAAGCCCCCTCGGCCCACATGCAAGGCAA
>Ga0180012_1000090_pt1 | contig 44094 bp, 48 predicted proteins | sample KR11_S2_MetaG_FD_122243 | JGI IMG/M metagenome (GOLD analysis project Ga0180012, IMG submission 122243) | Groundwater microbial communities from the Olkiluoto Island deep subsurface site, Finland - KR11_S2_MetaG | ecosystem: Environmental > Aquatic > Deep subsurface > Groundwater | place...
CCCCGTTCTGGTTGTCCAGCCCTTCGACACTGAGGAGGAGGCGCTGGCGCTCGCCAACGGCACGGAATACGCGCTGGTCGCCGGGGTCTACACCCGCGATTTCTCTGCCGCCCATCGCCTCGCCCGCGATATCGATGCCGGTCAGGTCTTCATCAACGAGTATTTCGCCGGGGGCATCGAGGTGCCCTTCGGCGGCAACAAGAGGTCCGGGTTTGGCCGCGAAAAGGGCCTGGCAGCACTTGAGGCTTATTCCCGCGTCAAGAGCGTCGCCGCTCGGATCGGAGGTTAGCTCATGGAGACCATCTTTACCCCAGATGCCAGGATGACATCCTACTGGTGGGACGGCTCGCCACCTGAAGCACCGACACAGGAACCCCTTCCTGCCAAGGTCGATGTCCTAGTCGTCGGCTCGGGCTATACCGGCCTGCATGCGGCAATCGAACTGGCGCGTGGCGGGCGCGACGTGCTGGTCTGCGATGCTGAGCAGATCGGCTTCGGCTGCTCCACCCGCAATGGCGGCCAGATCAGCACCAGCGTCAAGACGGATTTCTCAACTCTCGCGGGAGCGCATGGAGAGGCCGTGGCGCGGCGCATCTTCGAGGACGGACGCCAGTCGCTGACCTGGACAGAGGCCTTCATTCGCACAGAAGAGATAGACTGCGATTTCGCGGTCGTCGGCCGCTTTCACGTTGCCCATGACAAGAAGTCCTTCGACAGCCTGACAGCGTCGCTGACCACCCGGCCGAAAGGGTTCGAGGTCCCGGCCCATGTCGTGCCCCGCGCCGAGCAACGGTCGGAACTGGGAACGGACGTCTATCATGGCGGCGTCATCTTCGAGAACCACGCCTCGCTCGACCCCGGGCGCTATCACGCCGGTCTGGTCAGACTGGCGCGGGCCGCGGGCGTACGCTTTGCCGGCAATTGCAAGGTCACGGCCATTGAAAGATCGGCCGATGGATTTGCGGTCGAAACCTCGCGCGGACATGTCGAGGCACGCCATGTCGTGCTCGCCACCAACGGCTATTCCGGCCCGCTGTCGCGCTGGCATCGACGCCGCATCATCCCGATCGGCAGCTATATCGTCGCCACAGAAGAATTGCCCGAGGCACTTGTCGACGAGTTGATCCCGAAAAACCGCATCATTTCCGACACGCGGCGCGTCCTCTACTATTTCCGCGCCTCGCCCGATCGACGCCGTATCCTGTTCGGCGGGCGAGTCAGCATAGGCGAGACTGATCCGAGGCAGAGCGGCCCCCTGCTCTACCGCGAAATGCAGCGCCTGTTTCCGCAGCTTGGGCCCTACCGGATCAGCCATTCATGGATGGGCTATGTCGGCTACACCTTCGACACGCTCGCCCATGTCGGAGAGCAGGACGGTATCCACTATGCCATGGGCTATTGCGGCTCGGGTGTCGGCATGGCGGGTTATCTCGGCATGCGGGTCGGGCAGACCATTCTTGGCAAGGCGGAGGGGCGTACCGGCTACGGCGAGACGGAATTCCCATCGCGCGCCTACTATTTCGGCAAACCCTGGTTCCTGGCGCCGGCCGTGCATGTCTACCGGCTAAGGGATCGTTTCGGGATCTGAGCACTGAACGAGCGGCGTCAAACTGGCCCTTAACAATGGAAAGAATGGCTATTCCATGATGGCCAGTTTGAGCTTCCACTGCGCAAATGGCACCCGTGACTTGCGCCCTTTCAAACAGGCCACAAGCCAACGTTTGTCGGTCCCCGGACCAGCCTGCCAGGAATGACAACGACTAAAATAACAACGATTGTCAGCAAAGAGGAGAGAACAATGGGAATACTGGGAAGAAGACTGCTGGCGACGACTGCGCTGCTGCTTGCCGCCAGCCTGTCGAGCGCCAATGCCGAAACACTGCGGATCCTGACCTGGGGCAGCTATGCGCCCGACGAGCTGGTGAAGAAGTTCGAGGCGGAAAATCCTGGCCTCAAGGTCGAGGTCACCTTTTCGAACAATGAGGAAATGATCGCCAAGCTCAGGGCCACCGGCGGCACGGGCTATGACCTCGCGCAGCCGAGCCACGACCGGATCTATGCGGCACAGCTCGAATACAACATCTACAAGCCTCTCGATCTTTCGAAGATCAATGTCGACCAGATGGCGCTGAACCTCCTGGAGGGGGTAAAGCAGAACACGACGATCGAAGGTCAGGTCTATGCCGTGCCGCACCAGTGGGGTACGTCCGGCATCATGGCGAACAAAAAGGAGGCCCCCGACGCCCGGAGCTGGGCCGATCTCTGCGATCCCAAATACAAGGGGCGCACCTCGATGCGGCTGCGGCGCACGATCCTGCTCGGCACCGCGTTCTCGATGGGCATGAACCCCTTCGATCTCTACAGCGATGCCAAGGCCTATCAGGACATGCTTGACAAGGTCACCGCGAAGCTCGTCGCCTGCAAGGACAACCTCAAGACCTACTGGACGGGCGGTGACGACCTCTCGGCGCTGATGCTGTCCGGCGAGGTCATCCTGTCGGAGACCTGGGATTCCACGGCCTTCAAGCTCTACGCGCAAAACAAGGATATCGTGTTCGTACCGCCGGAAACGGGCGCGCTTGCCTGGATCGACACCTTCGCCATCCCGCGCGGTGGTGAAGCGGATGAGGCCGCCTACAAGTGGATCAACTTCGTCATCAAGCCGGAGAACGTCAAGATCATGTCGGCCTCCACCGGCTCGCTCGCCGCCGTGCCAAACGCAACCGAGCTGTTGCCCGACGACAAGAAGGCGGCCGTGCAGGCCGCGTTCAAACAGACGGACCTGGACAACCTGAAGTTCTTTGCGAACATTCCTCCAGGCATTGAGGACATGGAAGGCATCGCCCTCGAACGGATCAAGGCGGCGTCGAACTAGCCGCTACGACACCGTCGAGAAAAAGGCCGGGGCGGTTCGTCGTCCCGGCACCGTCCCGGGCATGCCTCGATATGACCCGGAAATGGCCCGCAAGTGGATTGAACGCGATGTATGACCTGAGCTGCGCGAGCATAACCAAGAAGTTCGGCGCCTTTACCGCCGTGTCGGATGTCTCCCTCGATATTCCCTCCGGCTCCTTCTTCTCGATCCTCGGCCCCTCCGGCTGTGGCAAGACCACGCTGATGCGGATGATCGCCGGCTTCGAGACGCCAACCTCCGGCGACATCCGGCTCAAGGGCCGGAGCGTGGTCAAGGTTCCGCCCAACAAGCGCGCCGTCAAGATGGTCTTCCAGCACCTAGCGCTCTTTCCGATGATGAATGTCGGCGAAAACATCGCCTACGGCCTGCGGTGCCGCGGCGATGCCAAAGCGGATATTCCCCGCAAGGTTGCCCGCGTGCTTGAACGCGTCGGCCTGCCGGGCGTCGAGACGAAACAGATCGCCCAGCTGTCCGGCGGCCAGAAGCAGCGCATTGCCATCGCGCGCTGCATGGTGCTGGAACCCGATGTGCTGTTGCTCGACGAACCGCTCGGCGCACTGGACCTCAAGCTGCGCGAGCACATGAAGATCGAGTTGAAACAGTTGCAGCACCAGTTCGAAACGACCTTCCTCTACATCACCCATGACCAGTCGGAAGCGCTCGTCATGTCGGATGCGGTCGCTGTCATGAATGCCGGGCGGTTCGAACAGATCGGCACGCCGCGTGAACTCTATGACTCACCGATCTCTGGTTTCGTGGCAGGTTTCGTCGGCGATTCCAATTGTTTGACCGGACGGCTCGCCGAAGTCCGCGGCGAGCAGGCGAGCATTGATCTCGATGGTGGCGGCACTGTCGTCGGTCGCCTGTCGGACGCCAGCCGACCCGGCGACGCGGTAGAGGTTTTTCTGCGGCCGGAAGCGCTGACGATCACGACGAGCGAGACAAATGCAACGCTCGCCGGCACGGTCGACAGCATGCTCTTCAACGGTGCCAATTCCCGCATTCTGGTCAGGCTGGCAAACAGTCAGCTCATCGAGATAGCCGATCCGTCAGCGGCGACCTCTGTCAGGCAAGGCGATGCCGTCGCACTGACCTGGCAACCGGACCGCGCCCGCATCTTCGCCGGGAGGGCCGCCTGATGGGACGCGACGCGGGGCGTCTGTCGCTGATCCTGCTGCTGGCGCCCTTTGCGCTGTGGATCGGCCTGCTGATCCTGCTGCCGCAGATCGGCATCGGCTATGTCTCGTTGCGCGAGAAGGTCGGCTTCAACCGGTATGAATACGGGTTCGGCAACTACGCAGCCTTCTTCGGTGAGCCGATCTATCGCAATACCCTGCTGCGCACGGCCTGGATCTCTGTCCTGGTGACGGTCTTGGCCCTCATCCTCGGTTTTCCCGTCGCCTACTACATCGCCAAGATGGCCAGGGAGCGCAGCCGCGCCGCCCTCTTCCTGATGTGCCTCATTCCGCTGTGGGTCAGCGATTTGGTTCGCGCCTATGGTTGGATCGTGCTTCTGCGCGAGACCGGCGTGATTTCCACGACGCTGGTGAGCATGGGCCTTATCGCGGAGCCGGTAGAAATGCTCTACAACGATGTCACCGTCGTCATCGGCCTCGTCTACACAGTCATCCTGTTCATGATCGTGCCGCTCGTCTCGACACTGCAGGGCATGGACGACGCACTTCTGGAAGCCGGCTACAATCTCGGCGGCTCGCGTTTCACCGTCTTTCGCCGCATCGTCGTGCCCTATGCCATGCCGGGCATCGTTTCCGGCTGCATCATCACCTTCATGCTGGCCGCCGGCAGCTATCTGACGCCGATCCTTTTGGGCGGCAAGAATTCCAGCTGGTTCACCGAACAGATCTACAACCAATTCATCACCCGCTACAATTGGGAAGCGGGCGCGACCTTCGGCGTGCTGCTGCTCGGTTTCACTTCCCTCGTGGTCTGGGCGGGCCTGAAGCTGACCGGCCAGAGCCTGGCAACCACCGTGGCGAAGGAGTAGGCTCATGCGCACCCCTGCCCATCTCCTGTGGATCTACCGCGCCTATGTGCTGATCTTTTTCCTCTATCTGGTGGCCCCACTCGTCGCCGCCGGCGCCTTCGCCTTCAACGATTCGCTGTTTCCCTCCTTGCCATGGCAGGGCTTCACGCTCGCCTGGTTCTTCTCACCGGTCGAACCTAAGCTCGGCCTTTTCCATGATGAGCGGCTGCTGCGTGGGCTTGGCAATTCGGTCCATAACGGGCTGATCGTCGCTGCCCTCTCGGTCGCCGCCGGGACGGCCAATGCCTTTCTCTTCGTGCGCAAGGACTTCCCCTTCAAGGCGCTCCTCTACATTCTGATGGTCGTACCCCTGGTCATTCCCGGTGTCATTCTCGGCATTTCCATTCTGGTCTTCGCCTCGATGATCGCCAATTTTGCCGACCAGGAATTCGGGCTTTTCCTCACCTGGTTGAGGCCCGGCATTCCGCTGGTGGTGCTCGGCCAGTTCTCCTTCCTGACAACAATCACCTCGCTGGTGATCGCGGCGCGCTTGCAGAAATTCGACGTCGCTCTGGAAGAAGCAGCCCTCAACCTCGGAGCCAGCGGATTGCGGGTGCTGATGACGATCACGTTCCCCTTTTTGCTGCCGGCGCTGTTCTCCGCCTTTGTCGTCGCCTTCCTTGTCTCGTTCGAAAATTTCAACACGACGCTGATGCTGGTCGGTTCCGACGCACCGCTGACCGTCACCATGTATGACCGTATGGTGAAGGTCGGCTCGACGCCGGTGCTGAATGCCGTGTCGGTCGTGCTGATGCTCGGATCAGGCTTGCTGGCACTGCTGAGCGTCGTGGTGCAGCGGGAACGGTCACCATCCTCATGAGGCAGTGTTGATTTCGACTGACAGCCGACCCGGCGTTTCCACCGAGAACTGGCCCTCACGCGCATTTGCTCAAGCGTGGCCTCCTGAGACGCGCCAATCTGCCGCGCCGTAGCAGGCCCAGTTTCGCTCATTCTGTCCTTCGGTCTGCCCATTTGACCCGGAGGAGACGATTGCGTTGGTACGCCGGCAGTGTTCATCTCAACGCGACTGACAAACGATCCCACAAAACCTTGTTGGCCAAGGCAACCAGCTATCCAACGAGCCCCGTGAAGGCCAAGTGTCGCAAACATCAAGTCACTCCGACCGCTGCGGTAGCATGCTTTTACATGTCCGCAAGGGAGCGACAGCGGTCATTGCGCTGTGGATGTCTCAAGCTATAGGCTTAATCTCGGTTCGGTTTGTAACGAGCAGATGATGAATCTAATCGATTTCGAAACAAAACACTTCCCAGTCCTTCGCAGCTGGCTCAGCAGCGAGCGCGATGTGGTGCAGTGGGGTGGACCCGATCTGACTTATCCGATCACCGACGATCAGCTAGAACAGATGATCATCGACGGGACGACGGTACCACCAAAGCGGCTATCTTGGATGGCTGTTAACACCACTCAAGCTCTGGTAGGGCATATACAATTGGCAGTGGACTGGAGAAATGGCGTAGCAAGGATTGGCCGCGTCATGGTCGCGCCAACAATGCGGGGGCAAGGACTAGCTAAACCGTTGCTGGAAGCGGCATTGGAACAGGCTTTCTCTCATTCGGAAATCGAGAGAACTGAGTTAAACGTATACAGCTGGAACAGTGCCGCTATCCGGACCTACAACAAGGTCGGTTTTGTTCACGAGGGAGTGAGGCGGTCGTCTGCCAAAGTAAGTGACGAGAGGTGGGACACCGCAATCATGAGCATGCTCCGTTCGGAATGGAAACGGACTACCTGTATGACCGGTTTGGGCGACAGCAGACTTGAGCCGTTTGTCCGCAGCGAATAAATCCACGGTAGCAGTCCATCGATGCCGCTCTGCTTGTGGCTATTGACGACAACGGTGAGCGTGGCGGTCAGGTAGGCCAGCGGATCGACGGCATTGAACTTTCAGGTTTCGACAAGCGAGGCGATGGTCGCCCAGCGGCCTCGCGCAACTTTCACGATGACTAGTTTGTCCGATCTGCGTGGGCATTCTCAGGCACAAAACCTACACCACCCGAATAGCCGACCAATCTTTTCTAACGTCTCCAACGTGGGCTTGGCCGTTCCTGCTCGTTTTTCAATGTTATTCAACCCATCGCAATGGGTTGAATAACTGCCGGCCGAATCGCCGGCTGCCCGCCATCGCGCGATCGCTCTCCAAAACAGGAGCGCCCTCTTCAGGGGCCGCGACGTCGTAACAGAAAATCCGACGACCATCGCCTCACCCTCAAGACTGCAAGTCTAGTTCGGGCGATCCGCCGGGTACCTGATGTCGCAATTGCCGCCGCGGACGACCGATGCGGAGCCGAGCTGAGAAGTCCACCTCTGTGGAATACCTGCAGGGCATATGCGTCCAGGCATCAAATCAGTACGGCGCGCCTTGTTCGATATGCGTGAGCAACAGCTTCTGGTGAAGACATACATCTGCTAGCTGTCATGGCCAGGGCGCAATTCAGTCCGTGGGAAGATCTATGCCTACTTGGATATCCGTTCTCTTAACCATCAGCCTGGTCGCCGGCTGGGCTCCTTTCATGTATGCGCGGAAGCTTGCTCGCGAAGATGGAGAAACAGATGGAGCAGAACCTCTGTGGTTCGGAGGGATCCTGAACTACCATTTGATTGCAGGCATTTTGAAAAGGCACTCACACAAAGGAAATCGGTGGGCACGCCGAGCGTATTGGGTCTATTGCCTTGGATCGACAATGGTCCCCGTTTCAATTGCGGTTCTTCTTGTTCGACCGTTTCTGTTACGCTGACTTCCGATGAGAATACAGAACTTTCAAGGAGTCGAAGGGAATGAAATTCCGTCTTGTGAGCCGCGGACGCGGATCTGCGGCCCCGGCTGCAGATCCCAGCCATCGACGGACAATAACTATGTAATTACAAATCTTTGCGAGAGTTCCACTGCTCGTCCACAACAAGTCAAAGCAAATAACAATTGCGTGGACGTACGAAATTGGCTGGGGCAAGTCCTGCCCCAGCCAAGTCCATCCTTTCGCCAGGGGAGGAGACCCTGCGAGGACGGTCAGTCGATACCGCCGCCGGCCGGTTCCTTGTCGTCGCCGGAGGCCTGCGGGGTGACATCCAGAACCGCTGCATGCATCTTGATCGCGGCCTTGCCGGGCACGCAATTGGTCATGCAAGGTTCCGACTTGTCGCGATAGTGCGGCTCCTGCAGACGATCGTCGTCAATAAAGTTGGCTTCGTTCGGCAGCCTGATCGACGCAAAATTGTCCTTCGACAGTTCGAAGTCTTCGTCCGTGACCTCGTCATTGAGGTAGAGCAGATAGGCCGTGAGCGCGTAGACATCGTCGTCGGAAAGCGAACGGGCATCCCCGAACGGCATGGCACGGCGTACATAGTCGTAGACGGTCGACAGATAGGGCCAGAAGGAGCCGATGGTCTTCTCCGGCCGGTCGGCCTGCAGCGTGCCATGGCCGCCGGCCAGAACCGGTCGCCGACCGACCGCCTCGCCGAAGTCGCCATGGCAGGCGGCGCATTTCTCGTCATAGATGGCCATGCCTTCGGCAACCGTCCCGCGTCCTTCTGGCAAGCCGAGCCCATCGGGACGGACATCGATGTCCCAGGCGGCGATTTCCTCGGGCGTCGCCTCGCGGCCAAGCCCAAGATGCGCGCCGACATCTGCAGCTGGCAGGCTTGCGGCAGTTTGCGTTTGCTGGGGCGCAGGCTCGGCTTTCGCGACCTCAGCCGGTTTGGCGGCTTCCGGCGCGGCGCTCTCCTCGGTCTTCGGGGCCTCTTCGGCCTTCGGCGCTTCCAAGGCGGGGGGTGCAGCCTGCGAGAAGGTGGAAAGATAGGCGATCACATCGGTGATATCGTCTTCCTTCTTCAGCCCGGCGAAAGTCATCTTGGTGCCTTTGACAATATCCCTGGGCTTGGCAAGGTAGGCATGCAGCGTCGGGTCGTCCCAGACGAGCCCGCCCAGCCCGGCATTCTTCATGGCGGGTGAATAGTTGTACCCTTCGGCCGTTCCGGCTTGGCGTCCAACGACATCGTTCAGCGCCGGCCCGACCTTGTGTTTGGCATTTTCGCCAACCATGTGGCACGCGACGCACTTGCCGAAGACCTTCTTGCCAGCGGCGACATCGCCACCAAAGACAACGGCGGTCGAGGCGAGCAGCAGTCCGGCGGTCAGAAGCAGCGGTTTACGAAATTTCGACATTCTCGATGCCTCCGTCCTTGTTGACGTACCAGGTCTGGATGCCATTGTTGTGGTAGATGGAATTGGTGCCGCGCACGCTGCGCAGCTGGTCCTTGGTGGGCTGGATCAGGCCCTGCTCGTCGATCGCGCGTGATTGCAGGAAGAGTTCCGAACCGTCCCAGTCGAATTCATAATAGAAGCGATGCAGTGCCTTGGGCAGACTCGGCCCGTCGATGCGCGCCGTGCGCCAGTTGCGCCCGCCGTCGAGCGAGACATCGACACGCTTGATCGTACCGTGTCCGGACCAGGCAAGCCCGCTGACGACAAGAGGGCCCTTGCCGTGCTTGATCGGCGCTTGAGGGCTGGGATTGGTGATGACGGACTTCACGTCCATCGCCCAGGTGAACCGGCGCGACTTGCCGTCCGGCAGAAGGTCGGTGTATTTCGACGTTTCCTCGCGCTGCTGCCAGGGCTGATCACCAACCTCGAGCCGCCGCAGCCACTTGACCCACATATTGCCTTCCCAGCCGGGAACGACGAGTCGCAGCGGATAGCCTTGCTCGGCGCGCAGTGCCTCCCCGTTCATGCCGAAGGCGACCAGGCAGTCGTCGAGCGCCTTTTCCATCGGGATCGAGCGGGTCATGGCGGAGGCGTCCGCCCCCTCCGCGAGCAGCCATTTGCCCTCCGGCTTGACCCCGGCCTCGGCCAAGAGCGCCTTTAGCGGCACGCCGGTATACATCACGCAATGCAGCATGCCATGGGTGAACTGACAGCCGTTGAGCTGGGCGCCGCGCCATTCCATGCCGGAATTGGCCGCGCATTCGAGGAAATAGACCCTGTTCTCGCGCGGGAACCGTTTCAGGTCCTCCATGGTGAACACGAGCGGCTTGTCGACCATGCCGTTGATCATCAGCCGGTGGGCGCTCGGCTCGATTACCGCGACCCCGCCATGGTGGCGCTCGAAGCACAGCCCGCTCGGCGTGATGATCCCGTCAAGCTCGTGCAGCGGCGTGAAATTGATCGACGAAATGGCGTCGGACGTCAGCCATGGCACGTTCTTGCGCACCACATGCGCCTCGAATTGCGAGGGAGTACCATAGGGCTTCGCATCGACGCCGTCGCCAAGAAGGCGGTTCCAGTCCTGGACCTCGGTGATGAGCGGATCGCCGGCGGCCAGAGCCCTTCCGGCCGTTGCGGCCCCGGCAAGCGCGACGCCCCCCATCAGGCCACCCTTGAGGAAGCTGCGGCGTCCGGCCGACTTCGGGTTTTCAGGATTTTCCATCGGCTCCTCCTTAGGCTCCATTGCATGCAAATATGCGATTATTTCTATATATCATGTCGCAGCTCCGCGCCGCTGGCGCAGCCTCCATTTTTGATCGTCAGATGACTTTCACGGAACGGTTCTCCTGCAGGTTCACGACCGGATTTTTCGTCAGATAGTCCTCGACGACATCCCAGATCGGCGGACCTTCAGTCGCCTCGTTGATCGAGGCCCAGCCGGCAACCACATAGTCTTTCGCCGGATCGACCGCCTCGCCGGTTTTCAGCATGGTCATCTGCGAGATGCGGCTGCCCATGCTGCCGTTGGGGTCGATCGTGTAGCCCATGCCGCCGACGCGAACCATGTCGCCGCCTTGCTGGTAGTAGGGATCCTTGTTGAACAGGTTGTCGGCGACATCCTCGAGGATGTCCTTGAGCATCTGGCCGCTCATGTTCGAGCGATAGGCACTCGGATAGGTCATCGAGCAGGCATTGTGCACGTCCTCGACCGTGATCTTCTGGCCGGGCAGCACCGAGGTGCCCCACCGGAAGCCGGGCGAAAGCGAGATATCTGCCTCGCGCACCTCGAGCAGCGCCTGGCAGATCAGATCGTCGAACGTGCCGTTGAAATTGCCGCGCCGATAGAGAAGGCTCTCGGCGGTCGCCAGTTCGCGGCTCAGTTCCGCCATGTGGGGCGCGCGAATACCCTCGATCAGCTTGGTCATTTCGGCATCCGGCGTAATGACGTCGGAAAAGACCGGGATGAGGCGGTGGCGATAGGATTTCAGCGCTCCGCCCCGTACGTCGAGATCGAGTCGCGTGATGAACTTTCCGTGCGAGCCGGAGGCGATCACCAAGGTCTTGCCGACGATCACCGGTTCCGGCAATGCGTCATGCGTATGGCCGGCAAGGATGATGTCGATACCCGGAACGCGTGCCGCCATGGCGCGGTCGACGTCGAAGCCATTGTGCGACAGGAGAACGACCAGATCGGCACCCTCGGCACGCGCCGCCGCGACGTTCTTCGCCACCTCTTCCTCGCGGATGCCGAACGACCAGTTCGGAAACATCCAGCGCGGATTGGCGATGGGCGTATAGGGAAACGCCTGTCCGAGCACGGCGATCTTGGCTCCACCTTTTTCGAACATCTTGTAGGCCTCGAAGGCGGGCTCGTTCCACTCCGTGTCGAAGATGTTTCCGCCGAGGAAGGCGAATGGCAGTCCGTCGATGATCTCCTTGACGCGGTCGGTGCCGTAGGTGAACTCCCAGTGGCCCGTCATGGCGTCAGGCTGCAATGCATTCATGGCGTCGACCATATCCTGGCCCTTGGTCTGCAGCGAGGTATAGCTGCCCTGCCAGGTATCCCCGCCGTCCAGCAGCAGGACATCGTCACCACGCTCCGCCCTGATCCGCTTGACGATCGTCGCGATGCGGTCGAGGCCGCCCATCTTCCCGTAGCTCTTGGCGAGCGCGACATAGTCGTCGGACGTCATGGCATAGGCTTGCGGTGTGCCGGGTTTGATATTGTAGAGCTTGAGGAAATCGGCACCCGTCACATGGGGCGGAAGGCCGGCGACGCCGCCAACGCCGAGATTGATCGACGGTTCGCGGAAGTAGACCGGTACAAGCTGGGCATGCAGGTCGGTGACGTGAATGATGGTGACATTGCCGGTCGACTGGAAGTCGAGAAGGCCATCCTCGGTCAGCGCCTGCTGCGCGACAGCCTGCGACCAGCGGCCGGAAAGCCCGGAACCGGCAATCGCCGACAGGGCCGCACCCGCCATGAGCAATTCACGTCTTGAGAACATACAGGTCTCCCATGAACACAAGTGCCCCTCGCGGCAGATCTCGCGTTCTTGCTATTGTCATTTTCGGGACGGCGGCGACCTCGCCGCCGGTCTATTGGCGGACCGCCGGCGTTTCGACTGACAGGCCAAGGCCGCGCCAGGTGACATAGACTTCGAGCGCCATCAGGTCGTCCGAGAATGCCTTGGGCATTTCGGCACGCGTGTCGCGGATGCAGCCGCGGAAGCGGTTGTGCAGCGAGACCATTGCCGGTGCGCTGAAGCGGTATGTCGGGAAGCCGTTGACCTGACCCTGACTCAGATGGTCGGCACGGATGAACTTGCCCATGCTGTTTTCGTGACAGTTCGAGCAGGAAAGGTTCAGCTGGCCCGTGCGGGTGTAGTAGAGGTCCTTGCCCTTGTTCCACCAGCTCTGCATCTCTCCTTGCTTGAGATCGACGGATACCGGCGTCCCGAGGGACTGGTGCTTGATATACGTCGTCAGCGCCACCTGCTCCTCGGCATCGAACTTGTAGGCTTCCGCCCCCATGTTCTCGGTGCGGCACTTGTCGATCTGCAATTCGATGTTGAGCGGCTTGTTGGCCTTGGCATCCCACTTCGGATAGCGCGCGCCAACGTCCTTCATCGACACAGAGGCATCCTCATGACAGGATGCACAGGACTTGCCGGCCGTTCCGTCCACGGTATTCCAGATCTCCTGGCCGCGCTCGACCGCCAGCATGCCGGGATTGGCGAAGGAATCCGCCTCCGTCGCCCGCGTTTCCGCCTCGCGGAACAGCCAGCCCGAAAGCACCTCCTCGAACGGGTGGCCTTCCGGCGCCTTGGTGCGCGTGATCATTTCCTTGTCGTCGATAACCAACTTGTCATCTACCGGATCCGCGAAGGCGGCACCCTGGGGACTGCTCATTGCCAAAAGGCCGGCGGCAAGCGCCAACGAAAGTCTTCTCATGGTTACCCCTCCCAAGATAACGGCGAACGCTCCGCATCGCCCGCGACGGATCGGCTGCGCGCCTCCGCGCGATGCGCAAAGGCAGATGGCTGGCCGCGCCCCATGGGGCGCGGCGCGACGGCGAGGCCGTCAGTTCACGGTGATGGGCTGCTCATCGACGTAGACGGAGCCGTCGTCATCGGTCCAGGTGAACTTGAACTTGCCGGTCTCGTTGACGATCGCGCTGAACTCGAAATACGGGTTTGCGGAAACCGCCGGATCGATGTCGCAGGAGAACACCGGCTTGCCGTTGAACTCACAGGCGAACTTGTTGATGATCTTGCGCGGGATCGGCTTGCCGTCCTTGTCCTTGCGCTGGCCGGACTCCATATCGTGGCTGATCAGGGTCTTGATCAGAACGACTTCGCCGGCTGTTGCCGTCTTGGGGACTTTGATACGTGGTTTGGGTGCTGCTGCCATTTCCTCAATCTCCTCTGTAAAAGCCGCTCAGCCGCCGCAGCCGCCGATGGTGACCTTCACTTCCTTCTTGTCGATATAGACCGAGCCGTCCGCCATCCTGGCGACCGCAATGACGTTCTGGGTCTTGGCCAGGCGAATGCGCGTAGTCGCCGACGCCGAACCGCTGAGCGCGGTAAAGTGGAACGTCACCACCTCGGGATTCGGATTGCCGTCTGCCACGATCATCACCGACTCGACCAGGTCGCCGTCCTTCATGGCGCTCTCGACATCCACGGAGATCGGAACGGTATTGCCGTTTTCGGCGATCTCGGGTGCGGTCAGCGTGATCTTGCCGGTCTCCGGTGTCTTGCCGCCGCCGAAATCGGCGATCCGCTTGTCCGTCGCCGGCACGTCCGCGAAGGCCAAACGTCCGCCGGTCGCCGAGACGGCCGCAGCACCCGCCGTCAGCGCCAGGACCTGTCGCCTTGTCAGTTTCATGATTTTCTCCTCCATGACCGCGCCTACTTGGCGTCCTTCAAGGTGACCAGATAGGCCACCACATCTTCAACCTGCTGTGCGGTCAGGATCGTCTTGCCGACCAGGTCCTTGCGCACATTGATACCCACTTCGAGCGTGTAGAAGCCGGGCATGACCGAATCCGGATTCAGCGAATGCTTGGCGTTGACCACGATGCCGCGCAGCTCATCGGGAGACCAACGGTCGGCGACGCCGTCCAGGGTCGGGGCCACATTGCCGTGAAACTGCTCCTTGGCCAGCGGCGTGACCACATGACAGGCGAGACAGTTTCCGAGGCTGCGACTGGCGAGCACCTTTGCGCCCTCCTCCGGATTGCCCGGCACACCGGTGAGCGATGTCTTGATTGTGGCGCCGTCATACTGGACGTCGGCCGGGGCAATCTCGGCAGCCGATGTCGTCCGGATGGGCGCAAGAGCCGCCGTAGCGGCAAAGCAGGCTACGACTAACTTCATTCTTCGAGTCCTCCCAAACTCCCGAACCGGCTAGCGATCCGCTCCTCATGACAAACGATAGACCCGAGATTGATCTAGATCAATAGAAAAATCTAAATTCTTGCATATGTTTCTATAAGCTTGATTTCATTGTCTATTCTTCCAGCTTACCGGACGCTCGCAGCTCATTGACGATCCGGGCGTGGTAGACTTGAAAGTGCTCGCCGCCCTCGTAACCCTTCTCGCGCACCCAGCGGAACATGTTGAGGAACGTCAGTTTCCCGAATGCGCCCGGCATCGTCGCCACGGCTGCCTTGCTCACGGGAACCTTCTCATCGAGCTCCTCAGGAAGGAAAACGATCGTCGGGGTGAAGATGTAGCCCCATTTGCGCGCCGCGGACTTTTCGGTGAGAACCTCGTCATCCGTGTCGGTGACCTCCTCGTCGCCGAACATGTTGTACTGGACCACCATGTAGTTCGCCTTGATGTAGTCGCGCACCTCCGGATCGGAGAGGATCTTCTCGTGCATCTCCCGGCAATAAATGCAGCCGCGTTGCTCGAAGATGATCGCCAGGCGCTTGCCCTCCGCCTGAGCCGCGGCGATGTCTTCGGACACGTCGCGGAAAGTCATCGAGAACCATTCCTCCTTGTGCAACCCGTCATCCCCGACTTCCTCGGCCAAGGCTGGCATCAGGACGAGGGCGAGCACGGCCAACGACAGGCAAAACGACTTCAGCATGGGTTCCTCCTATCCAATCGACTGAAACACGGGAAATGTCTCGAGCAGCCAGAACGAGATCCGGGACATCTGGCCCGTTATGAACAGCAACCCGGTCGCAATCAGGAACAGGCCGAGGGCGATCTCCACCTTGCGCAGATGCCGGCGAAACCGCATCGCCCAGTCCAGGAACCGGCTGGCGAACACCGCGGCAAGAATAAAGGGGATGCCGATACCGAGTGAGTAGACCGCAAGGAGAACCGCGCCTTGGGCCGCCGATCCCTCACTGCCGGCGATGAACAGGATTGCTGCGAGGATCGGGCCGACGCAGGGCGTCCAGCCGAAGGCGAAGGCGAGGCCGAGAATATACGCGCCAATCAGTCCGGCCGGCTTCTTCTCCACCTGCACGCGCGCCTCGCGATAGAGGAAGGCGATGCGGAATATCCCGAGGAAGTGCAGTCCCATGATGATGATGATAACGCCGGCGATGATCGACAGGACGTCGAAATACTGGGCGATTGTCTTGCCCACGAGGCTCGCAGTCGCGCCGAGCGCCACGAAAACGGTCGTGAATCCGAGTACGAAGAAAATCGCGGAGAAGACGATCTGCCGACGCTCCGCCGGTCCGGGCGAAGCATCCTTCAACCGGTCGAAGCTCACGCCGGCCAGCCAAGCCAGGTAAGGCGGCACGATCGGCAGGACGCATGGGGAAATGAAGGAGAGCAATCCCGCCAGGAATGCTCCCCCCAGACTGACATCAAGCATCCGATCCCTCCCAAGATCTCCGCACGCGTCGACGAATGTGCTTCCCATGTATGCAAATTTATCTATATATTGCAAACGGCAAATTGAGGGATGGCAATTGCACCTGGCTTCTAGACTGCTCCTGCTTTTCGGGGTCGTGTCTGCGGCGTTCCAGACGCACGCGGCAGAGCTCGTCGTTCTCGTGCAGCCCGGCTGCCCGTGGTGCCGGCAGTTCGAATCGCAGATCGCCCCGGCTTGGCCGAAGACGCAGGAAGGCATGCGCGCTCCGCTTCGGCGCGTCGATATCACCGAGCCCTGGCCGGACGATCTGGCCGGCATACAACGCGAGCGATTTACACCCAGCTTTATTCTAATGCATGAAGGCAAGGAAATAGGTAGGCTGCGCGGCTATGCCGGGGATGAGTTCTTCTGGTTCAGGATCGCTGAATTGATTGCCAAGCTGCCGCAGTAAGTGCTTCGATCTTCGAAGCTTATGACGAAAGAGGAATTGGGAAATGAGCCTGCCAAAGATCAGCGCATTGCGGTCGCCGGAAACGCGGGACGGTCTTTTCGCCCAGGCGCGCAAGGCAAGCGAACTGCTCAAGGCCTTGTCCCATGAGGATCGGCTGCTGATCCTCTGCCTATTGACCGAGGGCGAGAGGTCAGTGTCGGAGCTTGAGGAGATCATGGACATGCCGCAGGCGGCGGTGTCGCAGCAACTCGCTCGCCTCCGCTTCGATCGGCTGGTCAATACCCGACGCGATGGCAGGACGGTCTATTATTCGCTCGCCGGCAAGGAAGTCTCGTCCGTGATCGAAAACCTCTACGACCTCTTCTGCGCCGAGGTGCGAGGCGAGAAATAGCGCGGCCATCGCCAGGCGGGGGAGCGCCGGGCGACAAACATGCTGCAAGACCATGGGAGGAAGGAAATGGATTTCGCCGCGTCGCCGTGGCTTCTGCCCCTTGCCGGACTGCTGGCTGGCACCTTGATGGGCTATGTCGCCCGGGGCCAGCGATTCTGCACCATGTCGTCGCTGGAACGGCTCTGGTATGCCGGAGACGGCACGGGCGTCAGGACATGGATGCTGGCTGCAGCCATGGCGCTGGTCTTCACCCAGACCCTGCATGCCTTCGGCTGGGCCACCCCCAACGAGAGCTTCTATGTCCGATCCGGCTTTGCCTGGAGCGGCGCCATTCTCGGCGGCGTCATGTTCGGTTTCGGCATGGCGCTGGTCGGAACCTGCGGCTTCGGCGCCCTGGTTCGGCTCGGCGGCGGCAGCCTTCGCTCGCTGATCGTGCTGATCGTCTTGGCGCTGAGCGCGCTTTCGGCGCAAAAAGGCCTGATCGCGCAGGCACGCGTGCCCTTCGTCGATGCCCTGGCGATCGACATGGGTTTCGCCGGCGGCCAGTCGCTCGGTCTTATCCTATCCTACCTTGCCGGTGTCAACGTGCAGTTCCTCGTCGCCGCACTCGTCGCCGCGGGCATGCTGTGGTGGATTTTTGCGGACGCCCGCTATCGCATGCAATACCGCGCTATAGCCACGGGCACCATCATCGGCAGCGTGATCGCCTTCGGCTGGTTCATGACCACCTGGGCGGCTGAAACCTCGTTCGAGGTTGTGCAACTCGAAGCCGGTTCCTTCGTCGTGCCGGTCGCGGACACGCTGCTCCATCTCGTCACCTTCACCGGCTCCGTGCCCGACTACGGCGTCGGGCTCGTCATAGGGGTGGTGATCGGCTCCAGTCTCAACGCCCTGTTCCGCCGACAGGTGCGCTGGGAAGCCTGCGACGATGCGCGCGAACTCAGCCGACATCTGCTCGGTGGATTTCTGATGGGCGTCGGCGGGGTTCTTTCCATGGGCTGTACGATCGGCCAGGGCGTGACCGCCGTGTCCGCCCTGGCGATTTCCGCCCCATTGGTGCTCGTCTCGATCATTGTCGGCGCCAGGATGGGATTGTCATATCTGATCGAGGGTTCGCCGCTCGCGGTATTTTCGACGTCAAGACCCTGAGGCCACAGGACGCCCTTGTCGCGCAGTGCGGGCAAGGTGGACGTCTCCGTCCGATCAGACCGGGACAAAGGCGTAGGCGCTCCCTTTCCGCTCGGCGTGACCGATGCCCGCATGGTCAAAATGGTAGCCGATGATCGTCGCCTTGTCGGCGACCAAACGGTCGAGCAAGGCTTGCCGCGTCTTCACGCCCTGTTCCTGGTCGTGGTCGCTTCCGGTACGCCATTCGGGATGGGCAAACGAGATCGCCGTATTGCTGAGCGCGTCACCGACGATCAGCGTCGGCTCGCTTCCGCCGTGCACGATGAAGGACAGGTGGCCGGGCGTGTGGCCAGTCGTGTCGACCGCTTCGACGCCGGGGAGCACCTCCTGACCGGGCTTGATGAAGTTCACCTTGTCTTCGATGAACTTGAACCGGCTCTGCGCTCCGACGACGAAGCTCTGCCGCTCCGCCGGCACGCTTGCCAGAGTGTCCGGCGACGACCAGAAGTCCCATTCCGTCTGGCTGATGTGATAGGCAGCGTTGGCGAACACGAGTTCGTCGAAGTCGTCCGTGACGCCCCAGAGGTGATCCGGATGGGCATGGGTAAACACGACATCCGTGACGGAAGCCGGATCGATCCCCGCTTCGCCTAGGTTTTCGACAAGCCGGCCGGCGCTCTTCATGAAGTTCGAGCCCGAGCCGACATCGAACAGCACGACCCGGTCACCACGCCTCAAGGCAGTGACATTGCAGTCAGGCATCAGCGCATCGGTCGGCAGGCCGTTTGCCGTGAGGAAAGGCTCAAGTTCGGCCTTGGGCACCTCCGGATAGAGGAAGGCCATCGGCAGGCTGAGATTGCCGTCGCTGATCGTCATGATCTCGCCGTCACCCGCTGCGATGCGCCCCAGAGCGAGGGCGCGCCGGGGTAGCGCCGCAGATGCCAGTAGGCCGAGCCCGCCCAGCAGGATGTTGCGACGACTGATGCGATCGAGCGCGATTCTGGCGTGGGCCTGATGGTGCGTCATGTGTCATTCCTCCCGTAAGACCAAACATATATCTTTTTTTGCATATTTCTACAACTCGGGCTAAGCTGCCTTCTCAGATCCGATTTTTGGGAGGAAATCGCATGCGCCTGCTGACATCCGCAATTCTCGCCGCGTCTGCCCTGTTGCTCGGCACCCAGTTTGCCCGAGCGCAGGACGACGTCACGACCTTTACGACGGAAGCCCCCTTCGCCGAGGTCATCGCCGACCTTGAGGATGCAGTGGTGAACCGCGGTTATGTGGTCGACTATCACGGCCATATCGGTGACATGCTGGCGCGAACGGCCGGCGATATCGCCGGCGCCAAACCTCTCTACAAGGCCGCGGAGATCCTGCAGTTCTGCTCGGCCACGATATCGCGAAAGGCGATGGAGGCGGATATCGCCAATATCGCCTACTGCCCCTATGTGCTGTTCGCCTACGAGTCCGCCGAAGATCCTGGCAAGGTCACGCTCGGCTTTCGCCGCCTGCCGGACGGCGGGGGACGTGACGAGGTCAACACTCTGCTGGAGGAAATTGCCGGCGAAGCCGCCGGGCAATAGTAGGCAGTCGTCCCATCCGACTTCCACCTTTTTCCGGGGCATGTGTTCCACTTAACCGAGGATGGAGCGCTCGGATTCCGGCTTTGCCAACGCCCTTGGGAGACAGGACGCTACCCTCGCGCTATCCGCGCCGACACCGATCATCTGCCGGGGAGTGCCTCGCGGCCCTCCGCTCCTGGCACGGAAATGCGACGGCGCCGCGGCTTTGGTAGAGCACGTAGAGTGCCACCATGAGCTCAGTTATGGATAAGGCTCTTGCCTTGGAGAATGCCATGCAACCGCCGAAGGAGGTTATCCCGCAACGGCGATCCCATTCTTCAGCCGCGCCAGGCGGCTCTCGCCCGTTTCCTCCCCGAAACAGGACGTAAAGTCGGCGCAGTCCCGACAGCTGGGCGCCGTACAGAGCGAAAAACCTTCGATCTCACAAAGCTTGCGATAGAAGTACTTCTTCCACTTCATGTTATCGGTGTTGCCCTGGGCAAGGGTGGGGAAATGCCGGTTCAGGAGGCGCGTCAGCTCGGCCCTTTCGAAAAGCCCGAGATCCTGCCAGAGGTGGTCGTCCCGCATCGCACGCCTTGCGACGATACGCGCAAAATAGGGACTTTTCGGCAGGCCGCTATCCGCATGCTCCAGCAGCAAGGCATGCAGCAAGTCTTCCTCCATATCGCGTTGCGGCGCCTCGCCCGTCGGGTCGAGATCGAAAAAACGCAGCGGCACACCTGGGAAGCTGAGACTGACCAGCCGAACCAGATCCTTCGACGAGAGGCCGGTCGCTTCGACCAGACTTGCCCGGCCGAAAAGCTGTTCGTCGCGGGCGACCGAAAAGACGCAGGCGAGCGCGTGCTGGTCGAAGGCGGCATCCGCATTGACCGTCGGCCATTGCCCGGCGATCAGGGCGGCATAGTGATCGGCAAACATCGCACCATCTCCTTTGGCCCATTCGGTTCATGTCATGCGGCAAGCTCGCTGGCCGCCACATGCGTCTGGCAGTTCTTCGGACAGACGCGGGCGCAGGCGCCGCAGCCGATACAGGCGCCGGCCCCGTCCACGACCATGATCATGCGGTTCAGTTCGCCGTCGAAATCATCCCCCTCCTCCTCGTCGTAGAGACCGAGGACCATACCATCCTCGTCAACGCCGTAGAGATGCATGACGCCGCGTGAGCAGACCTTGAAGCACCGGCCGCAGCCGATGCAGGTTTGGCCGTCGATCGCCGTCAGGTAATCCGGCATCCAGCTTGAACCATCGCGAGTGGCAAAGGGGCCGGACATCAGACGCCCTCCATCGCCGCGAGCTCGGCCTTCGCCGCCTCGAGCTCGGCAAAGACGCCATAGGTCCTTTCGGCGACCGTGATGATCTGCGCCCAGTTGATCGGCAGGTCCTCGGCCAGATCGTGCAATTCCATCTTCGCGTTTCCAGCGCGAGAATTGAGCTTGCGGACCTTCTTCTGCAGCTCTTCGAGTTCCGACATCGCCACCTCCCGCCTTCAGTATTTCGCCACGTCCGGGAATTTCCCGACCATTTCGGCCGCGTCCTGCACCAGCTTGTTGCCGGCCTCGGCAAGCTTGGAGAGGTTTTCGAAACCGAAGCGGTGCACGTCGCGCAAGGTCTTCAGCACGACGACGAGACGGCCGGTCGTCAGCAGCACGCGGCCAAAACCCTCATGGCTCATCTTCATCATCGGCGAAGCCATGATCCCGGTTTCCTGCTCGATGGCGAGGCCGACCGCTGAATAGAAGATCTCCAGCCGCCAGAGCACATCCGGGTCGGGATCGCCGATGATCGGAATCTCCCGGCGCTGCTCCTTCGTCACGATGAAGTCGGTGAGGATGGAGGCATCCGAGCGTCCCTCCCAGGCGTCATAGGTATCCTGCGCACGCATCAACCGCACGAGGCACTTCATGAACGGCGTCGCCATGGCGTCGACGTCGTCGTTTGCAGCGGACTTTTCAAGAACGGCAGTCGGGGTCATGGGCAGTCTCCTTTTTCAATCTTCGTCGTCGAAGGATGGCTTGGTGACGGAAACGCCGGCCTCGGCCAGCACCTTGCGCAGCCAGGGCGGCGGCGCGGTCTTGAGCATGGTTTGGGTGCGAGCCAGCACCTCGTCGATCGACGAAGGCTGGGGCACCTTAATCGGGTGGATCTTCGCCGAGACGACCTTGGCGGCGGACGGGCCGCCGATCGCCAGGCAGAACAACAGATGGCAGCCCTTGAGCGCCTCGACCTTCGGCGTGATCCGATCGTCGCCCTCGGTCTTGTGCTTGCCGCTCTCGTCGGACACATCGCCGAAGCCGACCGCCTCGACGAAATTCCAGCTTTCGGGCGTCACGTCATAGACCGCAAACAGCTTCGCCGAACCGAAATGGGCGTTCAGCCCCTTCATGTCCTGCGTGGCAATCGCGATGCGCAATGCCCCCTTGGGGCGTTCGGGCGCAGGTGCCTGACCCTCGTCAGTGACGAGTGAAAGACGTCGGACAGCTGTCATTGTCGGTCTCCCTGTTGCGGAAAGGATTGAGCCCTTCAGGCGTCGGCTGATGCTGGTTGGCCTGGAAGATATTGGCCGCCTCGAAGATCAGGTCGCGGGCGCCTTCGTAGAGAACGGTCAGCCTGTGCTGGCTGCCGAGCCGGTCGAAGATCGGGAAGCCGACGCGCATCAGCGGCACGCCGAGGCGTTCGGCGGCCTGCCGGCCATGCGAATGGGTAACGATGAGATCGACCTCGGCAGCTTGCGCCATAGCCTCCAGATCGGCGAGGTCGCCGACCTGAACAACCTCGGACTGGACCTTAGACAGAATGCGGCTGGTGCCGGTGGTGGTGACCGCCGCCGTGATCTCGGCGCCGAGGCCTGTGAAGAAGGTCGAGAGCTGATAGAGATGGTCCGGCTCGGCGGCAACAGCGATCCGCTTGCCGCCGAAATGGAAATGGCCGTCCAGCAGCGCGTCCTGCAACTGGGCCCGGCGGCGGCGGACCCGGGCCGGCACAGGATTGCCGGAAATCATCGCCAGCATGGTGATGAAGCGGTCGATCGCCTTCATGCCCGAGAGCTGCTGAAACAGAGCGTAAGGCACGCCGGTTCTCGCCTGCAAGGCCTCCGCCGGTCCGCGCATGTGCTCGCCGATGGCGATTGCCTGGAAGCAGGTTCCGAGATCACGGATGTCCCCGACCTTCGTGCCGCCATAGGTGGTCGGGATCCAGCGGTCGGGCACCGTTCCGTCAAGCGCGCCGGAGACGTCCGGCAGGATCACCGGTGTCAGGCCGAAGCTCTCGACCGTCTCGCGGATATGCTCGATATCGGCGACCGTCAGGTGCCAGCCGGGCAGGATCGCCACCCTCTTCGGATCGCGCGCCCGTTCGCCCGGGATGGTCACGCCGTCAATCATCGATGTCACGGCCTTGGCCCAGCCCTCCTCGATCGCTCCGTCGAAATCCGGCGTGTTGGACAGCACCACCTCGGTGCCGGCCAGCTCTTCGGCGCGCCTGGCCTTGATGCGCGCGACATCGCCGGCGAAATCCTCGCCGCGGGTTTCCACAAGCGCCGTGGTGCAGATGCCGATCAGGCTCGGCTTGGTGCGGTTCTTCAGGTTGAGGATTGCCTCCTCCAGATGGTCGGCGCCGCCGAGAATGGTCGCCACCTCGTCCATGGCGGTGGTCTGAAGCGGGATCGTCTCCTTGAAATGGCGGACGAAAAGCACCAGCGCGAAGGAGGTGCAGCCCTGGCTGCCGTGAAACAGCGGCATGGCGCCGTCGACGCCGAGATAGGCGAAGGCGGCCCCCAGCGGCTGCGAGGATTTGAGCGGGTTGATCGCAACCTGTTTCGTCTGATGCTGCACGCGGGCCATCAGCATTCTCCCATGTCGTCGGCGGTGGTGGAGGCGAACTTGCGGAAGGCGTGGACCGGGGCTGCGACCGTTGCCCCATGCGTCGCGAAGCTCCTTACAGGCTCGGCTTCAAGCAGGCGGCCGTCCTTGTCCCAGGGGCAGGCCTGGCGCACGGTTTCCCAAACCGGATTGTGGATGGCGATGTCAATCTGGCGCACCAGTTCGACCATGCCGTTATAACCGGCATAGGGGTGGTGCCGTTCCTGATTGATGTCGAGCCAGGGCATCTTCGCCTTCAGCGCGATGAACTGGGTGCGCCCGCCCGACAGCATGATGTCGGCCTTGTGTTCGGCGAGCATGGCATAGAGATCGCGCGGCGCCATCGAGTCGAACATATGGTTCTCGTCTTTGAGGATCTGCTTGATGCGCTCCTTGTCCTCGGGCGTCGATTTCTTGACCGAGGTGCCGACGATCTCGATGCCGATTTCCTGCAGCGCATGGACCACCGACCAGGACTTCACGCCACCGGTGTTGAGCAGCACGCGCTTGCCTTCAAGACGCGGACGGAATCCCTCGAGCGCGGCCCAGGCGGTGGCCTCCTCCTCCTCGATCAGGGATTCCGTCCGCTCAAGGAGCTCAGGGGGCGCTCCTTGTTGAACGAGCAGGCGGGCAAGTTCCCGGAGCGCCTCTGAGGTGTCCGAAATCCCGTAGAACGAGCCTTCGAAATAGGGGATGCCGAAACGTTCCTCCATCTTGCGGGCCAGATTGATGAGGGCGGTGGAACAGACCATCATCGTCGCCTTCGCCCGGTGGGCGGTGGCGACATCGTGGTAGCGGGCATCACCCGGAATGCAGGCGCGAATGCGCATGCCGAGCTTTTCGAGCAGCGGCTTCACCATCCAGAATTCGCCGGACAAGTTGAACTCGCCGAGAATGTTGACGTCATAGGGCGTGACGTCGTCCGGCTCCTCGGTGCCGATCACATGGTCGAGCAGCGCCTCGCCGGCCAGCTTGTTGCCGAGGTTCTTCGAGCCGACGAAGCCCGGCGCGTTGACCGGCACCACGGGAAGCCCGAACTTCTCCGCGGCGCGGCGGCAGACGGCCTCGATATCGTCGCCGATCAGCGCCGTCACGCAGGTGGAATAGACGAAGATCGCCGGTGGGGCGTAGTTTTCCGAAATCTCGCGGATCGCCCTGAACAGCTTTCGTTCTCCCTGGCCCATGACGATGTCGAGTTCGGTGAGATCGGTGGTGAAGCTGGTGCGCCAAAGGCTGGACCCCGACGAGGCCGCGCCCCGATTGTCCCAGCTATTGCCCTCGCAGGCGAGCGGCGCATGGATCAGATGGGCAACATCGGTGATCGGCTGCAGCACGATCTTGGCACCGTCGAAGGCGCAACCGCCGGCCGCCGCCCCCGGCGTCAGCGGCTTGGAACAGCCCTTCTTGCGCGCCTTGGCGTCCTTGCCCTGGTTCTTGTCGCAACCAGGCTCGTTGAACACGTCGTCGATCTTTGCTTTCAGCGACATTGGCGAGATCCTTGTCCGAACCGCCTCCGGAAAGGAGGTGACAAGGACAACTTTGCAAGCCGCGTGCCAGCATCAACGAAAGTATGTTTCTATAGCTAATTCATATGGTTGCAGAATTCTTGCGAACAACGGATACGACAAAGGCCTGTGTCGGCTTGTCGCTTTCCCGACAAAGCGGTCAGGCAAGTCCGCCCGCCGGACGGATATCGGTCCGGGAAAAATCGCTGCCGATAAAAAGCAGCGGCGCATCCCGCTCCTTCGCCAGGGCGTAGGCGAAGCAATCGCCGAAGTTGAGGCCCGCCGGGTGGAATCCCTTGCCCCATTGGCGGTAGATGGCGCCGATCTTTGGCGCGACCTCCTCCGTGACCGGAACGATCTCCGGCTTGATCCGCTCCAGAAGTTCGTCAAGCCTTTCGAAAATACCCCGCCTGCTCTCCACGATATACATCTCAGACAACGTTCCCGCAGATATCAGAACGTCGCCCGACACCGCTAATCGGTTGGCCAACTCACCCGCCCCCGGGCTCTCGCAAGAGGATCGCCAGCATCGCCGAAGTGTCTACAACAATCACGCGGGCAGTCCGGTCTCGGGATCGTAGAGAAAATCCTGACTGTGCGCCGCATCGGGGCCGGGCTTCACTTCCTTCGCGGCGCGGCGCGGCGACTTATGTCATCAATGATCGCCAGCTTCTCTTCGGGCGTCAGCGCTCTTTTCTCTTCCGCCTGCAACCTTGCAACCGCTTTTCCGGCGTCGGTCAGGACAATTTCCTCTCCCGCTTCGGCACGGCGGACAAGCTCGGCAAGTCTTTTCACGGCTTCACTGACGGTGATATTCGTGGCGCTCTCCATGGTCCTGCCGCCCATATAGCATGGCCGTCGGCGGAAATCAGCGCCGACGAAAAAAGCCGGCCCTTTCGAGGCCGGCTCTTGTAGTTGGGCGACGCCGCGCTCAGCGCGTCAGATCGTACGAATAGTCGGTTTTCGACGGGACCATCGTCTGCTGGTCGTAGACGTCGAAGAACTTGTCGAGGATCGTCGTCAGCACGCGCAAGCCGCCCTGATAGCCCATGACCGGGAAGCGGTGATGGTGATGGCGGTCGAAGATCGGGAAGGTCAGGCGCAACAGCGGCGTACCGGTATCGCGCTCCAGATACTTGCCATAGGAGCTGCCGATCAAGAGATCGACCGGCTCGGTGAAGAGCAGCGAGCGCATGGCCCAGAGGTCCTTGCCGGGCCAGACCTGGCAATCCTTGCCGAAGGGCGAGGAGGCGAAGAGGTCCTTCATCTCCGCTTCCCATGCGGGCGTACCGTTGGTGGCGAGGCAATGTGTCGGCTCGCCGCCGGTTTCCAGGATGAAGCGGGCCATGCCGTAGACGAAATCCGGATCGCCGTAGATCGCGTATTTCTTGCCATGCAGATAGGCCTGGCTGTCGGCCATGGCGTCGACCAGGCGGCCGCGCTCCATGCGCAGCTCTTCCGGGATCTCCTTGCCCGTCATCTCCGAGACCTTCATCAGCAGGTCGTCGGTGCCGCGAACGCCCATCGGATAATGCAGCGAGGCGACCTTCTGGCCGACCTCCTTGCAGTAATCCTCGGTCTTGCGCGTGCAGTAATGCTGCAGCGACAGCGTCCATTCGGCGTTCAGCGCTGCCTTGACGTCGTCGATCTTCGTGCCGCCGTCATACATGCGGTATTCGCCGTCGGACGGCGTGTCGTACTGATCGGAGGCGTCCTGGATGAAGGTGTAATCGACACCCATCATCGCCAGCATGCGCTTGATCTCGCGGTTGTTGCCGACGCAGAAGCCGTCGAAGCCGGGGATCAGGTTGAAGCGACCCTTGATCTCGGTGCGCGGCTGGCCCTTCCAGAAATGCTCGAACACGCCGCGCACCATGTTGTCGTAGCCGTCGACATGGCTGCCGACGAAGGCCGGCGTATGGGCAAACGGCACGTCGTAATCGGCCGGCACGGAACCTTCGTTCTTGGCGTTTTCGATGAAGCTGCGCAGGTCGTCGCCGATGACTTCCGCCATGCAGGTGGTCGAGACCGCGATCATCTTCGGCTCATAGAGCGTGTAGGTATTGGCAAGCCCGTCGATCATGTTCTTCAGCCCGCCGAACACGGCCGCGTCTTCCGTCATCGACGAGGAGACGGCGGACGACGGCTCCTTGAAGTGGCGCGACAGGTGCGAGCGGTAATAGGCGACGCAGCCTTGGGAACCGTGCACGAAGGACATGGTCTTCTCAAACCCGGCGGCTGCAAAGACCGCGCCGAGCGGCTGGCAGGCCTTGGCGGGATTGACGACAAGCGCCTCGCGGGCAAGGTTCTTCTCGCGATATTCCCAGGTCTTGGTCAGTTCGCGCTGGTCATCGACCCATTCGCCCGGATGCGGGCATTCGAAGTTTTCCTTCTTGTTCTTCAACATCTCGACATATTCGGGCTCACGGAAGAGCGGGGCGTGGTCGAGAACCTTTTCTGCTGACTGTGGCATGACTTCACCTCCATCCACTGCGGCCGCGCCATACGGCGGCTCGGGGACATATGAGACGTTTCAAGAAATCCCGGACGGGTTATCCCGCAGGGTGTTTGCAAGGGTCGGGGCACTTAAGGAGCGCTCCCGGCCCAGGTCATTCGGCGGCGATCGGCAATGGTTCGGCCTGCTTCTTCTTCCACGGCGCGTCGTAGAGGCCCCAGACCGGGTTGTTGATCGCAAGATCCATGTCGCGGGCGAAGATCGCGAAGCCGTCATAGCCGTGATAGGGGCCGGAATAGTCCCAAGAGTGCATCTGGCGGAACGGGATGCCCATCTTCTGGACCGGGTACTTTTCCTTGATGCCGGAGCCGACCAGATCGGGGCGGATGCCCTCGATGAACTTTTCCAGCTCGTAGCCGGTCACGTCGTCATAGATCAGCGTGCCGTCCTTCACGTAATGACGGGTGCGCTGGTAGTCGTCGTTGTGGCCGAATTCGTAGCCGGTGCCGACGATCTCCATGCCGAGATCCTCATAGGCCGTGATGACGTGGCGGGGACGCAGGCCGCCGACATAGAGCATCACCGTCTTGCCTTCGAGGCGCGGACGAAAACGGTCGATCACAGCATCGACCAGCGGACGATACTTGGCGATCACCGCTTCCGCATTGGCCTCGATCTCGGGGCCGAAATGCTTGGCGATCTTGCGCAGCGAAGCTTCGATCTGGGAGGGACCGAAGAAGTTGTATTCCGTCCAGGCAATGCCGTACTTCTCTTCCATGTGGCGGCAGATGTAGTTCATCGACCGGTAGCAATGGATGAGGTTGAGCCTGGCCTTCGGCGCCCGCTCGATCTCGGCAAGCGTCGCATCGCCCGACCAGTTGCCGACCACGCGCAGGCCCATTTCCTCGAGCAGGATGCGGGACGCCCAGGCATCGCCGCCGATATTGTAGTCGCCGATGATGTTGACGTCGTAGGGGCCGGTTTCGAACTCGGCATGCTTGTCCTCGCCGGAGAAAACCCAGTCGCGGATCGCATCATTGGCGATGTGGTGGCCGAGCGACTGCGACACGCCGCGGAAACCTTCGCAGCGCACCGGCACGATCGTCTTGTTGATCTCTTTCTTCTTCTTGCGCGACACGGCTTCGATGTCGTCGCCGATCAGGCCGATTGGACATTCCGACTGGATCGTCACGCCGTTGTTGAGCGGGAAGAGCTGTTCGATCTCGTCGATGACCTTTTCGAGCTTCTTGTCGCCGCCGAAGACGATGTCCTTCTCCTGGAAATCGGAGGTGAACTGCATGGTGACAAAGGTATCGATGCCTGTTGTGCCGATATAGTAGTTGCGGCGTTGCGACCAGGAATACTGGCCGCAGCCCACGGGTCCATGGGAGATGTGGACCATGTCCTTGACCGGACCCCAGACCACGCCCTTGGAGCCTGCATAGGCGCAGCCGCGGATGGTCATGACGCCCGGAATAGACTTGATGTTCGACTTGACGTCGCACTCGGACAGCGGCTTGCCGTCCTCGGCATCGACCTCTTCGCCCGTCTTGGCGACGTTCAGATGTTTCTTGCGGCGCTTGGCCGTCTTGTCGGGATAGTGCGACAGCACGTCCTCGATCAGTTTCTCGTGGAGCTGGCTGTCGTTTTCATAATCGAGGCTCATGGCAATCGACCCCTTCTTCAAAGATGGATGGCGGCAGATCCGCCGGGTTTGAAAGGAGCGCCGGGTCAAGGCCGGCGCCCGGTTTCGTCTGAGCCGATTACACAGCGGCGACGGCCTGCTTGGCAGCTTCCTTGGCGGCCAGTTCGGCCAGCATCTGCTCGTCGGTCTTCATGATGCCGAAGGCGAGCAGCATGTCTTCCAGCTCTTCCATGGTGATCGGGGTCGGGATGGTGCCCTTGCCCGAATTGTTATGGATCTTCTGGGCCAGCTGGCGGTATTCGTCGGCCTGCTGGGAATTCGGCGCATATTCGATGACCGTCTGCTTGCGCAGTTCGGCATGCTGCACGATGTTGTCGCGCGGCACGAAATGGATCAGCTTGGAATTGAGTCGTGCCGACAGAGCCTCGGCGAGATCCAGCTCGCGGTCGGTCTGGCGTTCGTTGCAGATCAGGCCGCCCAGGCGCACGCCGCCGGAATTGGCGTATTTCAAGATGCCCTTGGCGATGTTGTTGGCGGCATAGAGCGCCATCATCTCGCCGGACATGACGATGTAGATTTCCTGGGCCTTGTTTTCGCGGATCGGCATGGCGAAACCGCCACAGACAACGTCGCCGAGAACGTCGTAGGACACATAGTCCACGTCGTCATAGGCGCCGTTTTCTTCGAGGAAGTTGATCGAGGTGATGACACCGCGGCCGGCACAGCCGACGCCTGGCTCCGGACCACCGGACTCGACGCACTTGATGCCCTTGTAGCCGATCTTCAGCACGTCATCGAGTTCGAGATCCTCGACGGAGCCTTCCTGGGCGGCGAGCGACAGGACGGTGTCCTGGGCCTTGGAGTTGAGAATGAGGCGGGTGGAATCCGCCTTGGGGTCGCAGCCGACGATTAGGATCTTCTGACCCAGGTCGACGAGCGCGGCCAGCGTGTTCTGGGAGGTGGTCGACTTGCCGATACCGCCTTTCCCGTAAAATGCAATCTGACGCAGAGCTGCCATGACTTTTCCTTCCTTCGCTTAAGCAACCGCGGCGAGGCCGCGAATTGGATACCGGATCGGCAGGCTTGACCGCCGCCATCCCTCTCGTTTCAAAAGCCGTGCCAGTTTGGAAAAGGTGAGCATGACAACATATTTTATCATTTAATTTCAATTAGTTGATCCACATGAACGCAAACCGCCGACATCGACATCGGCCTGTCGCAGACGTGACAAACCCGACAGCCGCCCTCTGTTTTGTAGGATGGCGCCCAGCACTGTCGGACCACTGTCGGATTGTCGACGTTGTCGCAAAGTCGACAATGCAAAAACGCATCAAGCTATTGTTTTATATCGCAAAACACCTCTGGCACGACTGATGCATGGTCAATCGCGTCGTCCTACCAAGATGGAGAACCGCGCCATGATTATCCTGACCGAGAATGCCGTTTCCGCCGTCAAGTCCGCATTGTCGAAGGCCGCCGAGCCGGCCGAGGGCCTGCGCATCATGGTGGAGGCCGGCGGCTGCGCCGGCTTCAAATACATGATGGGCCTGGAATCGACGGCGCGCGATGGCGATGCCGTCATCGATGCCGATGGCGTCAAGGTCTACGTCGATACGCGATCCCAGCCCCACGTGGCCGGCATGACCGTCGATTTCGTCACCGGCCTCGAATCGTCGGGCTTCGTCTTCGACAATCCCAATGCCGCGGACAAATGCGCCTGCGGCAAGTCGTTCGGTTGAGCGGGAGAAGATCATGCAGGACCAAAGCCAGTCGGCCCGCGTCACGCTGTTTGACGGATTGAAGTCCCGGCCCGCCAGGCCGGCGACGAAACCGCAACTGGTCAACCCCGAGGTGCCGAAGGCGCCACCGGTCGCCGTCGAGGCAACTGACCCGGGCGCGCAAGGCATGCGGGCCGCACTCCTGGCCCGCCGCCGGCCGCTGATCGAGGCGGCTCTCGAGGCCATCCGCCCCAACCTGCAACGCGACGGCGGTGACTGTCAGCTGGTGAAGCTGGAAGGCGATGCCGTCTACATCCGCCTTTCCGGCGCCTGCGTCGGCTGCCAGCTCGCCTCCGTCACCGTGCACGGCGTCCGCCAGAAGCTGATTGAGGCCATCGGCATGCCGCTGCGCGTCATCCCGGTCAACTGAAGGCGTCCGGCCATGCAGACGGTCTATCTCGACAACAATGCCACGACCCGAACCGATCCGGCGGTCGTCGAGGCCATGCTGCCCTATTTCGCCGAGCAGTTCGGCAATCCCTCCTCCGCGCATGCGATCGGCACAGGCGTTGCCGAGGGGATCAGGGCAGCACGGAGCCAAGTGCGGAGCCTCATCGGCGCCGCCCATGACCAGGAGATCGTCTTCACCTCTGGCGGCACGGAGAGCGACAACACTGCGATCCTCTCGGGCCTTCAGGCCGATCCTCGACGCGACGAGGTCGTGGTATCCGCTGTCGAACACCCGGCGATCCTCACGCTATGCCATCATCTGGAGACAAGCCTTGGCACCAGGGTCCACCGCATCGCGGTGGACGGATGCGGGAAAATGGATATGGAGGCCTATAAGGCCGCCCTGTCCGGGCGCACCGCCATCGTCTCGATCATGTGGGCCAACAACGAGACCGGCACCGTTTTCCCTCTGGAGCAGCTCGCCGCGATGGCAAAGAGAGCCGGCGCGCTGTTCCACACGGATGCGGTCCAGGCCGCCGGCAAGCTCTCCATGGATCTCAAGACGACGGCAATCGACATGCTGTCGCTGTCCGCGCACAAAATCCATGGCCCGAAAGGCGTCGGCGCACTCTATGTCCGGCGCGGCACGCCCTTCGCACCGCTGATCCACGGCGGCCGCCAGGAACGTGCCCGCCGCGCCGGCACGGAAAACGTTCCCGGCATCATCGGCTTCGGCAAGGCGGCCGAACGAGCGATGGACGCTCTAGCGCTGGAAACACCCCGGATCGCCCGGCTTCGCGACCGCCTCGAACAGGGATTGCAGCGCTCCATCGTCGGCATCCGGGTCAACGGCGACCCGTCGGCGCGGCTTGCCAACACCTGCAACATCGCCTTCGAAGACGTCGAAAGCGATGCGCTTCTGACGCTTCTCGGACGCGAAGGCATCGCCTGTTCCTCCGGCTCGGCCTGTGCCTCGGGCTCGATGGAGCCGAGCCATGTGCTGCGCGCCATGCAGGTGCCCCCCCCGTTCCTGCACGGCGCCCTGCGCTTTGCCCTGTCGCGTGACACCCGCGACACTGACATCGATCGGGTGCTGGCCGTCATGCCGCGGATCGTCGAGCGGCTGCGCAAGCCGGCTCCCCGCCCCTCCCGCCATCAAACATCCGATCTCATCCATGCCTGAGAGCAAGCTGATCCCCATGGCCTCGAAGCCAGCCGTCTTTTTGAACGACACCACGCTGCGCGACGGCGAACAGGCACCCGGCGTCGCCTTCTCGCTGTCCGAAAAGCTTGGCATAGCGGAGGCGCTTTCCGCCGCCGGCGTTCCGGAAATCGAGGTCGGCACGCCGGCCATGGGCGAGGAGGAGATCGCCGCGATCCGCGCCGTCGTCTCGCTCAACCTGCCGATGCGCGTCATGGCCTGGTGCCGCATGACCGACCAGGATCTCGACGCAGCGCTTGAGAGCGGTGTCTCGGCCGTCAATCTCTCCCTGCCGTCCTCCGACCTGCAGCTCTCGGCCAAGCTGGGCATCGGCCGCGCCGAGGCGCTTTCGCGCATCGATGCTCTGGTGCGCAAGGCGGCACGGTTCGGGCTCTCCGTCGCCGTCGGCTGCGAGGATGCCTCGCGCGCCGATCCTGCCCATCTGTACGATGTGATCGCGGTTGCCGCCGCCGCCGGTGCCGCGCGCGTCCGGCTGGCCGACACCGTGGGCATTCTCGACCCGTTCTCGACCGTGGCGCTGATCGAACCCTTGGCGAGATGCGCGCCCATTGCGATCGAATTCCACGCTCACAACGATTTCGGCCTTGCCACCGCCAATTCGATCGCCGCTTACCGGGCCGGCGCCCGCCATCTGTCCGTCACGGTCTCGGGCCTCGGCGAAAGGGCCGGCAACGCGCCTCTGGAAGAAGTCGCGGCCGTCCTGCAGGTCATGCACGGCGTGCCCTGCGGGCTGGATCTGGCCGCCCTGCCCGGTCTGGCCGCGCTCGTCGCGCGATATGCGCGGCAAACCCTGGCTCCGGCCAAGCCGATCACCGGCGGCAATGTCTTCACCCATGAGTCCGGCATCCACGTCGCCGGCCTGTTGGGCAATCGCCAGACCTATCAGGGGCTCGATCCGGCGGAGTTCGGCCGCGACCACAGCATCGCCATCGGCAAGCACTCCGGCACAGCCGCGCTCGCCTACGTACTCGAACAGCACGGCCGGCACGGCGACCGGGAGACCCTGGCGAACCTGCTTGCCGAGGTTCGCAGGCTGGCGGTCGCGACCAAGGCGACCGTGCCGGCCGCGCAGCTGGTTCGCCTCTTCGATCATATCCAGGCGGAATTCCCACGTCCAAGGGGAGAGCCATGTCCTTCGTCATGCTGACATCCGCCCACAAATCTCGCGGGCGCCAGGCGGCCGATCCGCCACGCCGGAAGGGCGTCCTTGCCATGGTTCGCGCCGACATCGCCTGCGTGAAGGCGCGCGACCCGGCCGCCCGTTTCACCTTCGAGGTCCTGTTCACCTATCCGGGCGTGCACGCCATCATCTGGCATCGGATCTCCCATCGCCTGTGGCAAATGGGCCTGCGCTTCCCGGCGCGATTCCTCTCCTGGCTGTCGAGGCTGCTCACCAATATCGACATCCACCCGGGGGCGGTGATCGGGGAGCGCTTCTTCATCGACCACGGCGCCGGCGTGGTGATCGGCGAGACGGCCGAAATCGGCAACGACGTGACGCTCTATCATGGCGTCACCCTCGGCGGCACGTCCTGGTCCCCCGGCAAGCGCCACCCCACCCTGATGGACGGCGTACTGGTCGGGGCCGGCGCCAAGATCCTCGGCCCCATCGTCGTCGGCGCCGGCTGTCGCGTCGGGGCGAACTCCGTCGTCGTCGACGATGTCCCGCCCGGCATGACGGTGATCGGCATTCCGGGCAAGATCGTCCGGCCGGTCGAAGAGCGCCGCCGGCTCGGCCACGGCCGCATCGATCTCGATCACCACCTGATGCCGGACCCGGTGGGGGATGCGGTATCGGCCCTGATCGACCGTCTCGACTTCCTCGAAGTGCGCCTCGCCCACCTGCAGGCACAGCTCAATCGCCGGCCGGAAGCCAGTCCCAACGTCCAGACCCCCCATCATTCTCACCAACCACAGGGAGCTCAACATGAGTGACTGCTCGTCCAATTCCCGCCCGATCGAGGTCGACAACATTCTCGAACGCCTGCGTGGCCTGTCGTCGGCGGAAGACTTCTTCCACACGCTCGGCATTCTCTACGACGCCAAGGTGCTGAACGTCGCGCGCCTGCACATCCTCAAGCGCATGGGGCAATATCTTGCCGAGGAGGATTTCGAGGGTCTTCCCGACCGGGTGATCGCCGCCCGCGCCCGTTCGACGCTGGAACGCGCCTATTCCGATTTCGAGTCCGCGTCGCCCCTCTCTCAACGCATCTTCAAGGTCCTGAAGGATCACGACCCGGACAAGCCCGCCGAGAGGCGCGGAGCCTTCGTCTCGCTGGAATCAGCCCTCAAACCCTTTGCCGATCAATAACCGACAGCCCTTCGACCCCCGCCTCGGCCGGTCCGTCCAACGGCCGGCCTCCTTTTTTCGTCCGCCTTCGACACCGTGCGGAAAATCCGGATCGCTTCCTGCCGGCACCCGACGCGACATTGTCGAAAACCCGACAAAACCGCCGGACACGGATGCGCTCTGGAAATCGAACAAAAGCATATCAAGGACTTACGCGCGCATCGAGGACTTGGCACGGATTATGCTCAAGGTCCTGTACAGCCTTTGAAGCGACCATGATGGAGGTGCACGGCATGCATATCGTCGTCTGTATCAAGCAAGTTCCGGACTCGGCGCAGATCCGCGTTCATCCCGTGACGAATACCATCATGCGCCAGGGCGTTCCGACCATCATCAATCCCTTCGACCTGTTTTCCCTCGAAGAGGCGCTGAGGATGCGCGACGCCCATGGTGGCGAGGTCACCGTGCTGACCATGGGCCCGCCGATGGCGTCGGATTCGCTGCGCAAGGCGCTGACCTTCGGTGCCGATCGCGCCGTGTTGCTGACGGACCGCTTCTTTGCCGGATCCGACACGCTCGCCACATCCTTCGCGCTTTCCGCCGCGATCGAAAGGATCGGCCAGGTCTATGGCAGGCCGGACGTGATCTTCGCCGGCAAGCAGACGATCGACGGCGACACGGCCCAGGTCGGGCCTGGCATCGCCAAGCGGCTGGACCTGCTGCAACTGACCTATGTCGCGAAAATCGCCTCCGTCGAGCCCGAGGCGCGCGAGATCACCGTCGAGCGGCGCGCCGAGGGCGGCACGCAGGTTCTGAAGACCCGGCTGCCCTGCCTCATCACCATGCTCGAGGGCACCAACGAGATCCGCCGCGGCACGCTGAACGACGCGCTGCGCGCGGCACGCGCCGAGATCGTCACCTGGAACGCCGCCGATGCCGGCATCGAGGACATGACCAAATGCGGCCTGCGGGGATCGCCGACCGTGGTCAAGCGCGTCTTTGCCCCGACGGCCCGCCAGGAGAAGGCCGTGATGATCGGCGAGCCGGGCAATGGCCCGCGAGAGCTGGCCGACAGCCTGATCGCCGAGATCTTCACCCGCAAACCCGCCCTTGAGCCGGCTCTCGTCGCCGACCACTGCGCCGCCTAGGAAGGATGAGAACATGACCGAAGAGGCAAGGAAACCAGCAGCACCGGCCGCCGGACGGGCGGGCATGAAGAAGGAACTGCCCGAGCATTTCAAGTCCTACAAGCATGTCTGGGTGGCGATCGAAATGGAGCGCGGCCAGGTGCATCCGGTATCCTACGAGCTCCTCGGCTGCGGCCGCACGCTCGCCGACAAGCTCGGCGTGCAACTGGCCGGCGCGGTGATCGGACCGCCGGGCGAAGCGACCTGGCATGCCGTGGCGGAGGCCTTCGCCTACGGTGCCGACATGGTCTATCTGGTCGAGGATCCGATCCTCAAGGACTATCGCAACGAGCCCTATTCGAAGGCGCTGACGGACCTGGTCAACACCTACCAGCCGGAGATCCTGCTGCTCGGGGCGACTACGCTCGGCCGCGACCTCGCCGGCTCGGTCGCCACCACGCTGAAGACCGGGCTTACCGCCGATTGTACCGAACTCGACGTCGATGACGACAAGTCGCTCGCCGCCACCCGCCCGACCTTCGGCGGCTCGCTGCTCTGCACCATCTACACGCTGAACTTCCGCCCCCAGATGGCGACCGTACGCCCCCGCGTCATGCCGATGCCGGAGCGCAAGGAGCGTCCCGTCGGCCGCGTCATCCAGCACAAGCTGTCGATGATGGAAGAGGACATCGTCACCAAGGTGCTGAGCTTCATTCCCGACGGCCAGTCCTCCAAGGTCAACCTCGCCTATGCCGACGTCGTCGTGGCCGGCGGCCTCGGGCTCGGGGCGGCCGAGAACTTCCAGCTGATCCGCAACCTCGCCTCGACGCTCGGCGCGGAATACGGCTGCTCGCGGCCGGTCGTGCAGAAGGGCTGGATGCCGTCCGAACGCCAGATCGGCCAGACCGGCAAGACGATCCGTCCGAAGCTCTACATCGCCGCCGGCATTTCCGGCGCGATCCAGCACCGGGTCGGCGTCGAGGGCGCCGATCTGATCGTCGCGATCAACACAGACCCCAATGCGCCGATCTTCGATTTCGCCCATGTCGGCATCGTCACCGACGCGGTACGCCTTCTTCCTGCCCTCACCGAGGCGTTCATCCGCCGCCTCTCACCCCACAACCGCGACAAGCTCGCCAGCTGACGGAGACGCGACCATGATCGAGGAGAAATTCGACGCCATCGTCATCGGAGCCGGCATGTCTGGCAACGCCGCCGCCTATACGCTGGCAAGCCGCGGACTGAAGGTGCTGCAACTCGAGCGCGGCGAATATGCCGGTTCGAAAAATGTCCAAGGGGCGATCATGTATGCCTCGATGCTGGAGAAGATCATTCCGGACTTCCGCGAGGATGCGCCGCTCGAGCGGCATCTGGTCGAACAGCGGTTCTGGATGATGGACGACAGCTCGCACACCGGCATGCATTACCGCTCCAACGACTTCAACGAGGAGAAGCCGAACCGCTACACGATCATGCGCGCCCAGTTCGACAAGTGGTTCTCCTCCAAGGTCAAGGAAGCCGGCGCGACGGTGCTGTGCGAAACGACTGTGACCGAACTTGCCCGCGATACCAGCGGCAAGGTGATCGGCGTTCACACCGACCGCCGGGGCGGCGCGATCTTCGCCGACGTGGTGGTGCTCGCCGAAGGCGTGAACGGCCTGCTCGGAACCCGCGCCGGCCTGCGCGACATGCCGAAGCCGGAAACGGTGGCGCTGGCGGTCAAGGAAATGCACTTCCTGCCGGAGGAAGTGATCTGTCAGCGCTTCGGGCTGACCGGCAATGAAGGCTGCGTAATCGAAGCGGCCGGCACGTTTTCGCAGGGCATGACGGGGCTGGCCTTCCTCTACACCAACAGGGAATCGATCTCGCTCGGTGTCGGCTGCCTGGTCTCCGATTATGCGAAGACCATGGAAAGCCCCTATGCCTTGCTGGAGGAATTCAAGAACCATCCCTCTGTGAAACCCCTGCTGGCAGGCTCCGAAGTCAAGGAATATGCCGCGCATCTGATCCCGGAGGGTGGATACAAGGCGATCCCGCAGCTCTTCGGCGACGGTTGGGTCGTGGTCGGCGATGCCGCCCAGCTCAACAATGCGGTCCATCGCGAAGGCTCCAACCTCGCCATGACCTCCGGCCGGATCGCGGCGGAGGCGATCTTCCAGGTGAAGAGCAGGCGCGATCCGATGACGGCGGAAAACCTGAGCCTCTACAAGAAGATGCTGGATGACTCGTTCGTGGTGAAGGACCTGAAGAAGCACAAGGACATGCCCGCCCTGCTGCACACCAACTCGCACAACTTCTTCATGACCTATCCGCAGCTGATGTCGACGGCGGCGCAGAATTTCCTGCGCGTCGACGGTACGCCGAAGATCGACAAGGAGCGGGCAACCGTTGCCCAGTTCGTCAAGAGCCGCAGCCGCTGGGGCATGGTCTCCGACGCCGTGAGACTCGCATTCGCTTGGCGCTAACGGGGCGCGAAGGCTGCTTGCGAGACGCAACAACCGACAACGAGGAGTACCGAAATGACCATTGCCATCAAGGACGTCCGGGTCGAGGACAAGCTGTTCCAGAACCGCTATCTGGTCGATGTCGGCCGGCCGCACATCACGGTGCGCCCGCACGAGACGCCGAGCCCGGCGCTTCTTGCGCTCACAAGGGTCTGCCCGGCCAAATGCTACGAGCAGAACGACAAGGGCCAGGTGGAGATCACCGCCGACGGCTGCATGGAATGCGGCACCTGCCGCGTGCTCTGCGAGCCATCCGGCGAGATCGAATGGAACTACCCGCGCGGCGGCTACGGCGTGTTGTTCAAATTCGGCTGAAAGGACCAGGGGCCAAATCGAATTGACAACAGGCAGCATCGGCGTAGTCTCAAATGTCATATAAAAAAATTCGGTTTGGGGAGGTTGCCCTTGGAACAATCCATCATGGGATAGTCCAAGAGGTCTTCGGATGAACCGCTATGTCGAGCATGTCAGCCCTCCGGGCAGGGAGCAGACCCTTTCCGAGGCTGCCGCAAAATCAAGCCGCCGCGCCACAGTCTCCCTGAGCGGCATTTACGAGATCTCCAAAGTGCTTGCCGAGCCGGCACGCCTTGAGATTACGCTCGCCAATGTCGTGAATATCCTCTCGTCCTTCCTGCAGATGCGCCACGGCGCCCTGATCGTGCTCGACGACGGTGGGCTGCCCGAGATCGTTGCCACCGCCGGCTATTTTCACAAGCCGGGCGAAGACCATTTCATGCCCATCCCGCAGACAGTCATCGACCAGATCGTGGCGACGGCGACGCCGCTGGTCATTCCCGATACCGGCCGCTCCCACCTCTTTCCCGGAAGCGAGCCGGGGGTCTGTTTCATCGGCGTTCCCGTCAAGGCCAACCACACCGTGCTCGGCACGCTGTCGATCGACCGCACCCGCAAGGAGGGTGCCGATTTCACGCTCGACGACGACATGCGCTTCCTCACCATGGTCGCCAATCTCGCCGGACAGACCATCCGCCTCCACCGGCTCCTGAGCGAGGACCGGCAGCGACTGATCGACGAGCAGCGGCGGCTGGAAAAATCCTTCGAAGGCAGCAGGGAGATCCAACCGCGCCGCGCGGCCGCCAGGACCAGTCGCATCGTCGGCGAAAGTCCCGCGGTGAAGAATGTCCTCGACATCATCAACATCGTCGCCAGGACCAATTCCACCGTGCTGCTGCGCGGAGAAAGCGGCACCGGCAAGGAGCTCTTCGCTCAGACGATCCATGAGCTTTCGCCCCGGCACGACAAGCCTTTCGTCAAGCTCAATTGCGCGGCCCTGCCGGAAACCGTTCTGGAGTCCGAACTGTTCGGCCACGAGAAAGGTGCGTTCACCGGCGCCACCAACCAGCGTGCCGGCCGCTTCGAGCTCGCCCATGGCGGCACGCTGCTGCTTGACGAGATCGGCGAGATTTCCGCCGCCTTCCAGGCCAAGCTGCTCCGCGTTCTGCAGGAGGGCGAATTCGAGCGCGTCGGCGGCAACAAGACGCTGAAGGTGGACGTGCGGCTGATCTGCGCCACCAACCGCGATCTCGAAGAGGCCGTGCGCAAGGGCGATTTCCGCGCCGATCTCTACTATCGGATCAGCGTCGTGCCCGTCACCTTGCCACCCCTGCGCGAGCGGCCGGGCGACATTCCCCGGCTGGCAGAGGAATTCCTCGAGCGCTTCAACCGCCAGAACAATCAGCAACTCAGCTTCGGCCGAGCGTCGCTGGACCTGATTTCTCGCTGCTACTTTCCCGGAAATGTACGCGAGCTGGAAAACTGCGTGCAGCGGACGGCGACGCTGACCCGCTCCCAGACGATCGGGCCGAACGATTTCGCCTGCAGCACGGGGCAATGTCTTTCCGCCCTTCTGTGGAAGGGGAACGGCAAGACCCAGAGCAACGCGATCGACGCCCTGGCAGGCGGTCATGTGCTGCCTGGCGGCATGCCGGTTCCTCTCTCTCGCGGGCACGATGCCGGATCGATTTCCGGCGGCAAGGCGTGCGATCCGGATGATCCAACCTGTCCCGCCAATGGCGGAAGGCTCACCGAACGCGATCGCCTGGTCGATGCCATGGAGCGTTCGGGCTGGGTCCAGGCCAAGGCCGCCCGCATCCTCGGCCTCACCCCACGGCAGGTCGGCTATGCGCTGCGCCGCCACGATATTCCGGTCAAGAAGTTCTGACCCCGGTCCGAAGGCCAGGATCGATCCCACGTCACCCGACGAGGAGGTCGACCGCCTGATGCAGCGGCATGTCGACCAGCGTAATGCCGTTTTCGGTCAGGAAACGCCGTTCGTTGCGTGTCAGCGCCTCGCCCGTCATCACCGCATAATGCGGCCCCTTCGACCGTTTCAGGATCTGCCGGGCATAGGTGCGCAGCATCTGGTCGTGGAACCGGCAGCCCAGGAACAGGAAGCCGAGGGCGCCGCGCCGATCCTTGACGACATCCGGGATCGGCGTCTGGATGTCGATCTCGGTCAGGACTTCCACATAGTCGGAATCGGCCACCAGGAAGTTGCCGGCCGGACGAGCGCCGCCGTGCGGCTCATAGAGAACCGTTCCGGCGCGCGAGGCCTCGGCATCTTCGGCATGACTGTCGTCGGCACCGTAGACCCTCGTCCAGATGTCGCGGGTCTCTCCGGCGCGGGTAATGCCCTGAATGCTGACGAAATCCCTCCGTCCGCTCGCCTTCAGCGCCGCCCGCATGGCGCCGTCGTACCAGCTGTCGACGATCATCGGCAGGGAAAGCCCTGCCAGCCAGTGATGCAGTGCCGTCGGCTGCGGCTCGCTTGCGAAGATCTCCGCCATCCAGGCCTTCAGCGTGTTCCGGTGCCGGCGCTGTTCGATGTGCTGGGCGACGGCCCACATATTGGTGCGGATGCGCGACGGCGCCGGGGCGCGCAGGTTGAGCGCTGCCGCCACCGCTTCGGGTGAGGCCGGGATGGCGGCCTCGGCACCCGCGACTTCCAGAAGGCCGGGACCGAGATAGGGAGAAAGCAATCCCGCCTTCAACCGGTTCCTCAGGTCGAGGATCGCTCTTGCCGCCTCCTCGTCATGGACGCTGAACAGGAAATCCTTGTGCAGTATGGCATTCATGGCATCGCACTCCTTCGGTTTCTCGCCTGATCGGCGATCAGGCCTATTCGTCGTCGGCCAGCTTGCGGGCCTCCACGGTGATCGGCAGCCGGGTATCGGCCGGCATGGGCGGGAGATCGAGCCGCCAGCCGTTCTTGAGCGTCACCACGCCGCCCCAAAGGTCTTCCGTCTCGGATCGGACGATCGGCTCCTCCAGATCCTTCTTCGGCACATAGGCGGAATAGCCGCGCTCGGACTTACGGATCATGACCTTCATCGTTCGTTTCCCTGGCTGCCGACGTCCGCCGCCGGCGTCGCGTCGGGCCGGTCGAGACTTGCGAGCTCGCGCGCGCGCATGCCGACCAGCGTTCCCCGGTCGACCCATTCGACCGAGTAGATGTAGAACTGCTGCAGGAAGGTACCGATGTCGCGGACATAACCGACATCCCCCTTGCGCACGAGGTTTTCGCCGATCTCCTTGCCGGGATAGGTGCCGTCGTTCCTGACATGGCGGGTCGCCCGGACATGTTCGCCCGGAAGGAAAACCGGGGCCTTGCGGATTTCGACATCCTGTTCGCGTCCAAGACCCATGGCTATCGCTCCTCTTTCTGGGTGGTCATGCGTTCCAGCGCCCGTTCGCGCACGGCCTCATCCTCATCGCCGAGGAACGGGCCGAGTTCATCGACGGCGAGCCGCTCGACCACCGCGTGCCGCACGCGAAAATCCGGGTCCTTCGCCAGCAGGTGCAGTCGCGCCGGCTCCAGCCGCCTGGCGATCTCGATCCTGACCAGCGGCTCCGGATCGGCAACCAGCGCCGGCAGATGCGTGAGCGGCACGCGCCGGGCGGCCTCGCGTCGAATGTCCGGTTCCGGATCGTCCAGAAGCCCGACGAGCAAGGCATCGGTCGCGGAACGGGCGGCACTCAACCGCACCTGGTAGTCGGGATCACTCAGCAGGGGCAGCAGATGCTCGCCCGACAGCCGCCGGGCCAGGGCGATCCGCACCCGGCGATCCGGATCGGAACGCATCGCCAGCACACGCGCCGCCGGCAGCCGGATCGCCGCCATGGCCCTGACATCCGGCTCGGCATCGGACAGCAGCGGCAACAGCTTGAACGGCGTGGCATAGCGGGCGGCGATGCTGCGCACCTCGAAGAAGGGATGATCCAGATAGCCGTCGGCAAGCGCCGGATTGAGCGAGAAGAAGCGGTCGATGCGGCGGGCGCGCAGGTCCCTGACGCAGGCCCGGCCGAGATCGCACAGGCCCGAGACCCGGTTCTCCTCATGCGGGCAGTCCGCGCAGGAAACCGGATTGCCCAGCCAGTCGATCGCCGGCGGCGCCTGGTCGTCGTCCATCTGCCTGGGACCGCTCTTCGTGTTCATGCCACCTCTCCACGCCACCCGCACAAGGCCGGCCACGAGTTCGCACGCTCTCGACCGAGGCCGGTCGAGAATGGAGCCCGACCACCGCCACAAGGGTTCAAGGGCCAAGGGTGGCGGCCGGGTTTTCCTGCCTGGATGGAATCAGGCTGGAACGCAGGTCTTCGGCACCGGACAGACGGCCGCGCATTGTTGGGTCTCGAAATATCCCTCGCACTCGGTGCACTTGTTCGGATCGATCACATAGGTTTCCCCCTTGAACTTGATCGCCCCGGTCGGGCATTCGAATTCGCAGGCGGAGCATTGCGTGCATTGCGAAGCGATGATCTTGAAGGCCATTTTTCCATCTCCTGTCGGCTGCTTCGGTTGCGGATCTCAAGAAATTCAGGCGCTCTCGGCCAGGAGCTCCAGGCCGAACTCGGCGGCATAGAGCGCTCCGATCGCGGTCTCGATATAGTCGAAGCCATAGGCATCGGTGGCGCGGATGCCGGCGGACTTCAGGCTGTCCTTCGGGCAATCACCGATCTTGGCGCAGAGCACCACGTCGATGCCCTCCAGCGCTTCGATGACGCCATCGAGAGTCGCGTCCTCGCCAAAGCCGCCCAGACAATATTGCTCGACCTTGCGATGGCCGACGAAGCTGATGCCCTTGGGCGAGGCTTCGTAGACCTGGAACTCCCTGGCATGGCCGAAATGTTCGTTGACACGCCCGCCACCCTTGGTCGCGATCGCGACAAGCAGCGAGCCGGTGGCCTCGGTCTCCCGGACGGCGCTGACCGCCGCCTGCTTGGCCGCCACATGGTCTCCCCGTTCGCGGGCGACGACCTCACGATAGGTTTCGCGCTTGGCGGGATCGTAGGTGACTTCCTCCGGGATCTGGTCGAGGGTGAATTCCTGGCCCCGGTCCTCGCCCAACAGGCCGACGGCGTCCGCCCGACACTGGCGGCAGTGGCGCATCAGCTTGGCGCCGCCCTCGAGCTTGTCCTGAAGCGCCTTCAGTTCCATCGCCTTCGGCCCGCGCTGGCCGGTCAGTCCGTAATGGGTGCCGTGCGCCGGGTCGGAAATCAGCGGCATGACATTGTGCAGGAAGGCGCCGCGTTCCTTGACCCACTTGTTCACCTCGATCAGGTGCTCGTCGTTGACCCCGGGGATCATCACCGAATTGATCTTGGTCAGAATGCCGCGGGCGGTCAGCATTTCGAGCCCGAGCATCTGCCGCTCATGCAGGATCTGCGAGGCCTCGAGCCCGGTATAGCGGCGGTTCTTGTAGAAGATCCACGGATAGATCTTCG
>Ga0180012_1000099_pt1 | contig 40966 bp, 39 predicted proteins | sample KR11_S2_MetaG_FD_122243 | JGI IMG/M metagenome (GOLD analysis project Ga0180012, IMG submission 122243) | Groundwater microbial communities from the Olkiluoto Island deep subsurface site, Finland - KR11_S2_MetaG | ecosystem: Environmental > Aquatic > Deep subsurface > Groundwater | place...
CGTCGTCGCCATGACGGCCTTCACGGGTGCCAATCCTGCGGCCGCAGCCGGCCCGGGCGGCTTTGCCCGCAATCTGCGCGACACGCCGACCGTCAGCTTCATCGCCGCAAGGACGCCGACGCTGGCGCCCTTCGCCCACGTCAAGTTCTGCATGCAGAACCCGGCCGAATGCAAGAAGAGCAGCGGCTCGTCGGTCATCGCCATGACCTCCTACCGCGAGAGCCAGCTGAAGTGCGTCAATTCCAGCGTCAACCGCTCGGTGCGCGCCGTCAACGACTCCTCGGCGACCGACGGCGGCGACGTCTGGCAGGTCTCCGGCGGCAGCGGCGACTGCGAGGATTTCGCCCTGATCAAGCGCAAGCGCCTGATCGCCATGGGCTGGTCGCCGCGCGCCCTGCGCATCGCGGTCGCCCGCACCGGCTCCGGCGAAGGCCATGCCGTGCTCGTCGTCAAGACCAGCCGCGGCGACCTCGTGCTCGACAACCGCACCGCCGCCATCCGCAACTGGAAGAACACCGACCTGCGCTGGGTCAAGATCCAGTCCGGTGACAATCCCCGCATCTGGTACAATATATAAGGCGCATCCCGCTCACACGGCCTTTGCCTCGGAGGCAAAGACCGTGCTGGCATCCCGTACGATGGAAACGTGTGAATAGGCCGCCTTGCCTGCGGTCCCGGCGTCGCCCTTGAGGATCGCCGCGACGATCGCCTGGTGCTCCTCGAAGGACCGGCCAAGCCGCCCCGGCAGGCGAAACTGCGCGCGACGGAACGGGGCAAGCCTGGCCCGGGTCTGGGTCACGAGATCATAGATGTGATCATTGTGGGCGCCGCGATACAGCAGCGTGTGGAATTCGGTATTGTGTGCCGCATAGGCTTCTTCATTGCCCGAATGGACGAGGCGCATGGAGGCACGGTGCATGGTCTCGAGCGCATGGCGTTCATCGACCGTCATGCGTGCTGCGGCAAGCCGCGCGCAGATGCCTTCGAGCTCAGCCATGGCCTCGAACATGGAAGAGAGGTAGTGGCCGGTCACATTGGTGACTTCCGCACTGCGGTTCGGCTGCCGGTCGACGAGCCCCATCGCACACAGCTCGCGAAGAGCCTCCCGCACCGGGGTCCGCGACACCTCGAAACGCCCCGCCAGAGAGATTTCGTCCAGCTTGTCGCCCGGCTTCATCTGCCCGGTCACGATCATGTCGGCGATGGCGCGCACCATCTGCTCGACGGTGGTGCCGGTGCGGACAATCTCTCTCTTCTTCGGTGTGTTCACGCGCGACTCGATCTTCTTCACGTCTGCATACAGATGCATGGCAATTCCCGGCAAGTCAAACAAGGCACGAGAAACACTAGATTCACTTGTCTTTTCGGCTTTCCTGGGCTCGCCGGAGCTCTCAATGGACGCCAATTCGCCAGAGCTATTTCACTGCCGCGCATATTTTTACGACACTGATGATTTATTGACCACAAGTTTCGTCAAACTGCATACACTTTGCGCGCACTGACATGTCGTCCGGAATTTTATCTATACCTTTCAACAACATAAATTCTGGCACGCCCATTGCATACACTTTCCTTGTGATCTTTTTGAACCAGGCCTTTGCCGCCACAAGGAGCATTCCCATGACCAAACTCCTTCGCATGAACCGCCGCAGTTTTCTGAAATCCTCCGCCACGGGCGCCGCCCTTGCCGGATTGGCCCCCGGCCTGCTCGGCTCGACCGCGGCAGCGCAGGCGGCCCTCACCGTCGGCTTCATCTATGTCGGCCCGAAGGACGACTACGGCTACAACCAGGCCCATGCCGAAGGCGCAGCCGTGATCAAGGCCATGCCGGGCGTGACCGTGATCGAGGAAGAGAACGTGCCCGAGACGGTAGACGTCCAGAAGACCATGGAATCGATGATCAACCTCGACGGCGCCTCGCTGATCTTCCCCACCTCGTTCGGCTATTTCGATCCCCACATGCTGGAGATGGCGAAGAAATATCCCGACGTGCAGTTCCGCCATTGCGGCGGCATGTGGAAGGAAGGCGTCCACCCGGAAAACACCGGTTCCTATTTCGGCTATATCGGCCAGGGCCAGTATCTGAACGGCATCGCCGCCGGACATGCCACCAAGAGCAAGAAGATCGGTTTCGTCGCCGCGAAGCCCATCCCGCAGGTGCTGCAGAACATCAACTCCTTCCTGCTCGGGGCTCGTTCCGTTGACCCGGCCATCACCTGCCAGGTCATCTTCACCGGCGAATGGTCGCTCGCCGTGAAGGAGGCCGAAGCGACGAATGCCCTTGTCGACCAGGGCGCCGATGTCATCACCTGCCATGTCGACAGCCCGAAGGTCGTGGTCGAGACCGCCGCCGGCCGCGGCGCCTTCGTCTGCGGCTACCACGCCAACCAGAGCCCGCTCGCACCGGAGAAATACCTCACAGGCGCCGAATGGGCCTGGGGCAATGTCTATAGCGACTTCGTGAAGAAGGCCCAGGCCGGCGAGAAGCTCGGCAATTTCGTCCGCGGCGGCCTGAAGGACGGCTTCGTCAAGATGAGCCCGCTTGGCCCGGCCGTTCCCGAAGCCGGCCGCAAGCAGTTCGACACGACGCTCGGCGAAATCATGGCCGGCGGCTTCTCGGTGTTCAAGGGCGGCATCAAGGACAACAAGGGCAATGTGGTCGTCGCCGAGGGCAAGTCCTTCCCCGAGGATGCGATCGAACTCGAAAGCATGGACTATCTCGTCGAAGGCGTCGTCGGCTCGACCTCGTAACCTGAACGGAGCGGCGGTGTCATGACCATCGAAGCCAACATGCCAACACTGCCGCCGCTCACCGGGCGGGCCGGACACTTCCGGCCCCTCCTCGAAGGGCTGGCGCGCAGGACCGAGCCGGTGGCGATCGCGCTCTTCGCCGTCGTCGTCGGACTGGCGCTGTTTTCCGTGTTCATCGCGGCGATCGGCAAGTCGCCGCTGCAACTCTTCCAGCTGATGTATGCCGGCGGTTTCGGCAGCTGGTTCTCCATCCAGAATTCGCTGAGCCGGGCAGCGCCGCTCCTGCTGACGGCCCTTTGCGTCGCGCTCCCCGCCCGTCTCGGGCTCGTTGTCATCGGCGCGGAAGGGGCGGTCGTGCTCGGCGGCCTGGCCGGGGCCGCAATCGCCGTTCCGCTGATCGGCAGCGCGCAGCCGCTCCTCGCCTGGGTGATGATGGCTGTCGCTGGCATGGTCGTCGGCGGCATCTGGATCGGGCTCGCCGGTTTCCTGCGCCACTATCGCGGTGTCAACGAGACCATCGCCTCGCTGCTGCTCTCCTACATCGCCATCGCCCTGATGAACCACCTGATCGAAGGCCCGCTGCGCGACCCGGCGAGCCTCAACAAGCCCTCCACCGCACAGCTTCCGCCGGAGTTCATGCTGGGCAAGATCCCCGGCATGGACGTGCATTGGGGTCTGGTGATCGGCGTTCTGGCCTGCATCGGCTCGTGGATCCTGATCGAGCGGACGAGCTTCGGCTTTGCCGCCCGGGTAGCCGGCGGCAATGTCCGCGCCGCCCAGATCCAGGGCCTGCCGGTCGGGCGGCTGGTGGTCGGGCTGACGGCGCTCGCCGGCGCCTTTGCCGGCCTTGCCGGCACGATCGAGGTCGCCGCCGTGCAGGGCAGCGCCAACGGCGCGCTGATCGCCGGCTACGGCTATGCCGGCATCCTCGTCGCCTTCCTCGCCCGCCACAATCCGCTGGCGATCATTCCGGTCGCCATCCTGCTTGGTGGCATCGATGCCTCGGGCGGGCTGATCCAGCGCCGCATGGGCCTGCCGGATGCGACGGTTCTCGTGCTTCAGGGCACGCTCTTCGTCGTCATCCTGTTCTGCGAAACGCTCTACGGCCGTTTCAAGGCCTTCAACCCCGATCTGTGGAAAAGGAGCGCATGATGGACGACACAGCTTTGGGCTTCTGGGGCGTGCCGCTCGCGGTGCTGGCCGGCGCGATCCGCGTCTCCACCCCGTTCATCTTCGTCAGCCTCGGCGAGACCATCACCGAGCGTTCGGGCCGCATCAATCTCGGCCTCGAGGGCACGCTGGTGTTCGGCGCGATGAGCGCCTATGCGGTCGCCGTCATCACCGGTTCGCCATGGCTCGGTGTCCTGGCAGCCATGGCGACCGGTGCCGTTTTCGGCCTCATTCACGGCTTCATCTGCAAGTTTCCCAAGGTCAACGACATCGCCATCGGCATCGCCATGATGCAGTTCGGCCTCGGCCTGGCCTTCTTCCTCGGCAAGCCCTTCATCCAGCCCTCGGCACCCAAGCTGCCCGCGATTGCGCTTGGCAACTGGTCGAGCCTGCCGCAGGTGCAGTCCGCACTGAACATCAACGTGCTCTTCCTGATCGGAGCAGCGCTCGCCGTCTTCCTCTGGTGGGCGCTGAAGAACACCCGCATCGGCCTGATCCTCCGGGTGGTGGGCGACAGCTCGGATGCGGCGCGTGCCATGGGGCTCAATCCGGATACGATCCGCCTCGTCGCCACTGCCGCCGGCGGCGCGCTGGCCGCCATCGGAGGCGCCTATCTGTCGCTCTTCTATCCCGGCTCGTGGAACGAAGGCATATCGTCAGGACAAGGCCTGATGGCCGTGGCGCTGGTCATCTTCGCCCGCTGGAACCCGATCGGCTGCTTCTTAGCTTCGCTCTTGTTCGGCGGCGCCGGCGCGCTCGGACCTGCCCTGCAGTCGGTCGGCGTCAGCCAGGGCTACTATCTCTTCTACGCCGCACCCTACGTGATGACGCTGATCATCATGATCGCCACCTCCTCCCCGACCCGCCCGCTTGCCGGCATGCCCGGCGCTCTCTCCCTCGTCAAATAGGAGCACCGACGTGAACAGCCTCGCCTCCATCGCCCCGGCCGTGTCCGACCTCAGCTATATCGACGCCGATCCCTACAACTGGCCGTATAACGGCAAGCTCCGGCCTGACAATACGGCGCTCATCATCATCGACATGCAGACGGATTTCTGCGGCCCCGGCGGTTATGTCGATCACATGGGCTACGACCTCGCGCTGGTGCGGGCGCCGATCGAGCCGATCAAGCATGTGCTGGCCGCCATGCGGGCCAAGGGCTATCACATCATCCACACCCGCGAGGGCCACCGGCCGGACCTCGCCGACCTGCCGGCCAACAAGCGCTGGCGTTCGCAGCGCATCCATGCCGGCATCGGCGACGCGGGTCCCTGCGGCCGGATCCTGGTGCGCGGCGAGCCCGGCTGGGACATCATCGAGGAACTCTATCCGATCGACGGCGAGGTCATCATCGACAAGCCCGGCAAGGGCTCGTTCTGCGCCACGGACCTCGAACTGATCCTCAACCAGAAGCGCATCGAGAATATCATTCTGACCGGCATCACCACCGATGTCTGCGTGTCAACCACGATGCGCGAGGCGAACGACCGCGGCTTCGAATGCCTGCTGCTCGAGGACTGCTGCGGCGCGACCGACTACGGCAACCATCTGGCCGCGATCAAGATGGTGAAGATGCAGGGTGGGGTGTTCGGCTCGGTCGCCAATTCCGAAACGCTCGTGAGGCAATTGCCATGATCATCGGCGAGATCCCCCCGCACAAGGCGATCCCCGCCGTCGGCATCGAGACGGTGGACATGACCATGCGCTTTGGTTCCTTCACCGCGCTCGACCAGGTGTCGATCAAGGTGGCGCCGGGCTCGTTCCACGCCCTTCTCGGCGAGAACGGCGCAGGCAAGTCGACGCTGGTCAAATGCATCATGGGCTTCTACCGCCAGACATCCGGGCAGCTGCAGGTGGACGACCGGGAAGTGGCCATCGCCTCGCCTCGCGATGCTGCCGCCCACGGTCTCGGCATGGTCTACCAGCACTTTACCCTCGTCCCGTCGCTCACCGGAGCGGAGAACCTGGTGATCAGCCGGACGGAGGTGCCCGCGGTGATCAACTGGGCGAAGGAGCGCCAGGGGCTTTCCGCCTTCATGCAGACCATGCCCTTCGACATTCCGCTAAACCGGCCCGTGAGCGAGCTTGCAGCCGGCGAAAAGCAGAAGCTCGAGATCATCAAGCAACTCTATCTCGGCCGCCGTTTTCTCGTCCTCGACGAACCGACCTCGGTGCTCACTCCGGCAGAGGCCGACGACATGCTCGGCCTCGTGCGCGCCATGACGGAGCGCGGCGAGCTCACGGTGCTGATGATCAGCCACAAGTTCCACGAGGTGACGAAGTTCGCCGATGCGGTCTCCGTTCTCCGGCGCGGCAGGCTGATGGGCGGCGGCAAGGTGTCCGAGCTATCGACGAAGGACATGGCGGCGATGATGATCGGCGACGTCAAGCTGGCCGAACTCGACACGCGCCTCCCGGTCGCTAACGATGCGGCTCCCATCCTCGCCATCGAGAACGTCCGCGCGCCGGACCGCACCGGCCTGAAGACGATCGACATCGACAATCTCGTCGTGCGCGCCGGCGAGATCGTCGGCATTGCAGGCATTTCCGGCAACGGCCAGAAGGAACTTGCCGAAGTGCTGGCCGGCCAACGGCCGACCGAGGCGGGCGAAGTCATCATCAAGGGAAAACGCTACGGCGCGACGCGGGCCGAGACGCGGGAAAACAATGTGCGCTTCATCCCCGAGGAACCGCTCGCCAATGCCTGCGCACCGCGCATGACCGTCACGGAGAACCTGGCCTTCCGCACCTTCGACGTGAAGAAGGCCGGCGGCAATGCCACCTGGCTCGACGGCAGGTCCATGCGCAAGCGGGGCGCGGCACTGATTTCCGACTTCAAGGTCAAGACCGCCTCCCCCGCATCGCCGATCGCGTCGCTCTCCGGCGGCAATGTGCAGCGCGCGGTACTGGCCCGCGAGCTGACCGGAGACGTCGATCTCCTGATCGTCGCCAATCCCTGCTTCGGCCTCGACTTCTCCGCCGTGGCGGAAATCCGCGCCCGCATCATGAAGGCCCGCAATGCCGGCACGGCCGTCCTGCTGATCTCGGAGGATCTCGACGAGCTGATGGAAATGTCCGACCGCATCATGGTGATGTCGGACGGCAAGCTGGTCTACGATACTCCGGCGCGCGAGGCGGATATTTCCGTCATCGGCGCCCATATGGCAGGGCATCACTGATGACCGACATCGTCGCAAAACCCTTCGCCTTCCCCTTGAGGCGCAATGCCGTGGCGCTGATCGTCATCGACATGCAGCGCGATTTTGCCGAAGCCGGCGGTTTCGGCGCGAGCCTCGGCAACGACGTCGCCCGGGTGGGAAAGATCGTGCCCGACGTCAAGCGGCTGATCGAGGCCTTTCGTGAAGCAGGGCTGCCGGTCATCCACACCATGGAATGCCATAGGCCGGACCTTTCCGACCTGCCGCCCGCCAAGCGCGACCGCGGCAATCCTTCGCTCAGGATCGGCGACGAAGGGCCCATGGGCCGCATCCTGATCGCCGGCGAGCCGGGCACGGCGATCCTTGCCGACCTGGCGCCGGTCGACGGCGAGATCGTCATCGAGAAACCCGGCAAGGGCGCCTTCTACGCCACGCCGCTCGGCGAGATCCTGCAGCAGAGGGGAATCAGCCAGCTCGTCTTCGCCGGCGTCACCACCGAGGTCTGCGTGCAGACGACCATGCGTGAGGCAAACGACCGCGGTTACGAATGCCTGCTCGTCGAGGAAGCCACCGAGAGCTATTTTCCCCAATTCAAGGCCGCAGCCATCGAGATGATTCGCGCCCAGGGCGCGATCGTCGGCTGGACGGCCCATCTCGACGATCTACTGGAAGGAATAGCCTGTGCCTGATTCAATGCGTGAAAACCTAACGTCCGGCGGCTGGAAGGAGCTGGACTTCAGACCCTTTCGTGACGGTGTCACGATCCACTGGATCAGACCCTTCGACGACGACCAACCGGGCGTCGCGCTTCTCAAATACGATGCCGGCGCGTCGGTGCCGCTTCATCGGCATGAGGGCCTCGAAACCATCTTCGTCCTCGACGGCAGCCAATCCGACGAGGCGGGCGACTACGGCACCGGCTCATTCGTCGTCAACGCCGCCGGCACCGAGCACTCCGTGTGGAGCGAGACCGGCTGCGTCGTACTGATTCAGTGGGACCGGCCCGTGACCATACTCGAGGGGGATTTGTGATGACCGATGCCCAGGCTTTCGACATCGCCTCGTTGCATGCGGCCTACAGCGCGGGCTGGACAGTGAAGGCCATGATCGATCGCGTGTTCGCAAGGATCGAGGCCGTCGACGACCCCGGCATCTTCCTGCATCTGGCCGACAAGACCTCACTCCTGGCGGAAGCGGATGCCCTCGGCCCGTTCGATCCGGCCGCCAAACCGCTCTGGGGCATTCCCTTCGCGGTGAAGGACAATATCGACGTTGCCGGCATGCCGACCACCGCCGCCTGCCCCGACTACGCCTACATGCCGGACAAGGACGCGACGGTCGTGCACCTGTTGAAGGCGGCCGGCGCGCTGGTGATCGGCAAGACCAATCTCGACCAGTTCGCCACCGGCCTCGTCGGCGTGCGCACGCCTTTCCCGGTACCGCGCAACGCCATCGACCCGGCGCTCGTGCCGGGCGGATCGAGCTCCGGCTCGGCGGTCGCCACCGCCCAGGGCATGGTCAGTTTCGCGCTCGGCACCGATACGGCCGGATCGGGGCGCATTCCCGCAGGCCTCAACAACATTGTCGGGCTGAAGCCGAGCGTCGGCGCTCTGTCGACGACCGGCGTCATCCCCGCCTGCCGCACGCTCGACTGCGTTTCGATCTTCGCGCTGACCGTCGACGATGCCTGGCGGGTCTTTTCCGTCGCAGCCGAACCCGACGAAAGCGATGCCTATTCCCGCACCGTGATGGCCGAGGGATACGGTGCCGCCCCGCCCGTGCTCACCATCGGCGTTCCGGCAAAGGCCGACCGCCAGTTCTTCGGCGATGTCGTCATGGAAGCGTCCTATGACGCGGCGCTCTCCACACTGGCCGGCATGGGCCACAAGCTCGTCGAACTGCCCTTTGCCGATTTCTACGCGACCGCCAACCTGCTCTACGAGGGCGCCTGGGTGGCGGAGCGTTATGCGGCGGTCAGGGATTTCTTCGACGCCCATGAGGCAAGTTTCCATCCCGTGACGCGCAAGATCTATGGTGGGGCGAAGAACCTCTCGGCAGCCGATGCCTTCGACGGTCTCTATGCCCTGCAGGAGCTGAAGCGGAAACTGGCACAGGTGATCGCTTCGGTCGACCTGATCTGCGTGCCGACCGCGCCGACGCACTACACGGTCAAGGATCTGGAAGCCGAGCCGATCCGCGAGAACTCGCGCCTCGGCACCTACACCAATTTCGTCAACCTGCTCGACATGTGTGGCATCGCCGTGCCGACCGGAAACCGCCGCGACGGATTGCCGGCCAGCGTGACGCTGCTCGCCGGTTTCGGCAAGGACGGGCTGACGGCCTCGCTCGCCGCCGACCTGCATGCCGCCAGCGGGCTGCCCCTCGGCGCCACGAACTGGGCCCTGCCGGATCGTGTGGCCCCAGCGATGGTTGCCGAAGAGGACCTGATCGATCTCGTCGTGGTCGGCGCGCATCTCTCCGGAATGCCGCTCAACAGCCAGCTTCGCGATCTCGACGCGCGGTTTTCGCGCGCGACACGGACCGCCGAGACCTACCGGCTGCATGCGCTCGCCGGAACCAGGCCACCCAAGCCCGGCCTGATCCGCAGTTCGGGCGACAACGGCGCGATGATCGAGGTCGAGGTCTGGCAACTCACGCCGGATGCCTTCGGCCGCTTTGTGGCCGCGATCCCCTCGCCTCTCGGCATCGGAACGATCGAACTTTCGGACGGCACCTCGGCCAAGGGTTTTCTCGTCGAACCCATCGCCCTCGCCGGCGCCGAAGACATTACCGTCCATCGCGGCTGGCGCGCCTATATGCAAAGCCTGGCCGGATGACGACGGCGATGTGCCGCCCTCCTTTGGCCTGCAACGTCAGGAAGCCGGGCGGAAAGCCTTGATGCGGGCCGGATCGGTTTCAATGCGGCCGGCGCCGATCAGGTCGAGGCAATAGGGCACGGCAGCAAAGATGGTGTCGAGGCTGAAACGGATCGAGCTCGGCTTGCCCGGCAGGTTGATGATCAGCGTCTTGCCGCGCGTGCCGGCCGTCTGGCGCGACAGGATGGCGGTCGGCGTCTGATCGAGGCTGGCGCGCCGGAGCTGTTCGCCGAAACCCGGCAGTTCCTTGACGAGCACCTCGCGCATCGCCTCCGGCGTCTCGTCGCGGGGCGCAGGTCCGGTTCCGCCGGTGGTGAGGATCAGGTCGACCTGGCTTTCGTCGCAGAGCGCGATCAGCTCGTCGCGCACCGAGACCAGCCCATCCGGGATGATCCGCTTGACGATCTCGTAGGGAGAGGTGACGACCTCCTTCAGCCAGTCCTCGATCGCCGGTCCGCTCAGATCCTCGTACTGCCCGCGGCTGGCGCGGTCCGAAACGGTGACGATGGCAATCTGCATTCTGTCCTCCCGAAACCTGGATAGGGCGTGCCGCTGATCGCGCGCGGCGCGTCATCAGCGAAACTCGCTGACCCATACAGGCCAAGAGGCTGCCCGCGCAACAAATATGCTGCCGCTGGCGCCGGAGGCGATGCCGCAACCGGTGTCGGTTACGCTTGCCTCGTCGCGGACCGCTCGGGAATATCCGGTCACAAGCGGGGTCGGCGTAGCGCCCTAGAACAGCGCTTCGTCGAACAGGTCTTCATCGGATGCCGGTGCGGCCAAACTACCGGTTGCGGCCTGGCTGACGGCAGGTGCCGGCGAAGCCCCGAAGATCTTGGCATGCAGTTCCCGCTCGGCGGCCATGGTATAGAGCCGCCCGATGCCGGAGCCGACTTCGCCCATCGGCCCGTGCAGGTCGGACGTATCAGGCAGGCTGGCCGGCTTCTGGTCGGCAATGAGTTCGGCACAGTGGTCGAGGATGTCGCCCAGTTCCGCCTGGAAGTCGAGCTTGGCGATGGTCGTTTCCATGTGCTCGACCGCGGCGCGGCCCTGCTGGTCGACCGCCGTCAGGCTTGCCTCCATCCGGTCCGCCGCCTGGCGGATCTCGTCGAGCGCCACCGCCAGCTGCTGGTAAAGGCCGATCTCGGTATCTCCGGTGACATCCGCTCCCCCGGCCAGGGCCTCGGCGCAGACGCCGAGCTCCTGCAGCCGTCCGAGAATGCTCTCCGCGCTGTCGTCCATCTGGCCGGCGAAGACGCGAAGCTCGGCGGTCACGACATTGATCGCCCGGCCTTCCTCGCCGATGCGGCTGCAGCGCAGGTTCGTGTTGAGCGCCATGTACTGGATGTCGGTCCGCACCACCCGGACGATCTCGATCCCGTCGAGCAGTTCGCGCACGATCCGGCCGGTGCTGCGGCTCAGCGCATCGGATTCGGTGGCGGTCGCGGTCACCGTCTGCACCACGCCCTGGGCGCTGGCAATATTGCTTTCCAGCTGGCGGATCAGGCTGTTGCCGGTTCCCTCGTCATCGTTCATGCCCTGCCGCAGGGACAGGATTGCCGAGATATCCTTGTTGAAGCTGCCGACCGTGGAGACGATCTTGGCGGTATCTCGGCGGAAGTCGGCGCGCGTCTGGTCGAGCTGGCGGTGGACCAGCGTCAGCACGCAGGCGCGAAGACGCGAACGCTGCCCGGCATCGAGCGCCTGGCCCGGGGCGCTGTCGAGATAGTCGTCGATGAGGGAAAGGCTCGACTGGCAATGCTCGATGCGCTGGCGGGTGATGTCGCCGATTTGCATGGCCGAAAGCACGGTCGCCAGTTTCGCCTGGACGGCGCCGGCCAGCTTGCGCACCGACTTTGCCGCAACGGCAAGCTGGTTGTGGTGCTCGGTCAGCTGGCCGGCTCCACGAGCGAGTTCTGCGGCGATATTCGGCACGAGTTCGCGGTAACTGGTGAGGATCTGCTGGCCACGCGCGGCGGCCGGCTTGAGCTGAACCGAGAGCTCGAGGAGTTTTGCCGCAAAGCTCTCGACCTGATCGCTGCCGTAGCGGATACGGTCGATGATCTCCTCGGCAAAACCGGCAAATTCGCTGACGCCGGCCCCGGTGATCTTCGCCGTCAGCGCAAAGGTGCGCAGATAACGAAGCGTCTCGCGCATGCGTCCGACCTCTTCGACGAGCGAATGCTCGATGTCGGCGATCTTCGACAGGCTGTGCTGGCGGTCTTCTTCGAGGCGGGGCAGCTCTGTGAGCTTCGCCATGATGCGCGCAAGGTCGGTCCGGGTGCGCTCTGCCGCCTCGCCGTTCAGCGAAACCATCATGGCATCCAGCGTGTCGATCATCTTCGAAACGGAATCGAGGACCCCGAGCAGAACGGTGCCTCCCTCGAGGAAGCGCGTCTCGATCCGCGACCGGGCATTCTCGAGCCCCGCGGCGAGACCGTCTGCGGGTGTGAGGCTTGTGGCGAAGGCCGCTGCTTGATTCCTCGACACTTTTTTCTCCGTTTTCGAGAGTCTTTTTGTCTTTATCTAAATTATCTTTTCGAAACGTTTTACTTTCGATCTCCGGGACGCCTTTAGTTTTCCCCTCAATATTGAAGGGGGCATCTGGTCCACCGCTCAGCAATCGCGTTCGCAGCAGACCTAGCGCGACGGCCATTAACAGCATGATAAAAATGCGAAAATTGGCGCTCACTTAGTTAACGGAATGCCACCGATGCGAGTATCGATCTTGCCCACCCGTTATGGGGTGCACAAAGTCGCCACATATTTTTACGATCCATTAATCTGCAAACGCCAATATTTTGCCATATATCGGCTTCTCTGTGGATGATTCGAAGTAATGTCAAATGGCGACCTCGGCTCTATTGTAGTTAAATTAGAAGCCGCTACCAATATTAGAAATATTCCCGTTTTTTATTCTGCATTGCTGACAGCATTGTCCGGCTCAAAGTCTGTCACGCTCGACCTCGCCGAAGAACCCGAGGTGGACCTCAGTTTCGTCCAGCTGGTGGAATCGGCGCGTCTTCATGCCGGCGCACACGGCAAGGCATTGACGCTGGCGCAGCCGGCCAGCGGCCCGCTGCTCGGCGTACTCGGGCGGGCCGGCTTCATCGAAAACGCGTCGCCCGAGGACGCACAGTTCTGGCTTCACAAGGGATCCGTCCAATGAGCGCACACATCCTGACCGTTGACGATTCGGCCAGCATTCGCATGACCACGAAGATCGCGCTGTCGAATGCCGGTTACACCGTGACCGAAGCCGTCGACGGCGCCGATGGCATTGCCAAGCTGTCCACCGGCGCCTTCGACCTGATCGTCACCGACCTGAACATGCCGAACATGGACGGGCTGACGATGATCCGCGAACTGCGCAAGATGCCGGCCCATACCGGCGTGCCGGTCATCTTCCTCACCACCGAATCCGACGGCGAGATCAAGAGCCAGGCCAAGGCGGCCGGCGCCACCGGCTGGCTGACCAAACCTTTCGACCCGGAAAACCTCGTCAAGATCACCAGGAAAGTCCTCGGCAAATGAGCGACACTGATCCGATTGCCGTCTTTCTCACGGAGGCCGCCGAACTTCTCGAGCAGATCGAGATCGGCCTTCTCGACCTGACCCACAGGCTCGACGACAAGGATCAGATCGACGCGGTCTTCCGCGGCCTTCACACCCTCAAGGGCTCCGGCGCCATGTTCGGCTTCGATGCCCTTGCCGCGTTTACGCACCACTGCGAGACGGCCTTCGATCGCGTCCGCAAGGGCGACGTACCGGCAAGCCAGGAACTGGTCGCAGCCGTGCTGGCGGCTCAGGACCATATGCGGGCCCTGATCGAGACACCGCATGGCGATCATGAAGACAAGAGCAGCTCGCTGCTGAGCTCGCTGCACGCCGCCGTCAACGGCAGCGCCGGAGCCCCTGCCGTGGCCTCGCCTGCGCCAGAGACAACCGCACCGGTCGATCAGGACGGCGGCGACCGCGCCGGCTGGACCATCCGCTTCCGGCTTCCGGCCAATGCAATGGCCAACGGCACCAATCCCCTCGGCCTGCTCGACGAGTTGCGCGACCTCGGCGAATGCCGCATCACCGTCGACAAGAGCAAACTGCCGCAGCTCTACAATCTCAATCCCTCCGACATCCATCTCGGATGGACCGTCGAACTGATGACCGATGCCGACCGCGCAGCCATCGAGGACGTGTTCATCTTCGTCATGGACGAGATGGAACTGACGATCGAACCAATCCTTCGTGAGACGACGCCGGCCGAAATTCCTGCCGAGACCGTAACCGCACCAGCCGTGGAAGCCGCGACGAAGGCCACGACCCCGGCCGTAGCACCGGCGCCCCAGGCCGCAGCGGCCGACCACAAGCAGGCAAAGGCCGCCGAAAACGTCCGCGTTCCGGCCGAGCGCCTGGACGAACTGATGGACCGTGTCGGCGAACTCGTCATTGCCCAGTCGCGGCTCTCACAGCTCGCCGATGCCAGCATCGAAATCCAGCTGCGTGCCGTCTCGGAAGACATCGAGCGGTTGTCGGGCGAATTGCGCGACACGATGATGGTCCTGCGTATGATGCCGGTCGCCAGCCTGTTCGGCCGCTTCCGCCGCCTGGTGCACGACCTGTCGCGCGAGACGGGCAAGGTGATCGAGCTGGAGACCGAAGGCGAAACGACCGAGGTCGACAAGACCGTCATCGACCGCCTCGCCGACCCGCTGGTCCATCTGGTGCGCAACTCGATCGACCATGGCTTGGAAACGCCGGACGAGCGCCGCGCCGCCGGCAAGCCGGAAGCCGGCCATGTCCGCCTGTCGGCCCGCCAGTCGGGCGGCGAAGTCATCATCACCGTCAAGGACGATGGCCGCGGCATCAACCGCGAGAGGGTGCGTGCCAAGGCCGAATCCTCCGGCCTCATCCAGCCGGGCGCGTCGCTCAGCGACCAGGAACTGCTGCAGCTGATCTTCCAGCCGGGTTTTTCCACCGCCCAGCAGATCACCAATCTTTCGGGCCGCGGCGTCGGCATGGATGTCGTCAAGAAGACCGTCGAGGCCCTGCGCGGTGCGATCGAAGTCAGCAGCACACCCGGCAACGGCTCGGAAATCGCCCTTCGCATCCCGCTGACGCTCGCCATCATCGACGGCCTGCTGGTCCGCGTCGGCACCGGCGCCTACGTCATCCCGCTCTCGGCGGTGGAGGAGTGCCTGGAACTCTCGCCGGAAGACGACCTGCGCTCGCGCGGCCGCAGCTTCATCTCGCTGCGTGACAGTCTCGTGCCGTTCATCCGCCTGCGGGAACTCTTCAACACTCGCACGCAGCCGGATCCGTTCCAGAAGATCGTCGTCATCTCGACCGGCTCGGAACGGGTCGGCCTCGTCGTCGACCAGATCATCGGGGATCACCAGACCGTGATTAAGTCGCTCTCCAAGCTGCATCACGACGTCGCGACCTTCTCGGGCGCCACCATCCTCGGCGACGGCAGCGTGGCACTCATTCTGGACGTCGCCCATCTGGTGGCAGCCGGACAACAACAGGAGGCGCATTTGCGCGCGGCTGGATGATGCAAACGAACGCTCAGCACACGACCGATCAGTGGGGCGACAAGGATGACCGCGAGGTTCTGACCTTCGACCTCGCCGGCGAGACCTTCGCCTTCGACGCCACCATGGTTCAGGAAATCCTCGACCTGCTGCCGGAAACGGCAGTCCCCGGCGCCCGCCCCTTCGTCGGCAGCGTCATCAATTTCCGCGGCAAGGTCATTCCCCTCGCCGACATCCGGCTGGCCTTCGGCATGGAGGCAACGAAGCCGACCATCGACAGCCGCATCATCGTCGCCGAGCTGGAGATCGAGGGCGAATCCACCCTGGTCGGCGTGCGCACCGACAAGGTCCACGAGGTGACGACGCTCAATCGGGCGGCGCGGGAAAATCCGCCGAGCATCGGCATGCGCTGGCGGGCGGACTACATCGACTGCCTCGTCAAGCGGGGCGCGGACTTTGTGATCATTCCAAACTTGAACGAAATTTTCTCGGCAAAACGAGACGTCTCAGCGGCGGCTTGAGCCAACGGATCTTCAGAGGGGTAAGATGCGCGTGACCATCAAATTGAAACTGTCGATCGCCTTCGCGGCGATCATCCTGATGCTGGTGGGCATCACGATCTATGGAATCACGAGCCTGAGCACGATCAATTCGTCGGCTGAGCAGCTCGTCACAGGAAACGTCAAGCGTCTGGAATATGCCCTGCGCGTGACGACCGAGCAGGCCGAAACCGTTCGCGCCCAGAAGAATGCGCTTCTCGCCGAGACGCGCGAGGAAGTCGAGAGCTACTATAAGAAGGCAGATAGCCATATCGACGCGCTTCTCAATTATGCGAACGAATCGCTGGCGATTGCCTCCGAGACCGGGCGAGTAAGCTGGCAGCGCACGATCGAACTCGGCCAAACGCTGAAGTCCCTCAACGGAAAGATGAGAGACCTGCATCTGGCTGGCGACATGCTCGCAGCCAAGGAAATCTCGACCGGCGAACTGCGCAAGATGCTGCCGGAAATCTCCGAGCTGGCCTATGCTAGCGTCGACCGCAACGCGACGGCGCTCGCGACGGCTGTGGAGACCAATCAGAGCCTCTACGAGGACACCCGTACATTGCTTGTGGGGGTTGCTGGCTTGGCTGTCTTGCTGGCCCTCGGTGCTGCAATCTGGCTCTCGCTCTCGATCAGCCGCGGCCTCGGTCGCGCCGTCAACGTCGTTCGCGATGTTGCCGAAGGTGACCTGACCAAGACAGCGGCAATCACCAGCCGCGACGAAATCGGCGAACTGCTGGGTTACGTCAACAGCATGGTGGAGCGCCTGCGTGGCGTGGTCGCCGATGCGCTGTCGGCCTCCGACAACGTCTCGTCGGGCAGCCAGGAACTCTCGGCCAGCTCCGAGCAGCTGAGCCAGGGTGCGACCGAACAGGCAGCCTCAGCCGAAGAGGCCTCCGCCTCGATGGAGCAGATGGCCGCCAACATCAAGCAGAACGCCGACAACGCCGCCCAGACGGAAAAGATCGCCCGCCAGTCGGCCAAGGATGCCGAAACCAGCGGCGATGCCGTCAACCGTGCCGTGGCCGCCATGCGCACGATTGCCGAGAAGATCTCGATCGTCCAGGAAATCGCCCGCCAGACCGACCTGCTCGCCTTGAACGCTGCGGTCGAAGCCGCCCGTGCCGGCGAACACGGCAAAGGCTTTGCCGTCGTCGCATCGGAAGTGCGCAAGCTGGCCGAGCGCTCGCAGTCGGCCGCAGCCGAGATCAGCGCCATGTCCGGCGAGACGGTCCAGTCGGCGCAGAATGCCGGCGAAATGCTGAACCGGCTGGTGCCGGACATCCGCAAGACCGCCGAACTGGTGGCCGAAATCTCGGCGGCCTGCCGCGAACAAGACATCGGGGCTGCCCAGATCAACGAGGCCATCCAGCAGCTCGACAAGGTGACCCAGCAGAATGCCGGCGCCTCGGAAGAAATGTCGGCGACCTCGGAAGAACTGGCCGCCCAGGCCGAAGAGCTGCAGAGCTCGATCGCCTTCTTCAAGGTCGACAATGCCGCCCGCGGCATTCAGCCGAAGCCGGTTGCTGCCGCCGCACGATCCGCACCCGCGGCAAAGGCCCAGGCCCGCCCGGCACCGCGGCAGGCTACCTCTACCGTCGCGGCCCAGCAGGCCCGGGTCAAGGGCTTCGCTCTCGACCTCAGCATGGGCGGGCCGGACGCCACGGACCGGGAATTTAAGGAGAGCGCCTAGGCGTTCTCTGGGAGGAGTGAGACTGTGCGGCGCCCTTGAGGGGGGCGCCGTAGCCAGGACCCGCGTGTGTATGCGCTGGGACCGCAAGTGCCGGAAAGCCATCGAAGCAAGAGGTGAATGGATCGCCTCCCTTCCTTGAAGCGCCGGCTTGCCACCAGCACGGCGACAGACATCCGTCGCTCCATCCACCGACACACATCCGGGATCCAGGAACATGCGTTTCACTATCAAACTCAAGCTTGCGATCGCCTTCGGCTTTCTCATCCTCATGCTGGTCGGCACGGCCGGCTACGGCATCTTCAGCCTGGCCAATTCCAAGGCGGACATGGACGAGGTGATCGATGTCACCGTCATGCGGCTCGACCGCATGCAGCAGATGAACGCCATTTCCCTGACGACGGTGCGCGCCCAGAAGAACATGATCCTGGCGGCAACGCCGCAGGAGGCGCAGCGCTTCATCGACGCCAGCAATGAGAGCCGGGCGGAATTCCGCCAGATCTTCGAGGAAATGGCATCGACGGCCAGCGCCGCGACCCGCGACTTCTGGCAGGAACTGCGCACCATCATCGACAGGTTCGAGGCCAGCGACAGCCGCATCCACGAACTCGTCCTCAGCGGTAACACCGCCGGTGCTTCGCAGGTATCCTCCAACGAAGGCCGCGACGACGCCAACGCGCTGACGAAGAAGCTCGAAGAAGGCGTGCAGATCAACCGCGACCGGCTGCAGGAGGCCAAGGCGACGACCGATTCCGCCTACAACACCACCCGCACCCTGCTGATCTCGATCTCCGTCATCGCCACCCTGGTCGCCGCCGGTACGGCTCTGTGGATCGCGCTCGGCATCAGCGCCGGCCTGCGCAAGATCATGGCAGTCGCCGAAGCGGTCGCGATCGGCGATCTCGACCAGAACGTCGAGATGAAGACCAATGACGAGATCAAGGACCTCGTCGACACGATCAATCGCATGACCTCCAACCTGAAGGAAATGGCGAACGTCGCCGAGAAGATCGCCGAGGGCGATCTGATGGTCACGCCGAAGCCGCAGTCCGAGAAGGACACGCTGGGTCTGGCCCTGGCCAGCATGGTGGAGCGTCTGCGAGGCGTGGTCGCCGATGCGCTGTCGGCCTCCGACAACGTCTCGTCGGGCAGCCAGGAACTCTCGGCCAGCTCCGAGCAGCTGAGCCAGGGTGCCACCGAACAGGCAGCCTCGGCCGAAGAGGCCTCCGCCTCGATGGAGCAGATGGCCGCCAACATCAAGCAGAACGCCGACAACGCCGCCCAGACGGAAAAGATCGCCCGTCAGTCGGCCAAGGATGCCGAAACGAGCGGCGATGCCGTCAACCGTGCCGTTGCCGCCATGCGCACGATCGCCGAGAAGATCTCGATCGTCCAGGAAATCGCCCGCCAGACCGACCTTCTCGCCTTGAACGCTGCGGTCGAAGCCGCCCGTGCCGGCGAACACGGCAAGGGCTTTGCCGTCGTCGCCTCCGAAGTGCGCAAGCTGGCCGAGCGCTCGCAGTCGGCCGCAGCCGAGATCAGCGCCATGTCTGGCGAGACCGTACAGTCGGCCCAGAATGCCGGCGAAATGCTGAACCGGCTGGTGCCGGACATCCGCAAGACCGCCGAACTGGTCGCCGAGATCTCGGCGGCCTGCCGCGAACAAGACATCGGCGCTGCCCAGATCAACGAGGCGATCCAGCAGCTTGACAAGGTGACCCAGCAGAATGCCGGCGCCTCGGAAGAAATGTCGGCGACCTCGGAGGAACTGGCCGCCCAGGCCGAGGAGCTGCAGAGCTCGATCGCCTTCTTCAAGGTCGACACTGCCGCCCGCGGCATTCAGCCGAAAAAGGCCGCAGGCGGCCGCCCCGCCCCCGTCGCCAAGGCGCCGGTTCGCCCCGTGCAGAAGCCTTCGACCAGCGTTGCCGCGCAGCAGGCACGGGTCAAGGGCTTCGCCCTCGACCTCAGCATGGGTGGTCCTGACGCAACCGACAGCGAATTCAAGGAGAGCGCATGATGGCCGGCATGTCCGATGAAGCCCAGTTCGTGACCTTCGCGCTCGGCAAGGAAGTCTTTGCCGTGCCGGTCCAGGTGGTGCGCGAAATTCTCGACTACGAGGAACTGTTCCGCATCCCCAACGGACCGGACTATCTGCTCGGGCTGCGCGACGTGCGCGGCCAGGGCGTGCCGACCATCGATCTGCGGCTCAAGCTCGGTCTTCCCAAGACCGAGCCCACCCCCAACACCCGCGTCCTGGTGCTCGACATCCCGCTCGAATCCCGCACGCTGTCGCTCGGCATGGTCGCCGACCGGGTGTTCGAGGTCATCCCGTTCCGCAAGAGCCAGATCGAGGCGGCACCGGAGATCGGCGTTCGCTGGAGCTCGGACTACATCGCCGGCGTCGTGCGCCGCGATGAAGGCTTCGTCGTCATCGTCGATCTCGCCCGACTTCTGTCGAGCGGCGATACCGCCCTGCTCTCCGCCCGTAACGCCGCCTGACCTGACTGGAACCCATGCATGTCTGCAGTCGCCACCGTTGCCTGCGTCGAAGACCACATCAGCAAACGCAATTTCGATCAGCTCGCGCGCTTCATCTATGACTATAGCGGCATCAAGATGCCGCCGACCAAACTGACCATGCTGGAGGGCCGGCTGCGCCGCCGCTTGCGGGCCACCGGCATTTCCAGCTTCGACGACTATTGCGACTACCTTTTCAAGCATGACGGGCTCGAACAGGAGAAGGTCTTCCTGATCGACGCCGTCACCACCAACAAGACGGACTTCTTTCGCGAGCCGAACCACTTCACCTATCTGCGCGATCACGCCCTTCCGAAACTGGCCGCCCGGGACCTCAGGCGTTTCCGGATCTGGAGCTCCGCCTGCTCGACAGGCGCCGAACCCTATACGATCGCCATGATCCTCGACGACTTCACCCGCGACCGTCCGCAGCAGGACTACGCGATCCTGGCGACCGACCTCAGCACCGACGTTCTGCAGACCGCATGCCGCGGCATCTACAGCGCCGACATGGTCGCCCCGGTTCCGCCGGAACTGCGCGAGCGCTATGTGATGACGCCGCTCGATGCGCACCGTCGCGAGGTTCGCATCCATCCAGCCCTGCGATCCAAGGTCGGCTTCGCCCGCCTCAACCTGATGGACCCGAGCTATGGCGTCGGCGACCCCATGCACATCATCTTCTGCCGCAATGTGCTGATCTACTTCGACAAGCCGACGCAGCACCGCGTTCTCTCCCGCCTCATCGATTGCCTGGTGCCGGGGGGCTATCTGTTCATCGGGCATTCCGAGACGGTATCGGGTTTCGACCTTCCGATCCGCCAGGTGGCCAACACCGTCTTCGAAAAGGTCTGACGCAGTTTGATGGCCAAGAAAGTCCGAGTCCTCATCATCGATGATTCCGCCAGCGTCCGGCAGACACTGAGCCGCGTTCTCGAGGCCGACCCGGACATCGAGGTCATCGGCACGGCGACGGACCCGTTCATGGCCGCCCGCAAGATCCAGGAGGAGATCCCCGACGTCATCACCCTCGACGTCGAGATGCCGCGCATGGACGGCATCACCTTCCTGCGAAAGCTCATGGCGCAACGCCCCATTCCCGTCGTGATGTGCTCGTCGCTCACCGAGCAGGGATCGGAAACGCTGCTCCAGGCTCTCGAAGCCGGCGCCGTCGACGTGATCCTGAAGCCGAAGATCGGCGCGGCCGACCACCTGGCGGAAGCCGGAATGCGGATCTGCGAGGTGGTGAAGAGCGCCGCCCATGCCCGCGTCGTCGGCCGGGCGAGGCGCAGCGCCGCGATGAGCGGCCCGGCGGCAAAGCTGACGGCAGATGCGGTCCTGCCGCCGCCCACCGGCCGGGCCATGGCCAAGACCACGGAAATGGTGGTCTGCGTCGGGGCATCGACCGGCGGCACGGAAGCGTTGCGCGACTTCCTCGAACAGCTTCCCGCCAATGCGCCCGGCATCGTCATCGTCCAGCACATGCCGGAGAAATTCACCGCCGCCTTCGCCAAGCGGCTGAACACGCTGTGCGAGATGGAGGTCAAGGAAGCCGTCGACGGCGATCCCGTCTTGCGCGGCCACGTCCTGATCGCCCCCGGCGACCACCACATGCTGCTGGAACGGCAGGGCGCGCGCTACCACGTCTCGGTGCGCTCCGGTCCGCTGGTGTCGCGGCACCGGCCATCGGTCGACGTGCTGTTCCGGTCGGCCGCACGGGGCGCCGGGGCGAACGCCATGGGCGTCATCATGACCGGCATGGGCGATGACGGCGCGCGCGGCATGGCGGAAATGCACGACGCCGGCGCCTATACCATCGCCCAGGACGAGGCGACTTCGGTCGTCTACGGCATGCCCAAGGAGGCCGTGGCCCGCGGCGGCGTCGACAAGATCGTGCCGCTCGACCAGATCGCCCACGAGATCCTCGCGGCGGACCGTCGCCGCTAGCTGCCACAGGCCGACAATTCGCGGGCGACCTTCAAGATCCGTTAACCATAAATCGCCGAACATTGGGATCGAGAAAGCACCCGTCTTGGACGGGCTGCGATTCGTTCTGACACCCGGAGTATCGAGAATGCCGGTCATCACCTTTGCCAATACCAAGGGCGGCGCGGGAAAGACCACCGCGGTTCTCCTGCTGGCGACCGAGCTCGAGCAGATGGGCTTCCGCGTCACCGTGCTCGACGCCGATCCGCAGTACTGGATCACCCGCTGGCGCGTGAATTCCGCGGACAAGACGACGGTCAAGGTCATCCCCTACGTCACCCTGGCCTCGCTCGAAAAGCACATCCAGGAAAGCCGCAGCGAATCCGACTACGTGCTGATCGACCTGCCGGGCGCCCGCACGCCGCTTCTCGCCAAGGCGATCGGCTATTCGAACCATGTGCTGATCCCGATCCAGGGCTGTTCGATGGACGCCCAGGGCGGCGCGCATGTGATCGAGCTGATGCAGTATCTGGCCGACAAGGGCAATATTCACATCCCGTTCTCGGTCGTTCTCACCCGAGTCAACTCGATGGTCACGACGCGCGCGCTGCAGACCGTGAAGGCCCTGCTGGCCGAGCGCCGCGTCAACGTGATGGACACGCCGATCATCGAACGGTCGGCCTTCCGTGATGTGTTCGACTGCGGCGGCACGCTCCACACGCTGACCGCCGGTCGGGTCAGCAATCTCGAAAAGGCCCGGGAAAATGCCCGCGCCTTCGCAGACGAGGTGCTGATGCACGAGGCGCTGCGCTGCCGCAAGCTGCAACTCGGCAAGGCCGGCGCACTACGCGCGGTCGCCTGACGGCCGACGGCTCCGGCTGGCCAGACCGCAGCCTCTGGGTTGATGGCCCGCGACTCACCCCGCGTCCGGTGACGACGCCACTGTCATCCGGGCCTGGGCGCTGTCGAAATCGACCTCGATCGCCTCGATCAGACAAGCCTGCGCGTCCGCGACACTGCCGGCTTCCACTGACTGCACCAGGTTGCGCCGCTTGAGGACGGCGGCCTCGTAGAAGCTGTCGTCGTCGCGGCCCTCCCCTTCCGGCATCGCGGCCGCAAGCGTGAATTCGGTCACGCCGAGGGCGGCGCGCAGCATCGGGTTCTGCGCCGCATCGGCCAGCACGCGATGCAGTTCGAGGGTGGCGAGCGCGAAGGAATCGGCCATGCCGCGCGACACGCTCATCTGCTGGAGCCAGTAGTAGAGCATGCGGATATGATCGGCGGTGCGAAGCTTCGCCGCGAGCCGCACGGTTTCCAGCTCGAGCAGCCGTCGCACGTCGAAGAGATAGCCGATGAAGACCGGATCGAGACCGGCTTCGAAATGCCAGAGCAGTACCTGATGGTCGAACAACGCCCAGCGGCTTCTCGGCGAAACGCGCGTCCCGACCTTCGGCCGCGCCTCGACCAGGCCCTTGGCCTCCAGCGTCTTCAGCGCCTCCCGCAGCACCGTCCTCGAAACGCCGTACATGTCCATGAGTTCGGCGTCGCGCGGCAGGATGGAGCCCACGGGAAAGCGGCCGGAGACGATGCCGGCCCCGATCTCGTTGATGATGAAGGAATGAAAATTGGCTGCAGCCGACCGCCCGGAGCGCGCGCGGATCAGACTGCCAGGTTCACTCATGTTTCAACTTCCAAAAACCCCTTGCGCGCACCGAAGATGCTGAAAAGACCAGCCGCTGCAATACGATGAAGACGAACAGCAGTGCGCCGATGACGATCTTCGTCCACCAGCTGGACAGCGTCCCGTCGAAGATGATGTAGGTCTGCACCAGCCCCTGTAGCATGACGCCGATGAAGGTCCCGAAGACGAAGCCGTAGCCGCCGGTCAGCAGCGTGCCGCCGATCACCACCGCGCCGATCGCATCGAGCTCTACGCCGACCGCCGCCAGCGGATAGCCGGCCGACGTATACAGCGAAAAAACGATGCCCGCGAGACCCGACAGGACGGCCGACAGCGTATAGATCAGGATGGTGGTGCGCGCCACCGGTACGCCCATCAGCTGGGCGGACGTGGCATTGCCGCCGAGCGCGTAGACGTACGAGCCGAAGCGTGTGCGGTGTGCCAGCAGCGCGCCGGCGATGAAGACGAGGATCATCAGGCCGCCGATGAGGCTGATGCGCCCCCCGCCCGGCATCAGGAAATAAGTCGACGAGACGGTCGTGTAGAATTCATGGGTGACCGGGATCGAATCCTGCGTGATGACGGAGGCGACGCCGCGCGCGAGGAACATGCCGGCGAGCGTCACGATGAAGGATGGCACCTGCAGATAGTGGACCGCGGCCCCCATCGCGGCGCCAAACGCGGCCGAGATCGCCAGCACGACGACAAAGGCGGCCAACGGATGAAAGCCATACCAGGACACCAGCACCGCGATCATCACGCCGGTGAAACCGATCACCGCGCCGACCGACAGGTCGATTCCGCCCGCCAGGATGACAAAGGTCATGCCGACCGCGGCGATGCCGAGAAAGGCGTTGTCGGTGAGGAAGTTGCCCAGAACGCGGGTCGAGAACATGCCGGGGTATTGCAGGACGCTGGCCGCATAGGCGAGCGCGAAGATCACGGCGGTGGCCATAAGGGGTCTGAGACTGCGGTTCATGAAGATTTTCCCGAAAGGAGGCGGCTGTTGCGCCGAGCCTCGATGAGCCTGCCTGCGAGCGGAGACTGCATCAGGAGGATGAGAATGATGACGCCGGCCTTGACCACGAGGTTGAATTCCGGCGGAAAGCCCGAGACCAGAATGCCCGTGTTCATCGCCTGGATGATAATCGCGCCCATGACCGACATGGCGATCGAGAAGCGTCCGCCGAGCAGCGACGTGCCGCCGATCACCACGGCCAGGATCGCGTCGAGCTCAAGCCACAGGCCGGCATTGTTGGCGTCGGCGCCTCGGATGTCGCCGGCGATGATGATGCCGGAAATCCCGGCGCAGAACCCTGAGAAGGTGTAGATCGACACCAGCAGCAGGCGGCTGCGGATGCCGGCGAGACTGGCGGCCACGCGGTTGACGCCGACGGCTTCGATGAACAGACCGATCGCGGTGGACCGTACGGCCACGACGCTGGCGACCAGGAGCACTGCAGCGACGATCACCGGCATGGGCATACCGAGGAAAGAGCCGGTGCCGATGAAGATCAGCGCCGGGTCCGAGAAGGTGACGATCGAGCCCTCGGTAATCAGCTGCGCAATCCCGCGTCCCGCCACCATCAGCACAAGGGTGGCGACGATCGGCTGGATGGCGAAATAGGTGACGAGGATACCGTTCCACAACCCGCATGCGAGCGCTGCCGCAAGCGCGGTCGGCACCGCCACATAGGTCGGATAGCCTTCCGTCACCATGGTTGCCGCCACCGCGCCGGCGATGGCCATGACTGCGCCGACCGAAAGATCGACGCCCTTCGTGGCGATGACTGCGGTCATGCCGATGGCGAGAATGGCAACCGGCACGCCGCGATTGAGAACGTCGATCACGCTGCCGAACAGTCGTCCGTCCTGCCAAGTGACGTCGAAGAAGCCTGGAAACAGCAGCCAGTTGATGAACAGCACGCCGAGCAGCGCAATGGTCTGCGGATTGAGTGCCCGCGTCAGGCGCATGGACCTCATGCCGTTTCTCCCTCGGGTTGGGCGGCGATCGCCTGGACGATGACGGAAGGCGTGATCTCGTCGCCGCGCAGTTCCGCGACCATTTCCCGGTCGCGCATGACGACGACGCGGGAAGAATAGGCGACGATCTCGTCGAGTTCGGACGAAATGACCATCAGTGCCAGGCCGTCTTCGCGCAGCCGGCTGATGGTGCGCACGATCTCGGCATGGGCTCCGACATCGATCCCCCGGGTCGGCTCGTCGAGGATGAGGAAGGACGGATCCGTCGCCAGCCAGCGGGCAAGGATCACCTTCTGCTGGTTGCCACCGGAGAGAAGCTTCACCGGCATGTCATACGAGTGCGCACGAATATCGAGATCCTCGGCGAATTTGCCGGCGATTTCCATCTGTTCGTCGCGATTGAGCGTGCGGAACCAGCCGAGCTTGCCCTGAAGGGCGATGATGATGTTTTCCCTGACCGACAGGTCGCCGAGGATACCCTCCGCCTTGCGGTCCTCGGGGCAGAAACCGAAGCCATGAGCGATTGCCTGGGCGGGGCTTTTCAGGTCGACGCGCTTCTTGTCGACGCGGATTTCGCCGCTGTCGGTCTGGTCGATGCCGAACATCACGCGCGCCATTTCGGTACGCCCCGAGCCGAGCAGCCCGGCCACGCCGACCACCTCGCCCTTGTGGATCCACACCGAGAACGGCTTCACCTTGCCGACCTTGCCGCACGCGTCGAACTCGACCATGGGAGGACCGGCTTCCCGTTCCTCTATGCCGGTGACGGCCGGCACGAAGGTCACGTCCTTGCCCAGCATCATGCGCACCACATCGGTCCGCGTCAGACCGGCGAGCGGTCGCGTCCCGATCAGCTTGCCGTTCCTGAGGATCGTCACCCGGTCGGAAATCGCAAAGACCTGGTCGAGAAAATGGGTGATGAAGACGATGGCCAGGCCTTCGGCCTTGAGCGTGGCGATCACTTCGAACAGCCTGTCGACCTCCTGCTTGTCGAGGCTGGCGGTCGGCTCGTCGAGAACGAGGACCTTGCCGGAGAGCTCGACGGCGCGGCAGATGGCGACGATCTGCTGGACTGCGACAGAATAGCTGCCGAGTTCGGCCTCCACGTCGATGTCGAGACCGTAGCGGGCAAGCAGGACGCGGGCGTTGCGCGCGATCAGCGATTTGCGCACGAAGCCGAACCGCGTCGGCTGGTGCCCGAGATAGAGATTTTCCGCCACCGAGCGGTTGGGCAGGAGATTGACCTCCTGATAGACGGTGCCGATGCCGTAGGACTGCGCGTCGAGCGGATCGCGAAACTGCACGCGTTCCCCGCCGAGCATCACATCGCCGGCATCCGGCTGATAGGCTCCCGTCAAAATCTTGATGAGCGTCGACTTGCCTGCGCCGTTTTCCCCCAGAAGCGCATGGACTTCACCGGGCTTCAGCCCGAAGTTCACGTCGTTCAGCGCGCGGTTCTGGCCGAAAATCTTGCTGACACCTCGCGCCTCCAGCACGAATTCCGTGCCCGAGCCTTCATTGTCCATATGCTCCCCTCCGCTGATCGCGATATTTCGCCGTCCCACAACGCAATGCAAGGGGGTCGCCGGCAATGCCGGCGGCCCCCTCTCTGCTGCGTACGGTCAGTAGCCGAGACCCTTGCGGGCTTCGTACTCGCCCTGGGGATTGTCGGCCGGCGTATAGAGCTTGGACTCGGTGATGATGAACTTCTCCGGAGCCTTGCCGTCCTTGAGATAGGCTTCGAGCGCGTCGAAGGCCGGGCCTGCCATGTTCGGCGTCAGCTCGACCGTGGCATTCGCCTCGCCGGCGGCCATGGCCGAGAAGATGTCCGGAACGGCGTCGATCGAAACGACGAGGATGTCCGAGCCGGGCTTCAGACCGGCATCCTTGATCGCCTGGATGGCGCCGACCGCCATGTCGTCGTTATGGGCGTAGACGGCGCAGATGTCCTTGCCACCGCTTTCGGCCTTGATGAAGCCTTCCATGACTTCCTTGCCCTTGGCGCGGGTGAAGTCGCCGGTCTGGCTGCGAACGATCGAGATGTTCGCCTTGCCGGCAATCGCCTCTTCGAAGCCCTTCTTGCGGTTGATCGCCGGGGTGGAGCCGACGGTGCCCTGAAGTTCGACGACCTTGCAGTCCTTGTCCTTGACGCTGTCGGTCAGGAAGCGTCCGGCAACCCGGCCTTCCTCGACCTGATCGGATGCGACCGAGGTCAGGTAGAGGTCTTCGGCGGCATCGACGCCACGGTCGAGCAGGATGACCGGGATCTTGGCGTCCTTGGCTTCGCCGAGAACGGCATCCCAGCCGGTCGCAACGACGGGCGCCACCAGAATGGCATCGACGCCCTGGGCGATGAAGCCGCGGATCGCCTTGATCTGGTTTTCCTGCTTCTGCTGCGCATCGGCGAATTTCAGGTCGATGCCACGTTTTTCGGCTTCCATCTTGGTGACGGAGGTTTCCGCGGCGCGCCAGCCGGATTCGGAACCGATCTGCGAGAAGCCGACGGTCAGCCCTGCCGCGAGCGCCGTTGAAGACAACATCGCGGTCATGCCCGCGACGAGCGCGAGCCTGCATAGAATAGACATTGATTTCCTCCCAAAAGAGCCGTTCCCGCCCTCCGCAGGTCCGGCATGAAGGGACGCTATCAATAGTACTATTATATGTAAATATTCATGCCAAAAACGTGTATATGCGCTGCACAGCAACTTTTAAATGTAGACGTTTCGTGGCTGTCGCTCCGGCCCACATCCTATATAAAGCTCGGCACCAAGAGCGATCAGGAGAGCAGCCGTGGAAACCACCGAGATCAGCAACCGTAGCGACTTTGCCCTGTGGGCGATCCAGCGCGCCCAGGAGATCGTGACGATCGAAGGTGCCGCCTTCGCCATGGCGGCACGGGACATGAACGAGGAAGCGCTGGCGACCTCGGCTGCAGAACTCGGGCAGGCCATTGCCGACGCCATGCTGGAAGTGTTCGACGGATTGCTGGCCGACTAGTTCTCTTCTTACCCCCGACTTTCTCGATTGAACGCCCGCGGCGCCAGCCGCCGTGTCGGCACACTTTACACTTGAATTGATCACCCATATGTGAAAGATAAATTCAAATAAGAATTCAGACCTTCGCGCGTCGGGAATGCGCGGGGTCCGCCGGGAGACGGCGCTATGGGAGGATTTGAGACATGCAGGAAGAAGGCGGCCTGCCGCTTGAAGGTCTGACGGTGGTCGACATGAGCCAGTTTCTGTCGGGCCCCTATTGTTCGCTGCGGCTGCTGGATCTTGGCGCCCGGGTCATCAAGATCGAGCGCCCGGATGGCGGCGACCTGTCCCGCCGGCTGTATCTCAGCGACACCGAAGTCGGCGGCGACTCGACCATTTTCCATGCGATCAACCGGGGCAAGGAGAGCCTCGGCATCGACCTGAAGAACCCCGACGACCTCGCCTTTCTGCGCTCACTTCTGGCGCACGCCGACGTGCTGATCCAGAATTTCCGCCCCGGCGTCATCGAACGGCTCGGGCTGGACTACGAGGCTGTGAAAGCCGTCAATCCGAAGATCGTCTACGCCTCGATCAGCGGCTACGGCGAGGAAGGCCCCTGGGTCATGCGCCCCGGTCAGGATCTCCTGGCGCAGGCCCGCTCGGGGGTGATGTGGCTGAACGGCGACGATGGCGAGGGGCCGGTGCCGCTCGGCCTGTCGATCGCCGACATGCTGGCCGGTGCCAATGCCTGCCAGGGCATTCTGGCGGCCCTCGTCCGCCGGGGCATTTCCGGCAGGGGCGCGCATGTGCAGACGAGCCTGCTCGAAAGCCTCGTCGACCTGCAGTTCGAACTGCTGACCACGCATCTGAACGACGGCAGACGGCTTCCCAAGCGCTCGACCTTCCGCAATGCCAACGCCTACCTGTCCGCGCCCTATGGCGTCTATCCCACGGCCGACGGCTATCTGGCGATCGCCATGACCCCGATCGGACGTCTGCAGGACCTGCTCGGCATCGAGGCGCTTGCCCCCTTCCGCGACGACGCCAAGTCCTGGTTCACCCGGCGCGACGACATCAAGAGGATCATTGCGGGCCACATCGCCACCGACACCGTCGACCACTGGCTCTCGATCCTCGAGCCGGCCGACATCTGGTGCTCGAAGGTCCTCGACTGGCCGGAACTGCTCGACAGCGAAGGCTTCAAGCTGCTGGACATGCTGCAGACCGTGACCCGCGAGGACAATGTCTCGATCGGCACCACCCGCTGTCCGGTTCGGGTCAACGGCGAACGGCCGAAGGGCGGTCGCGCTGCGCCGCTGGTCGGCGAGCATACGGCCCGGATCAAGGCGGAGTTTGCCTAATGAGCCAGATCCGCCTGAAGGGCATGACCTGGAGCCATCCGCGCGGCTACGACCCAATGGTCGCCTGCTCGGCAGACTGGCGCGAAAAGAAGGGCGTCGAGATCGAATGGGACAAGCGCTCGCTGCAGGATTTCGAGAGCTTCCCCGTCGAAGAGCTGGCGCGACAGTATGATCTGATCGTCATCGACCACCCCCATGTCGGCCAGATCACAGCGGAAGGCTGCCTTGCTCCCCTCGACCTGCCCGAACGCGCTGCGGCCTTCGCCGACCTCGCGGCAGGCTCTGTTGGCGCATCCTTCCCGAGCTACAACTGGCAAGGCCGCCAGTGGGCCGTCCCGATCGACGCGGCCACCCAGGTTCTGGCCTATCGACCCGACCTGATCGGCACGGCACCGACCCGCTGGGCCGAGGTGGTGGATCTGGCGCGGTCCGGCCTTGTCCTGCTGCCGCTTCGCCCCCCGCATTCGCTGATGAGCCTGTTTTCGCTGAGCGGCAATCTCGGCCACCCCAGCGCGGTCGAAAGGGACAGACCCTTCGTCGACGAAGAGGCAGCAACCTCTGCGCTCGAAATGATCCGGGAGCTTGCCGCCCTGATCGATCCGGCCTGCCTGACCATGGACCCGATCGCCGTGCTGGACCGGATGGGCGAGCGCCATTCGCCGATTGCGGTCTCACCGCTGATCTACGGTTATGTCAGCTATTCGCTGGACGGGTTCCGCGACCGGCGCATCGCCTTCACCGACATGGCGGCGGCCGGCAGGAACGGCCCCGTCGGCTCGGCGCTGGGCGGCACCGGCATTGCGGTGTCAACCCTTTCCAAGGAGCGCGAGGCGGCGATCGATTTTGCCTACTGGATTGCCGGCGGAGCGGTTCAGGCCGACCTCTACTGGCGCTCCGGTGGTCAGCCCGGACACGCTGCCGGGTGGGAGAGCGCGGACGCCAATGCCGCCACGCTGAACTTCTATCGCGGCACGCGGGCGACGCTCGAAGGCGCCTGGCTGCGCCCCCGGCACAATGGCTACATGCCCTTCCAGGAGGCGGCCTCGCACATCGTCAACGACGCGGTCACCGGCGCGATCTCGGTGCGCACCGCAATCGATCGCTTGAACGACGGATTTCGGGCGAGCTTTCGCGACTAGCGAGTAGCTGGTTCTGCCAGGGAACCACCGTCAGAGCTTCCAGAGCGCCCGGGCATTGCCGGAGAGAACGCGGCTTCGCTCCTCCAGGCTCACGCCCGACAGCAGCGCATGCGTGGCGCCGATCCAGGTGGAAAGCCCGCCGCCCAGCGTGCAGACAGGCCAGTCGCTGCCCCAGACCATGCGGGCAAAGCCAAAGCTTTCCGCCACCTGGCCAAAATAGGGCTTCAGGTCCTCCAGCGTCCAGTTTTCCGCACCATAGGCGGGCAGTCCGGAGAGCTTGATGGTGACGTTCGGCCGTTGGGCGATCTCGGCGATCGGATCCTTCCACAGATCGAACCCGCCGCCCTTGACGTCCGGCACGCCGCAATGGTCGAGCACGAAGGATACATCCGGTGCCAGATCGATGAGCGCCATCGCCCTGCCGAGCTGATGCGGCAGGACGCAGAGGTCGAAGGTCAGGCCGGTGCCGGCAAGACGTTTGATGTTCTCGCGGAACAGCGCCCCCTCGGACAGATCGTCCGGCATCACGTGCAGCACGCGACGAAAGCCCTTCACAAAGGGATTGGCGTGCGCACGCTCGAGATAAGCGGCAAAGTCCGGGTCTTCCGGCCGGCAAGAGGCGATGGCACCGGCCAGCAGTCTGCCCTTGTGGCCGGCGAGTTCGGCGACGAAATCCGTCTCCCGTTCGATCTGGTCCGGCGCCACATCGACCTCCATGTGCAGAGCCGAGACGATGCCGAGCCGGCGCGCTTCGCGCTCATAGAGGTCGTAGGTGAAGTCGGCGTCGAGCGGAGGCACGGACGAGAGCCAGGCATAGGCAAGCCGGCTGCGGTAGATCAGGTGCAGATGGGTATCGACGATCATGGTGGCCTCCTCCTCGAACCGGCGGAAAAGTGCCACAGAAGAACGATCTATTCAAATACGAATTTTCAGCCTCAGTGAGCCTCGGTCGTGAAGTCCGAACCGGCCATTTCCGACAGCTTGCGCGTCGTCTCCACCACCAGGTGAATGGTATTGGTGATGTCGGGTGCGCCGGGCGCGTTGATCAGCGTGATATAGGGCACGGTCAGCGCCGCGATCGCCTTGCCGTCGGCTCCCAGGACCGGCGCAGACAGGTTGATGACGCCCGCCGTCTGGGCGCTCGGCATCATCTCGTAGCCACGACTGCGGATCTGGTCGAGGCGGGCCATGAATTCCGGCGTGACCTTCGCCTGGTCGCCACTGCTGCCGAGGTTCTCGGCGATCATCATCTCGCGCTCCTCCTTGGTGCGGAAAGCGAGCAGCACATGGCCGGAACCGGTGTCGAACAGGCTGATCCGCGAACCGACGCGGATCGAGATCCCCCAGTAGCCGGGTGCTTCCTGCTGGGCGATGACCACCGGATAGCCCCGATCGAACACCACAAGCTGATTGGCCTGGCGCGAAGCTTCGGCGAGTTCCCGCATCAGCGGAATGGCGAAGGACGCCAGCCGGCGCACCGGGGCGTGCAACTGGGCAAGGCCGAAGAGCTTGAGGGTCAGCGCGAAGCGGTCGCCGTCGATGCGGGTGACATAGCCACGCTTCACCAGGCGGTCGAGCATCCGGTAGAATTCATTGGTGCTGCGGTCCAGCCGCTTGGCGATCTCCGCCTGGGTCAACCCTCCGTCCACCGCCGCCAGCAGCTCGAGAATATCCAGGCCCTTGTCGAGCGCCGGCGCGCGATAGCGGTCATTCTCGTCTTCGGTCACGGCGCAATCCCCTTCAGTGAAGCATCTCTTTCATATACGCAGAAATGAGCCCTCGCAATACTTTGCGCTTGACGCTAGATGAATAAATGGTTTGTATATGAATGAAGCTCTTATTGGTGAGGGCTGAGGCGCAAGCCACTTGGGAGGAGAAAATGCCAGAGCTTTTGACCGGCATAGCAGCCGGCGCATTGATGTGTGCTTGGGCGGGAACGGTCGGCGCGGCCGATCTGCCTGGCAAGTTTGACGGCGTGACCATCGACGCCAAGCTGATCGGCGGACAGCAGTACGAAGCCCTCTACGCGCGCATCGCCGAATGGGAGAATGCGACGGGCGCCAAGGTCAACGTCATCTCCAAGAAGAACCATTTCGAACTCGACAAGGAGATCAAGTCGGACATCGCCACGGGAAGCATTTCCTGGTGCGTCGGGTCCAACCACTCCTCGTTCGCCCCGCAATACCCGGACATCTACACCGACCTCTCGGCTCTCGTGCCTAAGGAGGAGATCGACGCCTTCGTGCCGGCCAACATCAAGGCCTCGACGCTCGACGGCAAACTGGTCATGCTGCCGCGTGCGCAGTTCGACGTGTCCGCCCTCTACTACCAGAAGAGCCTCTACCAGGACGAAGCCAAGAAGACCGCCTTCAAGGCCAAGTTTGGCTATGACCTCGCTCCGCCGGACACCTGGGCCCAGGTGACCGACCAGGCGACCTTCTTCTCCAGCCCGCCGGATTTCTACGGCACGCAGTTCGCCGGCAAGGAAGAGGCGATCAACGGTCGCTTCTATGAAATGGTCGTGGCCGAAGGCGGCGAATATCTCGACGCCGACGGCAAGCCCGCCTTCAACTCCGAAGCCGGCATCCGCGCCCTCGACTGGTTCGTCAATCTCTACAAGGCGAAGGCCGTTCCGGCCGGCACGACCAACTATCTCTGGGACGACCTCGGCCAGGGCTTTGCCTCCGGCACCATCGCGGTCAACCTCGACTGGCCTGGCTGGGCGACCTTCTTCAATGACCCGAAGTCGTCCAAGGTCGCCGGCAATGTCGGCGTGAAGGTTCAGCCGGCGGGTTCGTCCGGCAAGCGTACGGGCTGGTCCGGCCACCACGGCTTCTCGGTCACGGAAAGCTGCGCCAACAAGGACGCCGCCGCCTCGCTCGTCTGGTTCCTCACCAACGAGGACAGCCAGAAGCTCGAAGCGGCCGCCGGCCCGCTGCCAACCCGCACCGCGGTCTGGGAATGGGATATCGCAGAGGCGGCTGATGATCCCTACAAGAAGGAAGTCCTGAGCGCCTTCCAGGAAGCCGCCCAGCACGCCTTTCCGGTTCCGCAGACCCCGTCGTGGATCGAGATCTCGAACGCCGTCTACCCGGAACTCCAGGCCGCCATCCTCGGTGACAAGACCTCCAAGGAAGCCCTCGACTCCGCGGCGCAGAAGGCAACCGAGATGCTCGAGGAAGCGGGCGAGCTGTAAGGTTCGCGCGGGAAATAGATTGCCCCTCACCCTGACCTTGTCCCCGCAAGCGGGGAGAAGGTGCCGGCAGGCGGATGAGGGGCAAGTCGCATGCAACAGACAGCGGGCATGAAACCGGAAACTTCCGTTTTGAGCCATCCGCTCGTGCCGGCTCGATCACACACTTTATGAAAGCATACAGGAGAGGCATTTCATGAAAGGCTGGAAAATCCCGGCACCCGTCCTGCTTCTGCTGCCCGCATTCGTCGTCCTGGCAGCCGTCGTCATCGTCCCTCTCCTGCTGTCGCTCTATTCGAGCTTCACCGCCTTCCGGCTCACCCAGCCGGCGTCGCTCTATACGCTGGTCGGCTTTCGCAACTATGCGCGCATCCTGACCGACTGGGAATTCTGGACGGCCTTCGGCCGCACGGTCCTGCTGCTCACCGTTGCCCTCAACGTCGAGATGCTGCTCGGCCTCGGCCTTGCCATTCTGGTCGAGAAGGCCTCGCGCGGACAGCGGGTGCTCAGGACCATCATGATGTTCCCGATGATGTTCTCGCCCATCCTGGTCGGCTTCCAGTTCAAGTTCATGTTCAACGACAATATCGGCCTGATCAACAATGCCCTGCAGTCGCTCGGCCTCACCGATCAGGCGATCCCGTGGCTGATCGACGGCAAGCTTGCCTTCTGGGCGATCCTGGTGGCCGAGATCTGGTCGTCCACCTCGGTCTTCGCCATCCTGATCCTCGCCGGCCTGCTCGCCATGCCGAAGGAACCGCTGGAGGCGGCCCGCGTCGACGGCTGCACGCCCTTCCAGACCTTTCGCTACGTCACCTGGCCCTTCATCATGCCCTTCGCCTATATCGCCATGACCATCCGCTCGCTCGACGTCGCCAGAGCCTACGACATCGTCAAGATCATGACGGATGGCGGCCCGGCCAAGCGCACCGAGCTTCTCTGGACGCTGGTCTCGCGCACCGCCTATTCCGACGCCCGCATGGGGCTCGCCAATGCCATGGCCTATTTCGCCATCCTGCTGTCGATCCTCTTCACCGTCTATTTCTACCGGAAGCTGGCGGCAGCCCGCACCCAGATCGCCGCGGAGTGGTGAGATGAACGAGAACTCGACCGCCCGCCTGAAATCGCTGGCCCTCTCGGCCGTGCACAAGATCACGCTCTTCGTGGCGATGACCATCATCTGCCTGCCGGGTCTCTGGATCGTGCTCTCCTCCTTCCGTCCGACGGTGGAGATCATGGCCAAGCCCCCGGTCTGGATCCCGCAGGACCTGTCGCTCGACGCCTATGTCGCCATGTTCTCCGGCATCGGCCAGGGCGGCATTCCGGTCATCGAATATTTCCGCAACTCGCTGATCATCTCGGTTACCTCGACCGTGATCTCGCTCGCCATCGGCATGGCTGGCGGCTATGCCTTTGCCCGTTATCGCTTCAAAGCGAAGTCGGCGATCTTCCTCGGCCTGATGCTGACCCGTACGGTTCCCGGTATCGCGCTCTCGCTGCCGCTGTTCTTCGTCTATGCGCGGCTCGGCATCATCGACACCCATTTCGGCCTGATCCTCGTCTATGTGGCGCTCAACGTGCCCTTCACCATCTGGCTGATCGACGGCTTCTTCCGACAGGTGCCGAAGGATCTGGCCGAAGCCGCACAGATCGACGGCTGCACCCGCTGGCAGGCCTTCTGGCAGGTCGAGTTTCCGCTCGCCGGGCCCGGCATCGCGTCGGCCGGGATCTTCGCCTTCCTCACCTCGTGGAACGAGTTCGCGCTCGCCTCGCAGCTGACCCGTTCCGTCACCTCCAAGACCCTGCCGGTCGGCCTGCTCGACTATACCGCGGAATTCACCATCGACTGGCGCGGCATGTGCGCGCTCGCCGTGGTGATGATCATCCCGGCCCTCGTGCTCACCTTCATCGTGCAGAAGCATCTCGTTTCCGGCCTCACCTCCGGCGCAGTCAAAGGATAGACCATGGCAACCGTCACCCTCGAAAAGCTGGTCAAGCGCTATGGCGCCCTCGAAGTGGTCCACGGCATCGACCTCGAAGTAGCCGACCGCGAATTCATCGCCCTCGTCGGCCCCTCCGGCTGCGGCAAGTCGACGACGCTCAGAATGATCGCCGGGCTGGAGCCGATCTCCGGGGGCAACCTGAAGATTGGCGGCCGGATCGTGAATGATCTGCCGCCGCGGGCCCGCAACCTCGCCATGGTGTTCCAGTCCTATGCGCTCTATCCGCACATGACCGTGCGCGAAAACATGGGCTTTTCGCTGAAGATCGCCGGCATGAAGCCGGAGGAAATCGGCCCCCGTGTTGAGGAAGCGGCCCGCACCCTGGACCTCACCGCCCTTCTCGACCGCCGCCCCTCGCAGCTGTCCGGCGGCCAGCGCCAGCGCGTCGCCATGGGCCGCGCCATCGTGCGCGATCCGGAAGTTTTCCTCTTCGACGAGCCGCTGTCGAACCTCGACGCCAAGCTGCGTACCCAGATGCGCACCGAGATCAAGAAGCTGCACGCCAAGGTCCAGTCGACCGTCATCTACGTCACCCATGACCAGGTCGAGGCGATGACCCTAGCCGACCGCATCGTCATCATGCGCGACGGCTATATCGAGCAGGTCGGCTCGCCCGAGGAAGTGTTCCAGCGCCCAAATTCGAAGTTCGTCGCCGGTTTCATCGGCTCGCCGCCGATGAACCTCAAGGATGCCGAGATCGATGGCGGCCGGATCGTCTTCGCCAATGGCGAGAGCCTGCCGCTGCCGAAGCAGTTCGCCGACCGCGTATCCGCCGGCCAGAAGGTGACGTTTGGCCTGCGCCCCGACGACCTCTACCCGACCGGGCACGGCATCCATTCCGGCCACGAGACCGATGTGCATGTCCAGGACCTGAAGGTCAGCATCACCGAGCCGCTGGGCAACGAGACGCTGGTCTTCTCCGAATTCGGCGGTCATGAGTGGGTCGGCCGCATGCTCAACCCGCGGCAGCTCAAAATGGACGAAATGCTGGGCTTCTGCTTCGACCTGTCCCAGGCGCATCTGTTCGACCGCGACAGCGGCAAGACGCTGAGGGGCTGATCAATGGCACGGATCGAACGCATCGAGTTGAGAATGGTCGATCTTCGCCCGAAGGTCGAACGCACGGACGCCATCCAGAGCTTCGTCAGCCAGGAGACGCCGCTGGTCACCATCACCGACAGCGACGGCGCAACCGGCACCGGCTACAGCTACACGATCGGGACCGGAGGCTCGTCGGTGATGCGGCTGCTGGCCGATCACCTTTGTCCGCGCCTGATCGGCCGCGATGCCGATAGGATCGAAGCGATCTGGCATGAACTGGAATTCGCCACCCACGCCACGACCATCGGTGCGATCACCGCGATCGCACTCGCCGCCATCGACACCGCGCTGTGGGACCTGCGGGCCCGCAAGCAGAACCTGCCGCTGTGGAAGCTTGCCGGCGGCGCCAAGGATCGCTGCCCGCTCTACACCACCGAGGGCGGCTGGCTGCACCTGCCGGTGGAAGCGCTGGTCGAAGACGCGCTCGACGCCAAGGCCAAGGGCTTTCGCGGCTCGAAGGTGAAGATCGGCAAGCCGCATGGTTCGGAGGACTTTGCCCGGCTTTCCGCCGTGCGCAAGGCCGTCGGCGATGATTACGAGATCATGACGGACGCCAATCAGGGCTTTGCCGTCGACGAGGCGATCCGCAGGGCGGAACGCCTGCGCGAGCTCGATCTTGCCTGGCTGGAAGAACCGCTGCCGGCCGACGACATCGACGGCCATGTGCGGCTCAACCGTTCGACATCGACGCCGATCGCGGTCGGCGAGTCCCTTTATTCGATCCGCCATTTCCGCGAATATATGCAGAAGGGCGCCTGCTCCATCGTCCAGGTCGATGCCGGCCGGATCGGCGGCATCACGCCTTGGCTCAAGGTCGCCCATGCGGCGGAGGCCTTCGACATGCCGGTCTGCCCGCATTTCCTGATGGAACTGCATGTCAGCCTGACCTGTGCCGTGCAGAACGGAAAATATGTCGAATATATTCCCCAGCTCGACGACATCACCACGTCACGCCTGGTGATCGAGGACGGCCAGGCACTGGCGCCGACCACTCCGGGCCTAGGAATCGAATGGGACTGGGACGCGATCGAGGGCCGCCGGATTACCGAATTCGATCGAGACATCCGCTAAACGAGGAGGACATCATGCAGCGCAAGGGAATGGTGATCGGCGTAAGGCCTGAGAAGATCGAGGAATACAAGCGCCTGCACGCCGCCGTCTGGCCGGAGGTGCTTTCGATGATCTCGGCCTGCAATATCCAGAACTATTCGATCTTCCTGAAGGAGCCGGAGAACCTTCTCTTCTCCTTCTTCGAATACCACGGCACCGATTTCGCCGCCGACATGGCCAAGATGGCCGCCGATCCGAAAACCCAGGAATGGTGGTCGGTCTGTATCCCCTGCCAGTCGGCACTCGACACCCGCAAGGAGGGCGAGTGGTGGGCGGAGATGGAAGAGGTGTTCTTCCATGCTTAGCCTTGAGGTTGTCAGGCACCCCCCTCTGCCCTGCCGGGCATCTCCCCCTCAAGGGGGGAGATCAGGCGCGGCATTGCGCCCGCTCCACCGCCAAAGTGGCAGCAGCGGAGACGGTGCAGGTGTGGTGATCCGGCGCGTCTCGCCGATCTCCCCCCATGAGGGGGAGATGCCCGGCAGGGCAGAGGGGGGCGCTCCGACCACGACGCCAATGGGAGAAGAGACCCGATGACCTTCTCCCCCCACTCCCTCGCCCAGTCCTGGCCGATGCCCTCCAATTCCCGCCCGATCGTCACCTTCGGCGCCGGCTCGATCGTCAGCGATGCGCATTTCCCCGCTTATGCCAAGGGCGGCTTTCCGATTGCCGGCCTCTACGACCCGGACCAGGACAAGGCCAGGGTGCTGGCCGGCAAATGGGGCGTGAAGGCCTATGCGACCGTGGAAGAGGCAGCCGCCGTCGAGAATGCCATCTTCGACCTCGCGACCCCGCCGGGCGCCCATGCCAGGGTTCTCGCAGCTCTCCCCGACGGCGCTGCGGTGCTGATCCAGAAACCCATGGGCGCCGACCTTGCCGCAGCAACCGAGATTCTGAAGATCTGCCGCGACAAGAAGCTCAAGGCCGCGGTCAATTTCCAGCTGCGCTTCGCCCCAATGATGCTGGCGCTCAAGGACGCCATCGCCAAGGGTCTGCTCGGCGAGGTCGTCGACTTCGACGTCCATCTGGCGCTCGATACGCCCTGGGAACTCTGGGCCTTTCTCGAAGGCCTGCCGCGCATCGAGATCGCCATGCACTCGATCCACTACCTCGACCTGATCCGTCAGGTGCTCGGCGACCCCAAGGGCGTGCATGCAAAATCGATCGGGCATCCCAACCACCGCATGGCCCAGACCCGCACCACGGCGATCCTGGACTATGGTGATCGCGTGCGCTGCGCGCTGTCGATCAATCATGATCACAAGTTCGGCCGGAAGCATCAGGCCTGCGAGTTCCGCGTCAGCGGAACGGAAGGCGCCGCTTACATACAGCTTGGCGTCAATCTCGACTATCCGCGCGGCGAGCCGGACATTCTGGAGATCTATCCGAAGGGCGGCACCGAATGGGTGACCGTGCCGCTGGAGGGCACCTGGTTCCCCGACGCCTTTGTCGGCCGCATGGCCAATCTGCAGCGCTTTGCCGCCAGCGAGGATGCCGAACTGGTTTCATCGGTCGAGGACGCCTGGAACACCATGGCGCTGGTCGAGGCACTCTATGCCTCTAACGCCGCCCCCGCCACGCCGCTCGCCGAAAAGCCCTGACAAGGAAGACTGCCATGGAACAGCTGAAATACTACGAAGACTACCAGATCGGCGAACAGCGCCAGACCACGGGCCGCACCATCACCGAGACCGATTTCATCGTGCATGCGGGCCATACCGGCGATTTCTTCCCGCATCACATGGATGCGGAATTCGCCAAGACGACGCCGTTCGGCCAGCGCATCGCCCACGGCACCATGGTCTTTTCCATCGGCATCGGGCTGACCGCCTCGGTGATCAATCCGGCGGCCTTCTCCTATGGCTATGACCGGATGCGTTTCATCCGGCCCGTCTTCATCGGCGACACGATCCATACCCGGGTGACGATCCACTCGAAGGAGGATGATCCGAAACGCGCCGAGGTCGGCCGCGTCGTCGAGCGCACCGAAGTCGTCAACCAGAAGGGCGAGGTCGTTCTCGCCGCTGACCACATTCATATCGTCGAGCGCCGGCCGAAGGCCGGCTGACCGCGCCGCATCCAGAAAGGAAGACCCCATGTCGCTTTCCCTCAAAGACAAACGCACCCTGATCACGGCCTCTGGCCAGGGGATCGGGCGGGCGAGTGCGCTGGCCTTTGCCCGCGCCGGTGCAAGCGTGGTCGCGACCGACATCAATGCGGAGGCGCTGGGCAGCCTGGCGGCCGAGGCGAAGGCGGAAGGGCTC
>Ga0180012_1000103_pt1 | contig 38564 bp, 30 predicted proteins | sample KR11_S2_MetaG_FD_122243 | JGI IMG/M metagenome (GOLD analysis project Ga0180012, IMG submission 122243) | Groundwater microbial communities from the Olkiluoto Island deep subsurface site, Finland - KR11_S2_MetaG | ecosystem: Environmental > Aquatic > Deep subsurface > Groundwater | place...
CTCGAAATCTACATGGCGAAAATCTCCAAACCCGGCGACGCCTGTGGGAGGCGCGCGCCTTCAATCGTCTCGGACACCTCGCCTCCGCCGGCCAAAGCGGTCGGGGCGGACAGATTGCCTGAGGGCCTCGACTATATCCGAATCGCGGTTGATTGTAGATGGATCTGTGGCGCAGGCGAGGCCACGGTGCACCCGCCCCGCGCGTTCTTCTGGAGTCCCTTCATGCCCCCCATTTCCAAACCCGCGACCGGCCGTGCTCGTTACCTGGCTCTTCGCCCGCATTCCGGCGCGGTGGCGGCGCTCCTGGCCGGCCTGTCGTTCCTCGTGGTGGCCGCCCTGCCCTCGCCGGCTGCGGCCCATGTGCTCGGCGGGCCGATGGGCGGGTTCGGCAGCGGCTTTGGTCATCCGCTCGCCGGCTTCGACCATTTCCTCGCCATGCTGGCCGTCGGGCTCTGGGGCGCGCAGATGGGCGGCCGGGCCGTCTGGTCGCTGCCGGCGACCTTTCCGCTGATCATGTGCATCGGCGGGGTGGCGGGCATGCTCGGCCTGATGCCGGACGAGACGATCCGCATCGCCATCGCCATCTCGCTCGTCGTGCTCGGCGGCGTGATCGCGGCGCGCTGGGTCGCGCCGGAATGGGCAGCGCTGATCATCGTCGCCTTCTTCGCCATCTTCCACGGCTATCCGCACGGCCAGCTGACGCTGAGAGCCACCGACCCCGCCGCCTTCACCGTCGGCTTCGTCGTCTCGACCGGCGCCATCCATATCCTCGGCATCGCCGTCGGACTGGGGCTCAACCGCGTGTGGAACGGCAATCTGGTGCGGGCGTTGGGCGGCGTGATTTCCGCCGCCGGCTTCTATTTCCTGCTGGCCTAGAAGAGCGGCGCAGTAGCGCGGCGAAACCCGTCAGGTTCCGGCGCGGACCGCCCTGCGGCCCGGCACCAGGCCGAGCACGATCGCGCAGCCGCCGATGATGATCAGGCCGCCGATCACCTGCACGAGCGACAGCGGCTCGCCGAGGAACAGCGCGCCGACCAGCACCGCAACGGCGGTGACCGCAAATTCGACGCTGATCGCCCGCGTCGCGCCGATCGAGGCGACCAGGCCGAAATAGAGCACATAGGTCATGGCGCTCATCACCCCGGCCAGCACCAGCAGATAGCCATAGTCGATCAGCCGCGGCACGCCCGGCACCGGCACGGCGAGAAGCAGCGGCAGGGTCATCAGCCCGCCGAACAGGAAGGCGCCGATCGTCACCTCCCAGGCGCCGACGCCCTGCAGGCGGTGGCTGGCATAATTGCTGCCGAAGGCGGCGCAGAGACAGGCAAACAGCGTTCCGGCGCAGCCGAGCACGAAGGCGGCATTGATCGGCGCGGCCGGGAAGCCGACCAGCAGCACCACGCCGACGAAACCGATCAGAAGGCCGAGCAGGCGCTGCGGCGTGATGCGCTCGAGGCCCCAGACCTGACCGATCAGCATGGAAAACATCGGGATCGTCGCCACCAGGATCGCCGCCATGGCCGTGCCGATCAGCGGGGTGGCATAGGAGAGCCCGACCAGCTGGCCGGCGACCGTGGTGGCCCCGACCACGGCAAAGGGCCACCAGCCGGCACGGAAATGCAGGCCGCGGCCCGTGGCCCGGGCGATGAAAAACAGCGTCAGGCCGGCGACGAAGCAGCGAAAGGTGACGGCGCCCACCCAGCCGAAGGCGGACACCACCTTCAACAGCAGCAGGAAGGACAGGCCCCAGGCCAGAGCCAGGAACAGATAGGCGGCAACATCCTTGGGCTTCATCGACAGGCCAAACAATTCCGCTTAGGCGGCGGTGGAGGGAAACGGGAGTGGATGCTGGCTGACTATCGATGCAGGCGGGCGGGGTCAAGGCGGGGGGCCGCCGTACGCCTACAGAGAAAGGTCTGTTCAGGTGGCCCAGATATCGCGTGGCCGAGCGCCAGGGCCGGTTAGCAGTCAGCAAGAAAGCAAGTTCCCTCCTATTGATATGTTAGGAGTGCACAAGCTGTTCTTGGAATGTCATGACGATTTGCCAGCGCGTTCCAGAACGCTCCGCAGACGCTGGGTAATAGCATCTTACTTGTAGCGAATGGCTCCAGGTAAATCCGCAAATTCGACCCGTGCAAATGCATCAGCGTGGGCTCCAGACGCCTTGCTGTCACAGTTTGCCTCCATTCCTTCCATTGCATACCCCTTTAAGAGAGCCAGATTACCGAGACACGCGAAGGTAGCTGATCAGAAGCATGGGGATGGATCTGACTTACACAACCTCGGGCGTCAAGGGCGCGACGGCGCGTGAGCTGATCTATCGTGGAACGCCGCTTCACAACCAGATCGAATCAGAGGCAACATCTCAGACCTTTGAGAAACAGGCAGGGCCGAATGAACACCAGCGATATCAACGAATCAACGGAAGCCACCAAGCACACTGCAGTCATCGGTACAGTCGTTCAGATGTGGGAAAAGCTCGCCTGGGACATCGACGTGTTCGAGGATATTCAGCGAAGCTATCCAAACGAAAAACAACCCCTGGCGTATGCGGCCATCAACATCTGCATCGCCGCCGAAAGCCTCCGAGACTGGGTTACTGAGACGATCAGGTCACGGTCGCCTGCTGGGAGTACGCCCTCCAAGGACAGCATTCGAGATCGACTAGCCTCTCAAGTCCCCCAACTGAACATGTGCACGGCAATCGCGAACACGTCGAAGCACCATCATTTCAAAGAGAGTCGATGGATCGGCGGGCGCGTCGAAATAGGTTGGGAGGAAGGAGACGAGGACATCCCTTCCGGGTTTGCGCTTTATCACGTTGATAACATTGGCCAGAGGATGACGTTGGCCTTCACTTCATTCCAAGCTCTAAAAGAAGCCTGGTGGCATGCTCTAGTTGCCGAGGGCCTTGCAGGGCGGGCCGGGGACGGGAGGCGGCCACCCACGCCGGAGTGGCTTCATAATAAGCTGGAGAGAATCTTCGGGCCGGTGACGGTGAACCTTCCCCCTCATACCCTGCAACCTCTGCCCCAAAGCTACCCGCACGCCGCGCGTGTGGAGGACGACGGAACCAACGTTTACGAGATTGGCGGCACCACGAAGTAGCCTATCATGAGCTTTGCTTCCTTTTTATCGCAGCTACAGCTTAGGCGTTTCTCGATATCAGCCAGCCAGACTTGCTGATCTTTCATCTCTGCCTGCAGCGTCTTCCAATCGAGCTCCTGCATCACTCCGCGGGACCTGCATTCGGCTATCAGAGCGGCGTGGCGAGGCAGATGGGCGCAAGGCAATGACGTCCATTGCGGACCGCAGATGGCAGGACTTGATGCTCCGTCCGCACTCAAGAAGGACATATGCCTGGGATCGCGGAGCAACCTTCGGAAGGTTACATTTTGTAATTCCGGCCGACAGCACAATGGGCTGAGCACGACGGGCCGCGCACCATAAGAATTCAGGTGGATCTAACAAAGGAAAGAAAAAATGGTACGGTTGGGGGGTCTCGAACCTCCGACCTCAGGTGCCACAAACCTGCGCTCTAACCAACTGAGCTACAACCGCACATCAGGCGTCCAAGACGCCTTGAGGGGTCACATACGGACAGTTGGCGTCTTTTTCAAGCCTTTTTTGCACCAAACGAAAAAAGGCCGGGACAAGTGCCCCGGCCTTCAAGTCCTTGGGAGGACATACGTCTTTGATCAGGCGGCCTTGAAGGTCGACATGACCTTTTCAGCGGCTTCCTTGCCCGGCTTCACCACGGTTTCGGCAACCTTCTTGGCGGCTTCCTGCATGGCCTTGGCCTGCTCGACGGTTACTTCGGCCTGCTTGCGGATGAAGGAGGTCTGCAGTTCGACCAGTTCGGCGATCGACTTGACGCCGAGCAGGGCTTCCATGTGCGACAGCGACATTTCGGCATTGGTGCGCAGCGCGTCGATGGCCTTGAGGCCGAGTTCGACGGTGCCGGCCTGGGCGGTCTGGAGCGTCGTTTCGACGGTCTTGGTGGCTTCTTCGGTCGCGGTCTTCATCTTGGCATAGGCGTCCTTCGACTGGGCTGCGCCCTTTTCGGCGAAGTCGCGGAAGGTTTCGGTGACCTTTGCCGGGTCGAATGCGGTGGCGGAGAAGGAGAAAGCGTCCTTGGTGGTATTGGCAGCCATGTGAGTGATCCTCGTTTGAGCGGGTCAGCTATCGGCGGGCCCGGTTGTGTTCGATGAATCATATATAGCACCGGTCATTGTGCATTGCAATATATTTGTGCAGTGCAACATGCAAATTATCCGGGTTGCCCGGATTAACCCTGTTGGGCGAAACCGGCGCGTCTTGCTGGACCCGAAAGCCGTGGCTAGGTATTAAAAATCTGTTAATTTGCCGCGGTTGACGGCAGTTGCTAAGACAGGTCCCACGATGCCCGCTCCATACCCGTTCATCGATGTCGCAGTTCACGACAGCATCCGCCCGCGCTTTGCCCGGGGCGAGGCGCTCGTCGTGTTCGCGCCGGCACTCGACCGGGTCTTGTGGGCCAATGGCGCCGGCGCGCGCTTCTTCGGCAATGCCTCGATCTACGACTTCCTCGAGGAAGGCCCCAACCGCAGCGACGTGACCTTCCGCCAGATCGAGGGCGTGGCCCGCCAGCTTGGCGCCGTCGGCGACAGCCGCTCGCTGCTGCTGCGCATCGCCTCCGGCTTCCAGCGCGTTCCCGTGACCGCCATGGCGGAAATGGTCGAGATACGCCCCGGTGAGCCGGTCGTGCTGCTCGCCGTGCCGCCGATCGGTAAGGCCGGCAGTCTAGCGGAGCGCGCGGCCGACATGCTGACCGGCTTCGACGATCCCGACACCCATATGGCCGTGCTCGACGGCGAGGGCCAGGTGGTCGTCGCCTCGGCGAAGTTCGCCGGCCTCGGCATCACCCCGCAGACCGCCCGCTCGCTCGTCACGCTGGCCGGCGCGGATGCCGACCATCTGGTCAAGCGGCCGATCCCGACCGGACGCGGCCACCTGCCCGCCGCCATCGGCAAGCTCAGCGACGATCCGGCGCTGCACCTCCTGTTCACCGTCGAGACGATCCTCGGCCACATGGACCCGACCGACAGCTTCGACACCGAAGAGCCGACGGGCCCGATCGCTCCCCTGCCCGCCGTCGTGGCGCCTGTAGCCGAACCGGCTGTTTCCCCCGAAGCCGCGACGATCGTCACCGCCGGCGTGGTCGAGGCCGAGGCCGGCTTTGCCGAGGTCGTCGATGCGATCGGCGAGATCGAGGAATTCGAGGTCGACGAGGTCGAGGCGCTCGACGAGACCGAGACCGCCGAGGCCGGCGAAGACGCCGTTTCGGACGCGGCCGTTTCGAGCGAAACCGCTGCACCGGATGACGCCGTGCTGGCCCAAGCCGCAGCCGAGGTAGTGGAAACCCTGGAAAACACGGTCGGCCCGCTCGCCGACGGCGAAGCCGCCGAGCTTTTCCCGGATGCCGACGAAACGGCCGAGCCCACCGCCCCGCAGGCCGAAGTGCCGCTGGCTGCCGAAGCCGTGCCGGAGATTGTCGCCGAAACCCTGACGACAGACGACACGAAGACCGACAGGCCCGTCGATGATACGCAGACAGACACGCCCGTCAACGATGCGCTGGCTGAGGCCACCCTGGCTGATGCCGAGCGACCGACGTCTGCGCCTGCCGCCTCTGCCGAACCGGCAACCGCTCCCGACGCCGTCGCCGAAGCCGCACCCGCCGCGGCCGCCGCAGTCCCGGCAGCACCCTTGGGCGAGACCCCGGCCGGCGCCTTCGTCTTTTCGCCGGAACGCCGCGCCACGCGCTTCGTCTGGAAAATCGACGCCGACGGCCGGTTCTGCGACGTCTCGCACGAATTCGCCGAGGCCGTCGGCCCGCATGCCGCCGACATCAACGGCGTCGCCTTCACCGATCTCGCCGCGCTGTTCAACCTCGACCCCGAGGGCAAGATCGGCGAACTCCTGAAGAAGCGCGACACCTGGTCGGGCAAGACCATCCACTGGCCGGTCGAGGGCACGAGCCTGATGGTGCCGGTCGATCTCGCAGCCCTTCCAACCTATACCCGCAGCCGCGATTTCGACGGCTTCCGCGGTTTCGGGATCGTGCGCATGGCCGACGCCATCGAAGATCCGCACCGCACCGGCATGACCTTCGTCGGCGAGGCGCAGACGCGCCAGCCGGCTGAGCCGGAGATCGACGAAGCCACGACCGAGACCGTTCCCAGCTTCTCGCTGCTCGAAGAAGAGGCGGACGAGACGGACCACGCCGAATTCGCAGGGGCCGAAGCCGCGCCCGACGGAGAGAGCGCCGCCGCGCTTCCGTCCGACACGTCGGAAAGTGAAGCCGGCTCCGATCAGGATGCCCCGGTTGCCGATACGGCTGCCGAGCACGAAACCGAAGCTGCCGAAGCCGAGGACGACCTGCCGCGCATCGGCGAGCCGGAATTCTTCGAAGCGCCGGCCGAGCCGCCCCGCAGCCCCGTCGCCGAGCCGCCGGCCCTGCAGATCGTCGAGACCCCCGGCCGGCGCCATTCCGACAAGGTGGTGCAGCTCGAGGAGCGCCGCGCCCGTGGCAAGGACGGCCTGACCCCCGGCGAACAGGCCGCCTTCCTGGAGATCGCCCGCAAGCTCGATCCGCAGGGCCTGCGCGAAAAGGCCGCCGAGGCGCTGAACGAGATCCGCCGGAACGACACCGCGACCGCTGCAGCCGAGATCGCCGCTGAGGACGCGGCCAGCTCCGCTGCGACCGAGCAGGCCGAAGCAGACAGGGAACCGAGCGAAGCCGCCGAAGCGCCGGCCACGACCGAGACCTCTCCCGCCGAGCCCCTTGCCCTGGACGTCGCCGCCGAAAGCGCGCCCGAGCGGGAAGAGACCACGGTCGAGGATTTTGCCACGTTGCGCCTGAAGCGCGACAATGCGCTCACCGCCGAGATCGTCGACCTGATGCCGGTCGCGCTGCTGGTCCATGTCGGCGACCGGCTGATCCACGCCAATCCGGAATTCCTGGCGCTCACCGGCTATGCCTCGGTGGAAGACCTCGACACCGCCGGCGGGCTCGACGTGCTGATCCAGCGCCAGGATCTCGAAGGGGCGAGCGAGGAGGCCGGCCGCGTCGTCATCGTGCGGGCCGACGACCAGCTCGTGCCCGTCACCGCGCGGCTGCAGTCCATCCGTTTCGAGCGGGCGACCGCGCTGATGCTGGCGCTGATCCCGGCGGGCGCTGCCGCCCAGGCAGCCCCGGAAAAGCCGGCAGCGCCCCATGCCGTTGCCGCACAGCCGGTCGCCGAACCGCAAGGCCAGGCGGGCGCCGAACAGCTCGCCCGGCTGCAGGTCGAGGTCGACGAACTGCGCGCCATCCTCGAGACCGCGACCGATGGCGTCGTCATTCTCGGCGCCGACGGCGACATCCGCTCGATGAACCGGGCGGCGAGCGCGCTGTTCAACTTCGACGAGGCCGAAACGCGCGGAAAACCCTTCGTCATGCTGTTCGCCCATGAAAGCCAGAAGTCGATCCTCGACTATCTCGGCGGCCTGTCGGGTCATGGCGTGGCGAGCGTGCTCAACGACGGCCGCGAAGTGATCGGCCGCGAGGCCTCGGGCGGCTTCCTGCCGCTGTTCATGACCATCGGCAAGCTCACCTCGTCGAACGGCTATTGCGCCGTGATCCGCGACATCACCCAGTGGAAGCGGACCGAGGAGGAACTGCGCAACGCCAAGCGCGCCGCCGAGACCGCCAACGCGCACAAGAGCGATTTCCTCGCCCGCGTCAGCCACGAGATCCGCACGCCGCTCAACGCCATCATCGGCTTTGCCGACATGATGGCCAACGAACATTTCGGCCCGGTCGGCCATCCGCGCTATGCCGAATATGCCAACGACATCGTGCGCTCCGGCCGGCACGTGCTCGACATCGTCAACGACCTGCTCGACATTTCCAAGATCGAGGCCGGCGAGATGGATCTCGACTTCACCGCCGTCGGGCTGAACGAAACGGTGCAGGCGGCAGTGTCGATCGTCCAGCCGCAGGCCAACGGCCAGCGCGTCATCATCCGCACCGCGCTGTCGCAGGCCGTGCCGAGCGTCGTCGCCGACATGCGCTCGATCAAGCAGATCGTGCTCAACATCCTGGCGAACGCCATCCGCTTCACGCCGTCCGGCGGGCAGATTATCGTCTCGACCGCCTATGAGCCGAACGGCAGCGTGGCGCTTCGCATCCGCGACACCGGCGTCGGCATGACCCGCACGGAGCTGGAGCAGGCGATGAAGCCGTTCCGCCAGGTGCATGCCGGTACCCGCAGCCGCGGCGACGGCACGGGGCTCGGCCTGCCGCTGACCAAGGCCATGGTCGACGCCAACCGCGCCACCTTCGCCATTTCCTCGGCACCGAACGAGGGCACGCTGGTCGAGATCACCTTCCCCTCACAGCGCGTGCTGGCCGACTGAGCCATCGACAGACCGGCGGCGCTGCGCTGCCGGTTACGCAGGCCGCACGCTCCCGCCTCTTCGGGTGAGGCATCACGGCCAATCGGGTGGTGGAGCGGCCGGTTGCCGCCAGGGTCGGGAGGATACCTCGGCCCCGCCGCTCCACCTTCGCCATCCTTGCGGTATCGGGATCAAGCAAGGGCGCCGCCGCGCGCCCTGCCCGCCTCCCCCGCCGGCGGCTTATCGGTTGCGATCACGCCGGCCGATCCGCGGCGCAAACAGGCGAAGGATGAAGACGAGAACGAAGGCGTTCATTTCGATGATCCTCGCGGACGCGGTACACCGGGCTCGGTGCGCAAGGCTCCTATTGCCTGCAGGTTGCAGAACCGATCAACGCGGGGATCAGCCACGCATAATCATTCGCCGCCGCGCATAACTCTTTCTTCGCTTGAAAATGGGCGTATTGGCGCGCCTGCGCGTGCCGTGGCGGCCGACAAGGCTAACGCCGGGCTCCTGGAGAAAAGCGTCTTCTAGTCCGAACCACCCTCGCGCCGATGCCGGCCGGGCGGCACGCCGAAGCGGCGGCGATAGGCGTTGATGAAGTTGGACAGCTGGCTGTAGCCCACCATCCAGGCCAGATGCTTGAGAGCTATGTCCTGTCGTTCCAGCACCAGGGCATGGGCCATCTTCATCCGCGCCTCCAGCAACACCTCGAAAACCGACATGCCATGGAGCTGGCGGAAGCCCTGATTGAGCCGGCGCGAAGGAAGTTTTGCCTGGGCCGCCAGCGCCTCGAGGCTCGGCGGTGTGCGCAGGTCCGCGACCAGGAGATGGTGGGCTTCGCGCACCCGCGCGAGATCGCGCGCACTCAGTGTAACGGGCGCGGGCGGACTGCCGGCGAGATGATCCAGCTGGTGCGCCAGAAGCTCCAGCGCCTTGCTCTCGCGCCAGAGGGTCGCCATCGTGCCGCGATAGGCGGGGCACATAAGATCGCTTGCCGCGCGCGTGACGGCCCGGTCGCTCTCCAGTACGTGCGAAACCGGCAGCCGGCCGTCCTTCAGCACCGCACGGGCCAAGGGCGGAAGCCCGTCCTCAGCGGCCAGTCTCTCGAGCGCCTCAGCCTCCAGCAGCAGGGTCACGGCGCGCCACGGCTCGCCCGGCTCCAGGTGATAGGCGATTTCGCGTTCGGCCAGGCTGACGACGAAGGGGCGACCGGGCGAATGCCAGACCTGCCTCTCATTGCCCTCTGCTACGATCGCGCCGGCGCCGCTCAGCATGGTGCCGAAGACCAGATTGCCGGCGGGCGCATCCCCCTGCGCCTTCAGCGTCCAGGCATGGCTCGACGTCCCCTCGACGCGATAGAGGGCCATGCCCGGCCGCAGCGGCACACGCTCAAGGAAGCCCACAAACGGGCCGTCATCGAAGGTGACGCGGCCCTCAGGATCGAAGCCCAGCGCTTCGCACTCCGACGCCGTTTCGGCGACCCACGCCAGTTCATTCATGCGATCTTCTCTGCCCTGAGTGGTTGTCGAAAAACGATGCGCGGCTCATGTATTTTGTCGGAATGGTTCACTGTCAATCGGCCCGGCCGGGACGCCCCGCCCGCCAAGAATAGTCTTCAAGCGCCGGCGAATTCAATCATCGGTAGATCCAGCCTCGCACGGACGCCACGCGCTGCGGCCCAATTTTCCACCTCCCGGCACCCGGCCGTTCCATTCCACGCCCGTTTCGGCTAGACCGACGGGAACGGACCCCGTGCCTCGGGCGGCCGGACGGCGCAGACAATACGGAGACGAAGCCTTGGCAGCGGACGCGCGGCTTGCGCAGAGAACGGTTTATGGTCCGGTGCGGCGCAGGCTGTCCGGCGCGACGCTGGCCGCGCTCGTCGTGTCCGCCTTCGTCGCCATGCCGATCGTCGCCATCTTCCTGATCGGCCTGTCGGGCGACGGCGAGAACTGGCAGCACATGCTGTTCAACGTCGTGCCCCGCGCCGCCAGCCGCACGCTGCTGCTGCTCGCCTTCACCGGCGCGCTCACCGCCTCCATCGGCATCGTCAGCGCCTGGCTGGTGGCGTCATGCGATTTCCCCTTCCGTCGCCTGCTCTCGGTGGCGCTGGTGCTGCCGCTCGCCATTCCGTCCTATCTGGCTGCCTATGCCTTCGGCGAGTTCCTTGATTTCACCGGACCGGTGCAAAGCCTCTATCGCAGCCTGTTCGGCTTTGCCTCGGCGCGCGACTACAGCTTTCCCGACGTCCGTTCGCTCGGCGGTGCGGTGCTGGTGATGTCGGCGGTCCTCTACCCTTACGTCTATCTCGCCTGCCGCTCGATGTTCCTGATGCAGGGCCGTGCCGCGGCCGACGTCGCCCGCACGCTCGGCGCCGGCCCGTTCAGGGTCTTTTCCCGGGTGCAGATCCCGATGGCCCGGCCCGCCATTATGGTCGGGCTCACGCTGGTGATGATGGAGACGCTGAACGATATCGGCGCGGTCGAATATCTCGGCGTCAACACGCTGACCTTCTCGATCTACGACACTTGGCTCAACCGCGGCAGCCTCGCGGGGGCGGCCCAGATCGCCTCCGTGCTGCTCGTCTTCGTCGTGCTGCTCCTCTGGATCGAGCGCCGGGCACGCCGGCGCCAGCGCTTCGCCAGCCAGAAGACCACGGCCGTCACCATCGACGCGGTGCGCCTCAAGCTGTCGGGCTGGCGCGGCTGGGGTGCGGCATTGCTCTGCGCCCTGCCCGTCATCGTCGGCTTTGTCGTGCCCGTAGCGGTGCTTGCGGGCTTTGCCGCGCGCCGCCTTGGCGATTTCGCCGAACCGCGCCTGATCAAGGCGCTTGGCCATTCGGTCGCCGTCTCGTCATCCGCGGCCCTGCTGACCGTGATCCTCGCCTTCGTGCTGGCCTATGCCGCCCGCACCGACCGGTCGCGGCTGACGGCCGGCGCCAGCCGACTTGCCTCGCTTGGCTACGGCATTCCCGGCACCGTGCTCGGCATCGGCGTGCTGATCCCGCTCGCCGGCTTCGACAATTTCCTCGACGGCATGCTGCGCCAGGGCCTCGGCGTCTCCTCCGGCCTGCTGCTGTCCGGCACGGGTTTCGCCATCGTCTATGCCGCAACCGTGCGCTTCCTGACCATGGCCGAGGGCACGATCGACGCCGGGTTCCAGAAGCTGTCGCCGCATCTCGACATGGCGGCGCGCACGCTCGGCCGCAACGGCCTGCAGACGCTTTCCCAGGTGCTCTTGCCGAACATGCGGCCCGCCGTTTTGACCGCGGCCCTGCTGGTGTTCATCGAGACGCTGAAGGAACTGTCGGCGACGATCCTGCTTCGCCCGTTCAATTTCAACACGCTGGCGACACTGGTCTACGAGGATGCCTCGCGCTCCAAGGTTCAGGATGCCTCCGTGGCCGCCATCATCATCATTCTGGCGGGGCTCATCCCGGTGATCCTGGTGTCGCGTTCGCTCGACCGCCCGCGCTGATCCGCCGGCTCCCCCTCAAGGGCATGAAAAAAGGGCGGCTTTCGCCGCCCTGAAATTTCATGCTGTTCAACTCAACTGGAGCTAGGCGTCGATCAACATCATGTATCGTGAACCAAAGGTCCCAAGCCGCACGTTCATGGTGGGCCTCCAAGTTGGTCAAGGTATGCCAAATGCGCCTTAACAAGTCGTTACTGTCGGTGACGGATATCACCCCGACTGGCGCATTTTTAAGCCGACGCCTTCGCCTGCGGCAGCAAAACCCCTTGTTTCTCAGGCTTTCAGCTCGTCGAGCCCGGCGAACAGATCGAGCGCTTCGGGATTGGCGAGCGCCTCCTTGTTCTTGACCACCCGGCCGTGCACCACGTCGCGCACCGCCAGTTCGACGATCTTGCCGGACTTGGTGCGCGGAATGTCGGCGACCTGGATCACCTTGGCCGGCACATGGCGCGGCGAGGCGCCGGTGCGGATGCGGGTCTTGATCGCCTTGACCAGATCCTCGTCGAGCGCGCGCTCTGCGGCGAGCCGGACGAACAGCACGACGCGCACGTCGTCGTCCCAGTCCTGGCCGATGCAGAGCGCCTCGAGCACCTCTTCCATCTGTTCGACCTGGTTGTAGATCTCGGCCGTGCCGATGCGCACGCCGCCCGGATTGAGCGTGGCGTCGGAGCGTCCGTGGATGACGATGCCGTCATGGGCGGTCCATTCGGCGAAGTCGCCATGGCACCAGACATTGTCGAAACGCTCGAAATAGGCGGCGCGATACTTGGCGCCGTTCGGATCGTTCCAGAACATGATCGGCATGGAGGGGAAGGCCTTGGTGCAGACCAGTTCGCCCTTTTCGCCGCGCACCGGCCGGCCCTCGTCGTCCCACACGTCGATCGCGAGCCCGAGGCCCGGCCCCTGGATCTCGCCGCGCCAGACGGGCTTCAGCGGATTGCCGAGCACGAAGCACGACACGATGTCGGTACCACCCGAGATCGAGGCGAGGTGGATGTCGCCCTTGATGCCTTCATAGACGAAGGAGAAACCCTCCGGCGACAGCGGCGAGCCGGTCGAGGTCATCATCCTGAGCGACGACAGATCATGGGTGGTCTTCGGCGTGAAGCCGCCCTTGCGCACGGCGTCGATATACTTGGCCGAGGTGCCGAAGAAGGCGAACTGCTCTTCCGCCGCATAGTCGAACAGCACATTGCCGTCGGGATGGAAGGGCGAACCGTCATAGAGGCAGAGCGTTGCGCCCGAGGCCAGCCCCGAGACCAGCCAGTTCCACATCATCCAGCCGCAGGTGGTGAAATAGAAGAACCGCTCGCCCTTCTCCAGCCCGCAGTGGAAACGCTGCTCCTTGAGGTGCTGCAACAGCGTGCCGCCGGCCGAATGCACGATGCACTTCGGCACGCCTGTCGTGCCGGAGGAAAACAGGATGTAGAGCGGATGGGAAAACGGCAGAGGTTCGAAGGCGACCTCGGCGGCCTCGTAGGGTGCGACGAAATCGGCGAGCGTCCTTGCGCCCGGCACGGCTTGCGCAATCGCGGGGGCATCGCCCGCATAGGCGATCACGACGAGCGGCACGCCGAGCTTCTCGGATACGGCCTTCACCTTCTCGGCGACGTCCTGGCGCTTGCCGTTGTACCAGTAGCCGTCCACGGCGAGGAAGAGTTTCGGCTCGATCTGGCCGAAGCGGTCGAGCACGCCCTGTTCGCCGAAATCGGGCGAGCAGGACGACCAGATGGCGCCAATCGAAGCGGCGGCCAGCATCAGCGCCACGGTCTCGGGCATGTTCGGCACCATGGCGGCGACCCGGTCGCCCTTGCCGATGCCCATGGCGCGGAAAGCCTGCTGCAGGCGGGAGACGGCATGGCGCAGGCGATCCCACGACCAGCGGTCCTCGGCCTTGTCCTCGCCGCGGAAGATCATCGCGTCGTCGTCGCCGCTGAGGCTCAGCAGGTTTTCGGCAAAGTTCAGCCGGGCATCGGGAAAGAACCGCGCTTCCAGCATGACGTCGCCGTTTTCCAGCAGCCGTTCGCCCTTCTCGCCCTTGACGCCGCAATAGTCCCAGACGGCCGACCAGAAGGCTGCGCGGTCGTCGATCGACCACTGATGGAAGGCGTCGGAATCGGCAAATTCACGACCGGCGCGCGCACCGCACCATTGCATGAACTTGTACATCGGCGATTGCTTGATCTGAGTGTCGGACGGGGTCCAGAGCGGCATTTCCTGTTGCATTCGTTCCTCCTCGAAAGTCACGTCTGTATAGCAGTTTGCGACGCAATATAAAGTGCCGGAAGGGGTGCCGGATTTGCATGGCGCCGCCAATTCCTATATCCGGCTGGAACAAAGAAACCGGGCAGCCGCCCGGCCGATGGAGCCCGGGGTTTTTCATGCCCGACAAGCGCACACTAGGCGAGCAGTGCCAGCGGCAACCGGCCGCGCGGCGCATCCTGCACGGCGCGCTCGTCGCGCTTGCCGTTTTCTCGGCCGTCTTCGTCATCTCGCGCACCGCCGCGCCCTATCTGATTTCCTCGACCCTCGTCCGCTCCGCCATGGAACACGCGGTTGCCGAATGGACCGGCCATGACGTGACGATGGAAGGCGCGCCGGAGATCGCCTTCTGGCCGAAACCCCGCGTGACGCTCAACGGCGTGACCATCAGCAAGCCCGGCGCCGAGGGGCCGAAAGTGCTCGGCCGGATCGACAAGCTGTCGGCCACCTTCGGGCTTTATTCGGCCATGCGCGGCCGGCCGCAATTCGACACCTTCCACCTGCTGCGCCCGCGCTTCCATGTCGACCGGGACCTGAACGGCCGGCTCGACTGGGCAAGCGAGGGCCTGCTGAGTGCCGCGGTGCGCAAGGTCGCCCCGCGCGACGGCGCCGCGCAGGCGCTCGAACCGGAATTGGACGCGGCCGTCGGTGCGGTCACGATCGAGGACGGCTCACTCGAACTCGCCGACCAGGCCTCCGGCCGCACGCTCGTCGCCAGCGGCATAGCGGCCGAGATCGCCTGGCCAAAACTCTCGCAGGCGCTGAAGGCCACCGCGCTCGTCGATGCCGGCGGGCTCGCCGTCAAGCTGGACTTCTCATCGCCGCAGCCGCTGCTGCTGTTCGGCGGCAAGGACGCGACCGTCAGCGCCAATCTCGATGCCGCCGCCTTCACCGCCCGCTTCGACGGCGTCGCCAACCTGACCGACGGGCTTCTGCGCTCCGGCGCGCTCGCCTTCGGCGCCAAGGACATCGCCGCGCTCAAGGCGTGGAGCGGCATTCGCCTTGCCGGCCTCGACAATCTCAGGCAGGCGCAGCTGAGCGCCGATCTCGAACGGGTAGGAGCGGAGCTGCGGCTCGATGACCTAGAGTTCGACGTCAACGACACCCATGGCACCGGCATCCTGTCGCTGTCGCGCCCGGCGGACGGCAAGCCGCGCGTCAGCGGTACGCTGGCCTTCGACCGGCTGAACATCACGCGGCTGCTCTCGGCCTTCTCGCTCGACCTTCCCTCGGCGGGCGAGGAGGGTGAGGTGGCAGAGCGCCCGCCCCGGCTGCTGCAATGGCTGGATTTCGACCTGACGCTGTCTGCGGCGCGCGCCGACCTGCCGCCGTTCGAGCTGGGCGACGTCGCCGCCAGCATCATGGCGACCGGCAAGGCCGCGCAATTCGACATCGCCGACGCAGCCTTCGAGGGCGGCGACCTCACGGCGAGCTTCATCGGCGCCGGCAGCGGCTTTGCCCGCGGCGGGGACCTGACGCTGTCGATCCGCGACGCGGACTTTGCCGCCGTCGCCGATCACCTGCAGATCACCGGGCCGGTGGCGCGGGGCAAGGGCTCCGTCGACCTCATCCTGAATACCGCCCAGCCCGCCTGGGAAACCGGCCTCTCCGACATGTCGGGCACCTTCAAGTTCAGTTCGCCGGGCGGCGTGCTGACCGGCATCAACGCCCCGGCGATCCGCAGGCTGGCGACGACCAGCGCCTATTTCCAGCTGAGCGCCGGCGGCGAAGGCTCCATGCCCTATAACCGGCTCGACTACAGCGCCCGCTTCGCCGAGGGCACCGCCGAGGTGCTGGACGCCCGCCTGACCGGCCCCGACGAGACGCTGACGGTCACCGGCATCGTACCCTATGCCGACAATGCGCTGGCGCTTTCGGGGGAACTCTCCGCCACCGATGCGGCCAATGAAACGGCCTTTCCGCGGCTGCGTTTCTTCATCGGCGGGGCCTGGCCCGATCCGGTGCTTTCGCCCATCTATCTCCCGTCCGCAAATCCCCTAAAATAAGCGCGAATCAACCGTGGGGAGGAGGATCATTCGATCGTCCGGCCCAAGCTGGGGGGCGTACGGTGCATCGATTTCTGACGGGTCTCATCAAGATCGTCCTGGCCTCACTGCTCGCCGGCAGCCTGCTCAGCCTGCTCGGCATCACCGTGGACAATATCCTGCTGTTCCTCGGCCTGACGCCGGAACAGATCTGGACCGGCCTGCAGAGTGCCGGCGCCTGGGCGAGCCCGCGCATCCTGCTCGGCGCGATCATCGTGCTGCCGGTCTGGCTCGTCACCTATATCCTGTTGCCGCCGCACGACGGCTGATCGTGGAAGATCCCCTTACGGAGCCTGGGCCGCCACGTGCTCGTCACGCTGGCGCTGCAGCTCGCGCCGCTTGGTGGTGATCGAGGCGAAGATGACGCCGACCGTGACGAGACCGATGAGGATCGAACACACCGCGTTGATCTCGGGCGTCACCCCGAGCCGCACCTGGCTGTAGATCTTGATCGGCAGGGTGGTCGCGCCCGGACCGGTGGTGAAGGAGGCGATCACCAGGTCGTCGAGCGACAGGGTGAAGGCCAGCATCCAGCCGGAGACGACGGCGGGCAGGATCAGCGGCAGGGTGATCTTGAAGAAGGTCTTGACCGGCGGGCAGCCGAGATCGAGCGCCGCCTCCTCGAGGCTGGTGTCGAAGGTGAGCAGCCGCGACTGCACGACGATCGCCACGTAGCACATGGTGAAGGTGGTATGGGCGATGGTGACCGTCATCAGGCTGCGGTCGATGCCGAGCGCGACGAACAGCAGCAGCAGCGACAGGCCGGTGATGACCTCGGGCATGACGAGCGGCGCATAGACCATGCCGGAGAACAGCAGGCGTCCGGGGAAGCGGCCATAGCGCACCAGCGCGAGGGCCGCGAGCGTGCCGAGCACGGTGCCAAAGGTGGCGCTGAGCAAGCCGACGCGGGCGGTCACCCAGGCGGCGCTCATCAGGCCCTCGTTCGACCACATCTGACCGTACCATTTCAGCGAGAAGCCGCCCCAGACGGTGACCAGCTTGGAATCGTTGAAGGAGTAGATCACCAGGATGATGATCGGGATGTAGAGGAAGGCGAAGCCGAGCGTGAGGACGGTCGCGTCGAATTTTCCGGGTTTCATCGGCGCTCTCCCTCAGACTTTTTCTTGCTGGTTCTGGAAGATCGCGATCGGCACGACCAGGAGCAGCAGCAGCAGCACGGCCACCGCCGAGGCGAGCGGCCAGTCGCGGTTGCCGAAAAACTCGGTCCACAGCGTCTTGCCGATCATCAGCGTTTCGGCGCCGCCGAGCAGGTCGGGGATGACGAATTCGCCGGTGATCGGAATGAAGCAGATCATCGAGCCGGCGATGACGCCGGGGATCGACAGCGGGAAGGTGATCCGCCAGAAGGCCTTCCACGGCGGGCAGCCGAGATCGCTCGCCGCCTCGAGCAGCGTGCCGTCGAGCTTTTCCAGCGCCGAATAGAGCGGCAGCACCATGAAGGGCAGATAGGAATAGACGATGCCGATGAAGACGGCGGTGTCGGTGCGGAAGATCTGCACCTGCTCGTCGGGGCCGTAGAGGCCGATCGTCTGCAGCAAAAGCGTCAGCAGGCCTTCCGGCTTGAGGATGCCGATCCAGGCATAGACGCGGATCAGGAACGAGGTCCAGAACGGCAGGATCACCAGCATCAGCAGCGTGGGACGCACGGTCAGCGGCGCGCGCGCCATGGCCAGCGCGATCGGATAGCCGATCAGCAGCAGCAGAAAGGTGGAGATCACCGCGATTCTCAGCGACGACAGGTAGGCGTTCATGTAGAGCGAGTCTTCGGTGAGGAAGACATAGTTCTCGAAGTCGAGCTGCGAGAAGAAATCGCCGATCGCCGACAGCCCGCCGAAGACGGGCACATAGGGCGGCATGGCGATCGCCGTGTCCGACAGCGAGATCTTCACGATGATGAAGAACGGCGCCATGAAGAACAGCACCATCCACAGATAGGGTATGAGCACCACCAGCCAGCGGGCCGGGGACGATGTCGGTGTTGCGGCTAGCGTGGTATCGCTCATCGTCTCGTTCCTCAGCGGGTCAGAACGAGGCCGGCATCGACCGGCCAGGTGAGCCAGACCTTGTCGTCCACGGTGATCGGACGATCCACCAGGCGATGGGTATTGGCCTGGGCGGCGCGGAAGGTCGAACCGTCGGCGAGCTTGACGATGAAGACCGAGAAGTCGCCGAGATAGCCGATGTCCCAGACCGTGCCGCTCAGCGCATTGACCGAGCTGTCGACCGGCGCGTCTGCCGAGATCCGCACCTTCTCCGGACGGATGGCGAAGGCCACCGCCGAACCGGGATCGGCGTTGCACGAGGGCTGGTCGACGACCACCTTGAAGCCGCTGTCGCAGATCACGGTCGCCAGATCGCCTTCGGCGACCTTCCTGACCGATTCGAGCTTGCCCTCGACGATGTTGATGTCGCCGATGAAGTCGGCGACGTAGCGGCTGTTCGGCGCCTCGTAGATTTCCGCCGGCGTCGCCACCTGCATGATCACGCCCTTGTCCATGACGGCGATGCGGTCGGAGACCGTCATTGCCTCTTCCTGGTCATGGGTGACGATCAGGAAGGTGGTACCGAGCGTCTGCTGGATGTCCATCAGCTCGAACTGGGTTTCCTCGCGCAGCTTGCGGTCGAGCGCGCCGAGCGGTTCGTCGAGCAGGAGAACCTTCGGCCGCTTGGCCAGCGAACGGGCGAGCGCCACGCGCTGGCGCTGGCCGCCGGACAGCTGGTTGGGCTTGCGCTTGGCGAATTCCTCGAGCTTGACCAGCTTCAGCATCTCGGCGACGCGCGCCTCGATCTCGGCCTTCGGCATGTTGTCCTGCTCCAGGCCGAAGGCGATGTTCTTCGCCACCGTCATGTGCGGGAAGAGCGCGTAGGACTGGAACATCATGTTGGTCGGCCGGCGATAGGGCGGCACGCCGGAAATATCCTTGCCCTGCAGAAGGATGCGGCCCTCGGTCGGCTCCTCGAAGCCGGCCAGCATGCGCATCAGCGTGGTCTTGCCGCAACCGGACGGTCCGAGCAGCGAGAAGAATTCCCGCTCGTAGATGTCGAGGGTGAGATCCTTGACGGCGGTGAAGTCGCCGAAGCGCTTCGTCACGTTCTCGAACCGGATGAAGGGAACCGATGCCGGATCGGTCCAAGGAGAAAATTTGCGTTTTACCGGTCCCAGAGATTTCGCCATCGCCCGATCCAAATGTCTATTGAAATGCAGCTCAAAGAAACGGGCGCCAATGGCGCCCGTTTCAACTCAGCCGGTCAGTTGCCGGTTTTGATCTGGGTCCACACGCGGTTCAACACGCGCTGTTCCTTCGGTCCGTAGGGCGAGATGGTGAAGAGCTTCTTGACCGTCTCGGCGTCCGGATAGACGGACGGGTTCTTGAAGACTTCTTCGTCGAGCATCGCCTGCGAGGCGAGGTTGCCGTTGGCGTACTGCACGTAGTTCGAGGCCTTGGCGATGACCTCCGGCTTCATCATGTAGTTGATGAAGGCATGGGCTTCGGCAACATTCTTGGCATCCGCGGGGATGGCCAGGTTGTCGAACCACATATAGGTGCCTTCCTTCGGGATCACGTAGTTGATCTCGACGCCGTTCTTGGCTTCCTCGGCGCGCGCCTTGGCCTGCAGGATGTCGCCCGACCAGCCGATCGTCACGCAGATATCGCCATTGGCGAGATCGTCGATATAGGACGAGGAATTGAAGGTCTTCACCGACGGGCGGATCTTCATGTAGACGTCGCCGCCGGCTTCGAGATCGGCGCTATCCTTGCTGTCCGGATCCTTGCCGATGTAGTTCATCGAGATGGCGAAGGTTTCGTCGGAAGCGTCGAGGATGTTGATGCCGCAGGATTTCAGCTTCTCGGCGTTCTCGGGCTTGAAGATCGCATCCCAGCTGTCGACCTTGAAGTCGTCGCCGAGCGCCGCCTTCACCTTGGCGACGTTGTAGCCGATGCCGGTCGTGCCCCACATGTAGTTGACGGCATATTCATTGCCCGGGTCGTACTTGGCCAGGCGCTCCATGATGTCGGGCCACATGTTGGAGAGGTTCGGCAGCTTGGACTTGTCGAGCTTCTGGAACACGCCGGCCTGGATCTGGCGGGCGAGGAAGGGACCGGTCGGCACGACGACGTCATAGCCGGAGCCGCCGGCGAGAAGCTTGGTCTCCAGGATTTCGTTGGAATCGAAGACGTCGTAGACGACCTTGATGCCGGTTTCCTTGGTGAAGTCCTCGAGCACGGATTCGTCGATATAGTCGGACCAGTTATAGACGTGCACCACGCCCTCGGCCTTGGCGGCCGAAGCCATTGCCAGCGTGACCATCGCGGCGGACGCCAAGAAACGAATAAGATCGGTCTTCATTTTCTCTCCTGTTCCAGCCTTCGAGCCTGTCGCCCGTTCAGCCATTCCCTCATTTTTTTAACAGACTAGAAAGGAAATGGACGAGCCACAAGGGGTAATCTTCGCAGTCGCAAACGGCACTATGTCCTATTGAAAGTCGAAGGCGGAAAGCCCCGTGACCATCTCGTCGAGGCCGAGCGGACGGGTGACCGGCGGCTCGGCACGGGCAAGACAGCCCTGTCTTTCACAGAGCCGGCAGGCGGTTCCGACCGCCACCGGACCGAAGGTACCGCCCGCCACCACCTGGCCGTAGACCACCTCGTCGCGGTGGGCGATGTCGCAGGCGACGAGCAGCGCGGTGCGCCTCACACGTTCGTTGAAACCGGCCTGCGGACCGTCGAGCGTGCGCGACACGGTGAGGAAACCGGTGCCATCAGGCATCTCGACCGCATCGACCAGGACCTGGCCCGGCTGGGCGAAGGCGGCATGGATGTTGAGCTTGGGACAGCTGCCACCGAACTTCGCCTGGGGGAAGCCCTGGGCGCCCGCCTTGCGGAAACGATGGCCGGCATTGTCGACCTCGAGCATGAAGAACGGCACGCCTGCAGCGCCCGGCCGCTGCAGCATGGTCAGGCGGTTGGCGGCCTGCTCATAGGACACGTTGAAGCGCGAGCGCAGCATGTCGATGTCATAGCGGGCACGCTGCGCCGCCGACAGGAAGGCGCCATAGGGCATGATCACCGCATGGGCCGCATAGCGCGCCAGCTCGAAGCGCCCGAGCCGCTTGGCCTCGCCGGTCGAGAAGGCCAACCCCTCCAGCTCGGCGGCGATCTCCTCGCCGAAGGCCAGGAGCGCTGCCTCCATCGCCACCTCGCGCAGCTGGTCAAAGGGCGACAGCCGCTCGGACAGGAAGAGCCGCATCGAATGGCGGTCGTAGCGGCGGCGAAGATTGGGCATGGTGTGGATCGGCAGCGTGCGCACGACGATGCCGTGCTTGGTGCGCAGCCAGGCTTTCAGCGCCGGCGCCAGATCTTCGACGGGCGACAGGCCAAGCGAGGTATGGAAGGCCTCCGCCGCATCCTCGATGCGGGCGTGGAAATTGGCCCGTCGCTCCAGCTTCTCGCGCACCTCGTCGATCGGCAGGCGGGTGCCGGAGATGGAGGTCTCGTGGCCCTCGCGCGCCAGGAGCTCGGCAAGGTCGCTCAGCCGCGCCGCCTGCTCGCGATAGGCGCGATAGAGCTTGACCACGCCCGCCGCGGCATTGGGGGCGGCTTCCGCCACCTCGATCAGTTCCTGGTCGCCCGGCACCTCGCCGGAAAGCAGCGGATCGCCAAACACTTCGCGCAGCTGACCGGCCGTGCCACCCGCCTCGCCCTGCAGCTCGTCGAGATCCACCTTGTAGACCGTGGCGAGCTTGAGCAGCAGCTGTACCGTCAAGGGACGTTGGTTGCGCTCGATCAGGTTGAGATAGGACGGCGAGATCTCCAGCGCCTCGGCCATGGCCGTCTGGGTGAGGCCGAGGCCATTGCGGATTCGGCGCACCCTGGGGCCGGCAAATATCTTGTTTTCTGCCATTTTGACACACCTTTTACAACTTTGGTCGATTGCAAGGCACCGAAGGACATTTACAATCTTTACAAATTTACACCGCGCCAATGTCAAAGACAAGACATGCTAACCTCTTTCAGGGCGTCATTTTCTCCATTTATCTGGACGTTTTGTGCAGTGCGCTGTAAATCCAGTCACATCGAAAGCGGAACTTCTGTTGAACCAAGCGCAGCAGCTTCGCAGAACCGAGCAATAGGGAGTTTGCTATGACTGATTTTTACAACCTCATTCCGTCCGCACCCAAGGGCCGCTTTGACGGCATCGAACGCCCCTACACGGCAGCAGACGTCAAGCGCCTGCGCGGCTCGGTCGAAATCAAGTATTCGCTTGCCGAAATGGGCGCGACCCGCCTGTGGAAGCTGATCAACGAAGAGCCCTTCGTCAACGCGCTCGGCGCGCTCTCCGGTAACCAGGCCATGCAGATGGTCCGCGCCGGCCTGAAGGCCATCTACCTGTCCGGCTGGCAGGTCGCCGCCGACGCCAACACCGCATCGTCGATGTATCCCGACCAGTCGCTCTACCCGGCCAACGCCGCACCTGAGCTGGCCAAGCGCATCAACAAGACGCTGCAGCGCGCCGACCAGATCGAGACCTCGGAAGGCAAGGGCCTCTCGGTCGACACCTGGTTCGCCCCGATCGTCGCCGACGCCGAAGCCGGTTTCGGCGGTCCGCTCAACGCGTTTGAAATCATGAAGGCCTTCATCGAGGCCGGTGCTGCCGGCGTCCACTACGAAGACCAGCTCGCTTCGGAAAAGAAGTGCGGCCATCTCGGCGGCAAGGTTCTGATCCCGACGGCCGCCCATATCCGCAACCTGAACGCCGCGCGTCTCGCCGCCGACGTCATGGGTACGCCGACGCTCATCATCGCCCGCACCGACGCCGAAGCCGCCAAGCTTCTCACCTCTGATATCGACGAGCGCGACCAGCCCTTCGTCGATTATGATGCCGGCCGTACCGCGGAAGGCTTCTACCAGGTCAAGAACGGCATCGAGCCCTGCATCGCCCGTGCGATCGCCTATGCGCCGCATTGCGACATGATCTGGATGGAAACCTCCAAGCCGGATCTCGAACAGGCCCGCAAGTTCGCCGAAGCCGTGCACAAGGCCCATCCGGGCAAGAAGCTGGCCTACAACTGCTCGCCGTCGTTCAACTGGAAGAAGAACCTCGATGACGCGACCATCGCCAAGTACCAGAAGGAACTGGGCGCCATGGGCTACAAGTTCCAGTTCATCACGCTCGCCGGCTTCCACCAGCTGAATTACGGCATGTTCGAACTGGCCCGCGGCTACAAGGATCGCCAGATGGCAGCCTATTCCGAGCTGCAGCAGGCCGAATTCGCCGCCGAGGTCAACGGCTACACCGCCACCAAGCACCAGCGCGAAGTCGGCACCGGCTACTTCGACGCCGTCTCGATGGCGATCACCGGCGGCCAGTCCTCGACCACGGCGATGAAGGAATCGACCGAAACCGACCAGTTCAAGCCGGCTGCCGAGTAAGCCTTCGGGGCCCTGCCCCTCACCCTAGCCCTCTCCCCGCTCGCGGGGAGAGGGACAGATACAGACCAAACCCTGGATCAACAGTTCAAGAACCCCGCATATAAGAGGAGAAATGCCATGACCCCGCAGACCCGAGTTAAGGAACGCGCCGAAGAACAGGCTTCCGCCATGACTGCCGACCAGCAGGCCATGATCCGCATGGTCGCCAACGACCTGCATCGCCTCAACCAGTCCGTCATGAAGGCGGTTGATGCCGGCGTCTCTGTCGAGCTCGTCCGCTCGGCCCGCCATCACGGCGGCGAAGGCAACTGGGGCGACCTGTTGATCCCGGTCATCGTGACCCAGGGCAGGTAAGAAGAATTTCACGTACCATCCGGGGCGTCAAAGCCCCGGGTCGGTTCCCGCGCAATGATCGCTGGCTTCGGGGGGAGTTTCACGCGGTCGCTGCGCGGGATCTTTTGTTTTTGCGAACCCGTGCGCCCTCACCCGCCGCGGTTCGGCCGCCGCCCGGCAAACAGGTCGGCATGCGCCTTCATCAGCTTGCGCATCCGCTCGACCACGGTGCGGATCTCCCGGCGGTGCCGGTCGTCATTGTTCATCACGATCCACTGGCGATGGCGCAGGGCCTCGATCTCGCCGCCCACCCGCTCCAGCCTCGGCTCGAGATCGCCGACGAAGCAGGGCAGCACGGCGATGCCGGCGCCGGCGAGCGCCAGGTCGCGCAGCGATCGCGGCCGGTTGACGGTGACGACCAGGTTTTCCGCCTGGTTTTCGTGCGGCCAGCGCAGATAGGCCGAGATGGCGTTTTCGCCGTCGACCGCCAGCCACCGCCCCGGACCGACATCCTCGCTGTAACGCGTGCGGTAGGCGGCATAGGCCACCTCGCCCGCCATCACGGCGGCAAGGTTCGCCTCCTCCGGTTCGAAGGCACGGATGCCGATGTCGGTCTCGCGGTGGGCCAGGCTGGCGCGCTGCTCGGCAATGTGCAGGTCGATGCGGAAATCGTCGCGCTCCGTGCAGATGGCGGCGAAATTCTCGGTGAGCAGCCAGCCGTTCCAGGTGCCGGCGACGATGCGCACCAAAGCGCGCGCCGCCGCGCCGCGTCGCCAGGTCTCGACCTTGCGCGCCGCCGCTTCCAGTTCGCCCAGATGCTCGAGCAGCTGCCGGCCGTCGCCGGTCAGCCGATAGCCGGTCTGGCTGCGGATGAAGAGCTCCCGGCCAATCTCCCGCTCGAACTCGACCATGCGTCGGCCGAGCGTCGCGGGGCTCAGAGCCGTCGCAGCCGAAGCGCCCGTCAGCCCGCCATGGCGGGCGACGGCGAGGAAGATCTGATAATTGTCCCAGGCCACGTTTTTCATCATTGAAAAACATAGCGCAATTCCTGCGGTTTAACAGTCGAATTTGGAGGTATAGATCCGTGGATGGCTCAAACAATGGAGAACCATCATGGACGCACAATACGGATTGCTGTTTCTCTTGGCGCTCAAGCCGCGCGGCCCCCGGGACCGGAGCGCGAAGGCTGAGGACGCCTATTATGCGCGCTTCAGCCAAAGCCCGCTCAAGCGGCTGGCACGGTTCGTGCGGTCGCGCCCTTCGGCAACAAAGCGTTCGGGGTCAGGTCATCAGGAGAAGGCCTGCGACGAAGCGCGATCGCCGGGCGTCAAAGGCTTAGTGCCGGAGACGGACAGGCGAGCGCGTGCCTCTGGGCCCATGACCTGCAAAGCGGCGTGAGGCGGCGGCGGTTCAGCCGAGCAGGGCTGCCGCTGCGACCAGCGCAAGCGCGCTGCAAGCGCCGAGGCTGAGATAGGCGAGATGCCAAAGGCGGGCGGTTTCGGCTTCGCGGGTCTTGGCGATGGCGATGGCCCGTGGCTTGCTGTTCTGTCTGTTCATCGGCGCTATCCTGCAGATTGCCGTTGAGGAAAACAATGCCGTCTCATGGCGGCAATCCGGTCCGACGTCATGTCTCATCCAGCGACGGATGCCGGCATCGAACCAGAATGACTACGGCACGTTAACAATAGCTAAATTATGGCGGAAAGCTTGCGCAAATTGCAGTCGATCACGCAAACTTGTTGCTGCGCACCAAACCGGGTGACGTTACGGCTTCAGACGCTCTCGCCCGCCGCATGGCCGGATGCCCAGGCCCACTGGAAGTTATAGCCGCCGAGCCAACCCGTGACGTCGACGCATTCGCCGATGAAGTGGAGGCCCAGAACGGCCTTCGCCATCATGGTCTTGGAATCCAGCCCGCCGACGTCGATGCCGCCAAGCGTGACTTCCGCCGTGCGATAGCCTTCCGAGCCGGCCGGCTTTATCGTCCAGCCATGCAGGAAGGCGGCGAGCGCCTCCAGCGCCTTGTCCGAGAGGTCGGAGAGCGGTTTCTCGATCTTCTGCCGTTCGGTCACATATTGCGCCAGCCGCTTCGGCAGGTGCTGCGCCAGCACGGTCTGCACCGCCTGGCGGCCGTTCTCCTTCTTCGCCGCCTTCAGCACGGCGGCGAAATCCACGTCCGGTTCGAGCGACAGCGTGATTTCGTCGCCTTCGCGCCAATAGCTGGAAATCTGCAGGATGGCCGGGCCGGACAGGCCACGATGGGTGAACAGCAGGGCTTCGCGAAACACCGCCTTGCCGTGGCGCACCTCGGCATCGACCGAGACGCCCGCGAGCGGCGCAAGCTCGGCCAGCAGCGCGGGGTCGAGCGTCAGCGGCACCAGGCCGGGCCGCGTCTCCGTCAGCCGAAGGCCGAACTGTTCCGCAACCCTGTAGGCGAACCCCGTCGCCCCCATCTTCGGGATCGACTTGCCGCCGGTGGCGATGACCACGGAGCCCGCGCGGATCTCGCCACCCGTCGTCTGCAGGCGAAAGCCGCCCTCGCCCTTTTCGACGGCTGAAATCTCGACGCCGAGCCTCAACTCCACCCCGCCCGCGCGCATTTCGTCGAGCAGCATGCGGATGATCTCGCGGGCGCTGTCGTCGCAGAACAATTGCCCGAGCGTCTTCTCGTGCCAGGCAATCCCGTGCCTGTCGACCATCGCGATGAAGTCGGCCGGCGTGAAGCGGGCGAGCGCCGACTTCATGAAATGCGGATTGGCCGAGATATAGTTCTTCGGCCCGGCATGGATATTGGTGAAGTTGCAGCGCCCGCCGCCGGAAATGCGGATCTTCTCGCCCGGCGCCTTCGCATGGTCGATCAGCACGACGGAGCGTCCGCGGCGGCCGGCGACAAGTGCCGCCATCATGCCCGCGGCACCGGCTCCTATGATAGCAACATCAAATATATGCGCCAATTTCGCGTCCCTGCGACAAAGATATCTGTCTTTTCGATCGATGGGGCAAAGTCAATGCCGTTTGCCCCCTCGCCAAACGCCGAACTCGGGTTATGATGCCGCCATCAACAACCAAACCGGTGAGACATGCCTCCGAAGAAGAATATGCTCAGACCCAAAGGCGCAGCGTCGAAAAAGGCGAGCATTCCTCCGGACATCAACTCCACCCGTGGCGTCAAGACCTGGAAGGAAGCCGCAGCCTGGCTCAGAGCCCGCGGCATCGAGGACATCGAGTGCATCACGCCCGACCTCGCGGGAGTTCCGCGCGGCAAGATGATGCCGACCTCGAAGTTCACGGGCGACACCTCGCTCGCCCTTCCCTCGGCCCTCTACCGCCACACGATTTCCGGCGAATATCCGGAAGAAAGCGGCCAGTTCCGCTATGATTCCCGCGACAGCGACATCAAGCTGATGCCGGACCTGTCGACGCTCTCCGTCGTGCCGTGGGAAACCGACCCGACCGCGCAGGTCATCTGCGACATCATCACCACGGACGGCGAGGACGTGCCCTACACGCCGCGCAACGTGTTGAAGAACGTGCTGAAGCTCTATGACGCCAAGGGCTGGCGGCCGGTCGTGGCGCCCGAGATCGAATTCTATCTCGTCGCCATGAACGACGACCCGGACTATCCGCTGCATCCGCCGAAGGGCCGTTCCGGTCGCTCCATCCTCGGCGGCCAGGGCTACTCGATCGCCGGCATCAACGAGTTCGACGAGCTGATCGACGACATCTACCACTTCTCGGAAAAGCAGGGCCTCGAGATCGACACGCTGATCCACGAGGAAGGCCCGGCCCAGCTCGAGATCAACCTGCGCCACGGCAATCCGATCGAACTCGCCGACCAGGTCTTCCTGTTCAAGCGCACGATCCGCGAGGCGGCCCTGAAGCACGGCATCTACGCCACCTTCATGGCCAAGCCGATGCAGGGCCAGCCGGGCTCGGCCATGCACATCCACCAGTCGGTGGTCGATGCCGAAACGGGCAAGAACATCTTCTCCAACCCCGACGGTTCGCCATCCAAGGAATTCTTCCACTTCATCGGCGGCATGCAGGCCTTCGTGCCGAAGACGCTGGTGATGATGGCGCCTTACGTGAACTCCTATCGGCGGCTGACCCCCGACATGTCGGCCCCGGTCAACAATGCCTGGGGTTACGACAACCGCACCACCGCCTTCCGCGTGCCCGTCTCGGACGCAAGGGCACGGCGCGTGGAAAACCGCCTGCCGAGTTCGGATGCCAATCCCTATCTCGCGCTCGCGGCCTCGCTCGCCTGCGGCTATCTCGGCATCATCAAGCAAGTCGAGCCGACGGCGGCTTCCGAGGGAACGGCCAATGAAGGTTCGGTCGACCTGCCGCGCGGCCTGCTCGAGGCGGTGTCGCTGCTCGAATCCGATTCGGCGCTGGCCGACGTCCTGAGCAAGGAATTCATCGGCCTCTATGCCGGGGTCAAAAGGGGCGAGTTCGAGACCTTCATGCAGGTCATCAGTCCGTGGGAACGCGAATTCCTGCTGCTGAACGTTTGATCTGAAGGAGTCTCCCATGGCTTGGCAAAGCCCCATCGCACCGGGAATTTCCTGGTATCAATCCACCGTGACCGAGCGGCCGGACTATCCGGCCCTCGACGGATCGAAGACCGTCGACGTCGCCATCGTCGGCGGCGGCTTCACCGGCCTGCAGGCCGCCTACAACCTCGCGACGTCAGGCCTGTCGGTCGTCGTGATCGAGGGCTGCCGCATCGGCGACGGCGCCTCGGGCCGCAATGGCGGACAGATGGGCACCGGCCAGCGCTGGTATCCGGAGGAACTGGAGGCCGAACTCGGCTACGAGCGGTCCAAGGCGCTCTTCGATCTGGCAGAGAACGCCAAGCAATACGTGCTCTCCTTTGCCGAGACGCACGGCATCGACATGGAGTTCATGCCCGGCCAGATGAATGTCAGCCACAAGCCGGGGCATGACAAGGAATACCAGCGAACGGCAGAAATCGCCGCAACGCGCTATGGCTATCCGCATCTCGCCTACATGGACGGCAGGGAAACTGCCGAGCGCGTCGGCTCGAAGCGTTTCCATTGCGGCGTACGCGACAGCGGCACCGGCCATATCCACCCGCTGAAGCTGATCGTCGGGCTCGCCCGGGCGGCCAGCGCTGCGGGTGCGGCGATCCATGAGATGACCAAGGCCTCGTCGATCCGCCAGTCGGGGGGCAAGACCCTGATCGAGACGCCGACCGGCACGATCACGGCGAATAAGGTGCTGATCGCCACCAATGCCTATATCGGCAATCTCGAACCTGTGACCGCAGCCCACGTCATGCCGATCCGCTCCTTCATCGGCGCGACGGTGCCGCTCGACAAGTTCCCCACCGTCATCGCGGGCAAGGAATCGATCGCCGACTCGCGCTTCGTCGTGCGCTACTGGCGCCGCACGCGCGACGGGCGGCTGCTGTTCGGCGGGCGCGAGGCCTATACCTCGGACACGCCGCGCGACATCTCCACCCATATCCGCCGGCAGATCGCCGAGATCTATCCGGAACTCCAGGACATCGAGATCACCCATGGCTGGGGCGGCTCGGTCGGCATCACCATGCCGCGCAAGCCCTTTGCCAGCGAAGTCATGCCCGGCGTGATCTCGATCGGCGGCTATTCCGGTCACGGCGTCATGCTGTCAAACTACTGCGGCAAGCTCTATGCCGACATGGTGACGGGCAAGGGCCGCGAACTCGACCATCTGCTCGACCTGAAAATCCCGCCCTTCCCCGGCGGCGCGAAATTCCGCAGTCCCCTGCTGTTCCTCGCGCTGACCTGGTACGCGCTGCGCGACAAGCTTTGAGAAAAGGCGCGGCGCGCTAGATGGCAAAGGCGACGAAAGCTTCCGATCGACCCGTCTGTATCGCTACGGTTTTCGGAAAGGACGAAGTCCAGGTGACGCGCTCCTTTCTCAGCGCCTACGGTATCATCACCCTGGACTCGCCGGCGAGGTCCTATCGAGACGAACAATGGCCGCGAGGAACGGGAGCCTCGCCGATCCTTGTGCCCGCCTCGCAGGCACGCGACGCCATAGATTTGCTGCGTTCGACGGAAGAGGACGAGGCGGACGAGGACGAGGACGAGGCGCCAGACCATGACGGGGCACCTCCAGGATCCGACACCGAGGATGTAGGCTTGTTCGAGCGGTGGTGGCGTGTGCTGACTGCGCCTTTCAGGTCGGACCAGGATACCGTCGCCCACGCCCAGAAGCGTATCATCCATGATCTTCCCGCCGATTTTGGCGAGGACGACGAGGCCTGACACGCGCCTGTCGCGAACTGCTGCCATACAGCCGGGACCGTGCTTTTTTCGCCCCGGCTACTGGCTTTTTTAAATCGATTAGATTACATCTGGCTTCAGTGATTTCGATTGAGAGAAGCCTGAATGAGCAGCCAGATCATCCCCGTCGAGCCGTTTGACTATGTCGTCTTCGGCGGCACCGGCGATCTTGCGGAGCGCAAGCTCCTTCCCGCCCTTTATCATCGCCAGCTCGCCGGCCAGCTGACCGAGCCGACGCGGATCATCGGCGCCTCGCGCACGCCGATGACCGACGACGAGTATCGCCAGTTTGCCAAGAACGCGCTGAAAGAACATCTGAAGCCAGGCGAATGGGCCGAGGACGACGTGGCGAAGTTCTGCGCCCGCATCCACTATGTTTCGGTGGATGCCAAGTCGCCGGAGGGCTGGGACAAGCTGAAGGCCCTGCTCGATGAAGGCAAGGACCTCGTGCGCGCCTTCTATCTCGCCGTCTCGCCGGCCCTGTTCGGCGACATCGCCGACAAGATCCGCGACTTCAAGCTGATCACCAAGTCGACCCGCATCGTCGTCGAGAAGCCGATCGGCCGCGACCTCGCCTCGGCGCAGATCCTCAACGACACGATCGGCAAGGTGTTCAAGGAAGAGCAGATCTTCCGCATCGACCACTATCTCGGCAAGGAGACGGTGCAGAACCTGATGGCGCTGCGCTTCGCCAACGCGCTCTACGAGCCCTTGTGGAACTCCGCCCATATCGACCACGTGCAGATCACGGTCGCCGAATCCGTCGGCCTCGAGGGCCGCGTCAGCTATTACGACAAGGCTGGCGCGCTCAGAGACATGGTGCAGAACCACATCCTGCAGCTGCTCTGCCTGGTGGCGATGGAAGCCCCCAATTCGATGGACGCGGAAAGCGTGCGCGACGAGAAGCTCAAGGTGCTGCGCTCGCTGAAGCCGATCACCCCGGCCAATGTCGAGAAGCTCACCGTGCGCGGCCAGTACAAGGCCGGCGCCTCTGCCGGCGGTCCCGTCAAGGGCTATACCGAGGAACTGGAAGGCGCCTCCGACACGGAGACCTTCGTCGCCATCAAGGCCGAGATCGCCAACTGGCGCTGGGCCGGCGTTCCCTTCTATCTGCGCACCGGCAAGCGGCTCGCCGCGCGCATGTCGGAGATCGTCGTCGCCTTCAAGCCGATCCCGCCCTCGATCTTCGACGAGGCCGCCGGCCGGATCGAGGCCAACATGCTGGTCATCCGCCTGCAGCCCGACGAGGGCGTCAAGCAGTGGCTGATGATCAAGGATCCGGGTCCGGGCGGCATGCGGCTTCGCCATGTCTCGCTCGACATGAGCTTCGCCCAGGCCTTCGACGTGCGCAATGCCGATGCCTACGAGCGCCTGCTGATGGACGTCATCCGCTCCAACCAGACGCTGTTCATGCGCCGCGACGAAGTCGAGGCCGCATGGCGCTGGGTCGATCCGATCCTGAAGAGCTGGGAAGACAGCGGACAGAGAACCCAGGGCTACACCGCCGGCACCTGGGGTCCGAGCCAGGCGATCGCGCTGATCGAGCGCGACGGCCGCACCTGGCACGAAGTCGACTAGGACGACAGCCATGGCACATAAGATGCACGCATTCGAAGACCGCGCGGCCCTGGCCGCGGCGCTGGCCGACCGCGTATCGGCCGAGCTTCACGCGGCGATCTCCTCGCGCGGCTCCGCTTCGCTGGCGGTGTCCGGCGGATCGACCCCGAAGCAGTTCTTCGAGGCTCTCTCCACCCGGCCGATCGCCTGGGACCGGGTCGTCGTCACGCTGGTCGACGAACGCTTCGTCGGGCCGGACAATGCCCGTTCCAATCATCTGCTGGTCAAGACTCACCTGCTGCAGAACGCCGCTGCCAAGGCAGCTTTCGTTCCGCTCTACCACCCGGTGGCGAGCGCCGAAGAGGCGGCAGCACTCGCAACCGCGGAGATCGCCACCTTCGGCAAGCCCTTCGACGTGACGATCCTCGGCATGGGCAATGACGGCCACACCGCCTCGTTCTTCCCCGGCGGCAACCATCTCGCCGAGGCGCTCGACCGCAGCGCCCCGCGCCGGGTGATGACCATGGAAGCCGAAGGAGCCGGCGAAACGCGCCTCACCCTCTCCTTCTCCGCCCTCTGCGACTCGCGCCTGCTGGTGCTGCATATCGAGGGCGCCGAGAAGAAGGCGGTTCTCGACAAGGCCCTGTCCGGCACCGACGAGGCCGAAATGCCGGTTCGCGCCGTGCTTGAACGGTCGAAGACCGCACCCGACATCTACTGGGCGCCCTGAGCCGCCTCACCGCTGCCGCCCCGACCGCGGGACGGCTCTCGACACGCCCGCGGGGAGCGGGCTTCTGAGCGCCGATCGGACTTGACCCGTCGCGCGCCTTTCCAAGGAGTGACATCCGATGTCCGCAGACAGCCGTATCGAAGCCATCACCCGCCGCATCGTTGAGCGTTCCAGGCCGACCCGTGAAGTCTATCTGGAGCGCGTGCGCGGCCAGATCGGCAAGGGCGTGCACCGCTCGACGCTGTCCTGCGGCAACCTCGCCCATGGCTTTGCCGCCTGTTCCGTCGGGGACAAGGCGACGCTGTCCGGCGATGTCGTCCCCAATCTCGGCATCATCACCTCCTATAACGACATGCTCTCGGCCCACCAGCCGTTTGAGACCTATCCGGCGCTGATCCGCGCGGCCGCAGCCGAAGCCGGCGGCGTGGCGCAGGTGGCGGGCGGGGTGCCGGCCATGTGCGACGGCGTGACCCAGGGCCAGCCGGGCATGGAGCTGTCGCTGTTCTCGCGCGACGTGATCGCCATGGCCGCCGCCATCGGCCTTTCCCACAACATGTTCGACGCGGCCGTCTTCCTCGGCGTGTGCGACAAGATCGTGCCCGGCCTCGTCATCGCCGCGCTGACCTTCGGCCACCTGCCGTCGATCTTCGTTCCCGCCGGACCGATGACCACGGGGCTTCCGAACGACGAGAAGTCGCGCATCCGCCAGCTCTATGCCGAGGGCAAGGTCGGCCGCGCCGAGCTGCTCGAAGCAGAGTCGAAGTCCTATCACGGCCCCGGCACCTGCACCTTCTACGGCACCGCCAATTCCAACCAGATGCTGATGGAGATCATGGGCTTCCACATGCCCGGCGCCTCCTTCATCAATCCGAACACGCCGCTGCGCGACGCGCTGACGAAGGAAGCGACGAAGCGGGCGCTCGCCATCACCGCCCAGGGCAATGAATTCACGCCCGCCGGCGAGATGATCGACGAGCGCTCGATCGTCAACGGCGTGGTCGGCCTGCACGCCACCGGCGGCTCGACCAACCACACGCTGCACCTGATCGCCATGGCGCGCGCCGCCGGCATCCAGCTCAGCTGGCAGGACATTTCCGACCTCTCCGACATCGTGCCGCTGATCGCCCGCGTCTATCCGAACGGGCTTGCCGATGTGAACCATTTCCACGCCGCCGGGGGCATGGGCTTCCTGATCAAGCAGCTGCTGAAGGTCGGCTTCCTGCATGACGACGTGCGCACCGTCTACGGCCAGGGTCTCGCCGCCTACACGATCGACCCGAGACTCGGCCCCGACGGCAACGTCATCCGCCAGCCGTCGCCGGAGGAGAGCGCCGATCCCAAGGTGCTCGCCCGCATCGAGGCGCCGTTCCAGTCGAATGGCGGGCTGAAGATGCTGACCGGCAATCTCGGCAAGTCGGTGATCAAGATCTCCGCCGTCAAGCCGGAACGCCATGTGGTCGAGGCCCCGGCCATCGTCTTCCACGACCAGCAATCGCTGCAGGACGCCTTCAAGGCCGGCAAGCTCGACCGCGATTTCGTCGCCGTCGTGCGCTTCCAGGGGCCGAAGTCGAACGGCATGCCCGAGCTTCACCGCCTGACCCCGCCGCTCGGCGTTTTGCAGGACCGCGGCTTCAAGGTGGCGCTGGTCACCGACGGCCGCATGTCCGGCGCCTCGGGCAAGATCCCGGCGGCGATACATCTCACGCCCGAAGCCGTCGACGGCGGCGCCATCGCCCGCATCCAGGACGGCGACATGATCCGCCTCGACGCGATTGCCGGCACGCTGGAAGTGCTGGTCGACGCCGCCGAATTCGCCGCCCGCCCGGCCGTCGTCGCCGATCTCTCGGCCAACGAATTCGGCATGGGCCGCGAACTCTTCGCGCCGCTGCGCCGCATTGCCGGTCCGGCCGACCAGGGTGCCAGCGTCCTCTACTGACCACACTGACGACAATGGGCGGCGGAAACGATCCCGCCACCCATCCGTTCACAGGGTCGCCGAGACCGCCACGGCGGCCGGGGCGCGCAGCCTCACGCCCAGCATGATGCTCAGCACGGCGAGTGCCAGCACGGTGCCGCTCGCGGCGATCGTTGCGGTTCCGCCGGTGAAGTCGAAGACCACGCCGCCGAGACCCGCGCCGAGCGCGATGGCGATATTGATCGAGGCGACGAAGAGCCCCCCGGCGCTCTCGGTCTCGTCCGGCACGGTGTGGGCGATCCAGCTCGACCAGGCGACCGGCACGCCGCCGAAGAACAGGCCCCAGAGAACCACGGCCACCACATCGGCGACCGGATTGGCGCCTTCCAGGACCATCGCGGCGGCGATCGACCCCATGGCGAGCGGTGCCAGCACCAGCGTCAGCCGCAGCTTCTTCTGCACCAGACGTCCGGCCAGCAGCGTGCCGAGAAAGTTCGCCGCCCCGAAGCCGAGCAGGATCACCGAGATCGATTCGATGGAAAAGCCGCTGCCGCTCTCGAGATAGGCGCGCAGATAGGTGAAGAAGACGAAATGCCCGCCGAACACCAGCAGCACGGCCAGCATGCCGGGGCCGATGCCCGGACGCACCAGCACGTCGACCAGGGTCCTGAGCCGTGTGGCCCCCGTCGGCTTCATCGAGGGAAGGCTCAGCCATTGCGCCACGAGGGCGAGCAGCCCGAGCGCCGCAGCGAGCAGGAAGACGTCGCGCCAGCCGAGGAGGTCGCCGAGATAGCTGCCCACGGGCGCCGCGAGCACGGTTGCGACCGAGACGCCGCTCATCAGGATGGCGAGCGCCCTCGGCACCAGCGCCGCCGGCACCAGCCGCATGGTGACGGCGGTCGACATGGCCCAGAAGCCGCCGAGCGCCACGCCAAGAAGCACGCGGCCGAAGAGCAGCAGCGGAAGGCCCGGGGCAAAGGCTACCAGCAGGTTGGAGGCGACCAGCAGCGCGGAGAAGAACATCAGCAGGTTGCGCCGGTCGGCGCCGCGTGCGGCCGCGGTGATCAGCAGGCTGGTGGCAAAACCGAACAGCGCGGTGGTCGTCACCGCCTGACCGGCCGAGCCTTCGCTGATCGACAGGTCGGCGGCGATCGGCGTCAGCAGGCTCGCCGGCAGGAATTCGGCGGTCACCAGGCTGAAGACGCCGATCGTCATGGAGGCGACGGCCGCCCAGGCCGGCGTCCGTGCCCCGCCCGGGGCGGGGTCGTGGTTGGTGATGGATGTCATCGTCATGTCCTTTCGGTGGGAGGAATGGCACGGCGAAAAGCTAGGCTGGACTCGCCGGACTTTCTATGTCAGAAAATCCGACATGCTTGATCGACCGTCCGCCACTTCACTTTCGACCGGCTCCTTCGGTCCCGACCTCGTCAGCGAGCTGCTGCTCGGCATGCGGCTCGTCGGCGTGGACTACCGCCGGGTGGAGCTGTCGCCACCGTTTACCTATGCCTTTGGCGAGGGCGACAGCCGGGCGAAGTTCCTGTTCCTGGCGCGCGGAACGATCACGCTTCGCGCGCCGAGCGGCGAACTGCATCAGATGAAGGCCGGCGACGCCGCGCTCCTGCCGCGCGGCGGCCGCCACCTGATCGGCTCGTCGGCCGAGGCGCCGCAGCCCTGCGCCGATCTCGCCACGCTGCCGAGGGAGCCGCTTTGCACCCAGGTGAGCGGCATCATGGATTGCGCCGAAAAGGCCGGCAGCGCGGAAGAGCGCGTGCTGATCTTCTCCGCCTGCATGGATTTCGACCTCGGCAGCATGCATCCGCTCGTGGCGCTGATGCCCGAGGTCATGCGGGTCGGCACCCTCCTGACGCGCTATCCCGAAATCCTACCGATGCTGGAAGCGATGGCGCGCGAGGTCCATCAAGGCCGCGCCGGCTATGCCGGCATCCTGGCCCGCCTTGCCGATGTCGTTGCCGCCTCGATCGTCCGGGCATGGGTGGAATGCGGCTGCGGCGATGCGACCGGCTGGATCGCCGCCCTGCGCGACCCGCGCCTCGGACGCGTGCTGGTCGCCCTCCACCGCGATCCCGGCCGGGACTGGACGCTCGCAGAACTGGCCAAGCTGATGGGCGCCTCGCGCTCCGTCTTCGCCGAGCGCTTTCTCGCGGTCACGGGCGTGCCGCCGCTGCGCTACCTGACGGAAATGCGCATGCGGCTGGCGGCCCAATGGATTTCCAAGGAAGGCATGCCGATCGACACCGCCGCCCACCGGCTCGGCTACAGCTCCCACGCCGCCTTCAGCCGCGCCTTCAAACGCGTCACCGGCTATCCGCCGAGCCAGGCACCGCGGGCGGCCTGAGGCAGCAAGCGCCTTGTACTAGGTCCCGCGCGCCCTCAAGCCAGGTTTTCTGTTTCGAGGGCAGGCCCGAGGCGCCCAGAAGCCCTGCTACAGGCGGTTCCCTTGGGCGCGCGATAGGGACAAAACCAACCCGCAGAGCTGGTCGCTTCACCCCCCTCTGCCCTGCCGGGCATCTCCCCCTCAAGGGGGGAGATCGACGCGCGGCACCGTCCCAACTGCCTTAACGGCTGCAAGCCCACTCCGACATCTCCCCGTATCCAGCAACCTTAGGCTTGGCTGGCACTACGGCCAGCGGCCCATCTCCCCCCATGAGGGGGAGATGTCGGCGTAGCCGACAGAGGGGGGTCGGCGGCAAGGCGCGGCCGGCAAGACGTGGATGGCCGGCAAGAAGGGGCGGCCGCAAGAGCGGGCGACCGACAGAGCGGGCGGCGTGGCCGGCAAGAAGCGGGGCGGCCCGGCAATCCTACCCGCCCGCCAATCCCCCGGCGCCCTCGCCCCGGTCAGACCTACCCCGACCCTACAGCAGCGTCACGTCGATATAGTCGTCATAGACGTCGATGCAGACGTCCGGCGTGCCGTTGACGATGGCGTTGCGGGTGCTGCGGTCCATGCTGCCGTTCTTCAGCATCTGCTCGAGCCGTGCCCGATTTTTCTTCGAGCTGAATGTCGAGTCGTTCTCGTCGCTTTCGTCGCGGATGCCGAAGGCATGGAAATTGGCCCGGTCCTGGCGGATGATGGCGGCGGCGTCCTTCAGCGGGTAGCCGTCGGAGGCGAAATGATCGCTTTCGCCGAGCGTGGCGCAATAGCTCTCGATCGGGTCGCCGGCGGTCTGCGCGCTCGCCGTCGAGACCGACAGCAGAAGGGATACGGAAACGATAGCGGCGATGACGGGGTCTTTCATGCGGTGCTCCTCAATGGTCGGCCATCTAGAGCACGTCGCTCCCGGCCCGTCGACGGGGGGCCGAAAATAGTCCGGCGCTCCCCGCCGTCGGCTTGGGCCGTCACCATCAGGATCGGCGGATTTGCGCGCTCCCTCATGCTGAGGTGCCCTCGCGACGCGAGGGCCTCGAAGCAACCAGCCGCAAACGCCGACGGCGCGCCCCCACCCGCCCGCGCCCTTCGAGGGTCGCTGACGCTCCCACCTCAGGGTGAGGGCTACCGTTCTGCGCGCATCTCACGGTGACGGCTACCGCCGGTGACAAGCCCCCACGCCACCCCTCATCCTGAGGTGCCCCGCAGGGGCCTCGAAGGATCGAGGCCACCCACACACCAACATCGCATCACCCCCATTCGCCCTCGCCCTTCGAGGGTCGCTTCGCTCCCACCTCAGGGTGAGGGCTTGCGTCATGCCCCCCTCATGCTGAGGTGCCCGAGCAAAGCGAGGGCCTCGAAGCATCCCGCCGCACCCCCCTCTGCCCTGCCGGGCATCTCCCCCTCAAGGGGGGAGATCAGCCCCGCGTTGCCGTCCTGCCCACCGCCAACACCCAAGACCCGGCCACCGACCACCCGACGCCGGCCCATCAACCATATCCTCCGGCGTCCCCCAATCGTCTGTCAGCCCACCCATCGGCGGTCAGGCCGGCAATTCGGCCGGCGGGCGATCTCCCCCCTTGAGGGGGAGATGTCGGCGTAGCCGACAGAGGGGGGTGACTGCGTGCGACCACCGCAAAAACCGGGGAAGTTCCGCCGCGTTTCCCCTGCAAAAACAACAGACCGCA
>Ga0180012_1000104_pt1 | contig 38373 bp, 36 predicted proteins | sample KR11_S2_MetaG_FD_122243 | JGI IMG/M metagenome (GOLD analysis project Ga0180012, IMG submission 122243) | Groundwater microbial communities from the Olkiluoto Island deep subsurface site, Finland - KR11_S2_MetaG | ecosystem: Environmental > Aquatic > Deep subsurface > Groundwater | place...
CCTCTATCAACCACGTGATCGACCAGGCCGTTGGCGCGCGCCTCTTCGGCTACGAACATTTCGCCGCCCAGCACCATGCGCCGCACGATCTGCGCGCCGAAGCGGCGCACCAGCCGCTGCGTGCCCGACCAGCCGGGCACCATGCCGAGCGACGTTTCCGGCAGGCCGATCTTCGCCTGGCGCTCGGCGATGCGGATATCGGCGGCGCCGGCGAGTTCCAGCCCGCCACCCAGCGCATGGCCGTTCATCGCGGCGATCACCGGCATGCGCAGCGTCGCCAGCCGATCGAAGATGCGGTGGCCATGGCGCACCCAGTGGTGGCCGAATTCCTGCGCCTGCATGCCGCCCCAGGCGGCAATGTCGCCACCGGCGGAGAAAGCCTTGCCCTCGCCGGTCAGGATGACAACGCGAACGGCGCTGTCGGCCTCGACCCGGTCGAGAACGACCGAAAGCTCGCCGAGCATGTCGAGGTCGAGCGCGTTGAGCTTGTCGGCGCGCGCCAAGGTGATGGTGGCGATGGAACCGTCAACGGCAAGCCGGATGCGGGACTCAGTCATGGGACACCTCCAGCACCCGCTTCGGCTTTTTCGGAAGCGTCAGGCCGATCGGCGCATCGCGGAACAGCTCGTGATCCATGCCCTTGAGATCCGGCGAGATGATCAGCGGGAATTCCGACTGGGCGAGAATCTGGCTTTCGAGATCGATGCCCGGCGCGATTTCGGTGAGCATGATGCCGTCCGGCGTCAGCTTCATCACGCAGCGCTCGGTGACATAGGTGATGTCCTGGCCCTGGCTGATGGCACGACGGCCGGAGAAGGTCACGTGTTCGACCTCGTTGACCAGCTTCTTCAGCTTGCCTTCCTTTTCGACGACCACGCGGCCATCCTCGAGGGCGAGCTTGGCTCCGGCATTGAACATGCCGGAGAAGACGATCTTTTTGGCCCGCGCCGTGATGTCGACGAAGCCGCCGGCGCCAGCCGTCACATGCGGGCGGAAGGCGAGCTTGGAGACATTGACCGAGCCGTCGCGGCCGATCTCGAGGAAAGAGAGCAGCGAGGCGTCGAAGCCACCACCCTGAAAGTAGGTGAACTGGTAGGGCGACGGCATGTAGCCGTCGGCATTGGAGGCGCAGCCGAAGGCGAAATCCAGAAGCGGCACGCCGCCGACGGCGCCCTGCTCGATCACCCAGGTGACGGCGCCATGCAGGCCCTCTTCGAGCAGGATGCGCGGCACATTGGCGGAAATGCCGAAGCCGAGATTGACGCAACTTCCCGCTTCCAGCTCCTGCGCCACGCGGCGGGCGATGACCTTCTGGATGCCGAATTCCGGCAGATGGAAGCTGTCGAGCGGGCGGAAGATCTCCCCCGAGATCGCCGGATCGTAGAGCGTCTGGGTCGTCTGCTTCTGGTCGGGATCGACGATGACATAGTCGACGAGCATGCCGGGAACGCGCACGTCGTGCGGCTTCAACGAGCCGTCCTTGGTCATGCGCTTGACCTGGGCAATGACGATGCCGCCATTGTTGCGGGCGGCGAGCGCCTGGTCGAGGCCGCCGAGATAGGCGCCCTCGTGCTCATAGGTGAGGTTGCCGCGCTCGTCGGCCGTGGTGGCGCGGATAATGGCGACCTGCGGAACGATCGCCGGGAAATAGAGCCATTGCTCGCCTTCGAACTCGATCTTCCTGACGACCGGCTCTTCGGCCGCGGCCGCATTCATGGCGCAGCCCTGGCGATCCGGATCGACGAAGGTTTCGAGACCGATCTTGGTGATCACGCCCGGCCGCTTGACGGCGGCCTCGCGGTGCATGTCGAAGAGGATGCCGGAGGGGATGTTGTAGGCGGGAATCTCGTTTCCGGTGACCATCTGCCAGATGAGCGGCGGCTCGGAGGTCGAGGGACCGGACGGATAGGAGCCGCCGATGATGCGCGCGAGCAGCCCCTTGCGGGCGATATGGTCGATACCCTTGATGCCGCTCATGTCGCCGGCGGCGATCGGATGAAGCGTCGTCAGGTTCCGCGGATGGCCGGTCGCCTCGAAGCGTTCGCCGATTGCCTTCAACATCAGGTCCGGGCAGCCGAGGCCGCTCGACGACGAGACGGAGACGATGGCGCCATCGGGGATCAGGGCGGCGGCTTCGGCCGGGGTGATCTGCTTGCTCATGGTCCTGCTCAAAGTCCGGTTTCAATCTTGACGGCCACGCCGCTGGCGGCCGACTTGACCACCGCGAGACCGGTCGCCAGCGACCATAGGCCGTCTTCGCCGGTGGCCGATGGCGTTCCCTTGCCGGTGATCGCGGCATGGAAATTGGCAATCGCGCGGCTGTAAAGATCCTGCTGGTCGAGCGGCAGTTCGCGTTCGCCCTCGGCATTGCGCAGCACGACGCTGCCGACGGGGCGCTGGGTCATGACGTTGCGGGCGATCAGCGATCCCTCCGTGCCATGCACCTCGAAGCCGGTTTCGGCGAATTTCGCCGTGAAGGCATCGTGGAACTGGGCGATCAGGCCCGACTTGAAGTGCATCACGCCCATCACGCCGTCTTCGAGACCCGACTGGCCCATGCCTGCCGTCTGGCTGAAGGCGGTCACTTCGACCGGATCGTCATCAAGGACGAAGCGCAGGGTATCGGCATCGTGCACGGTGATGTCGAGGATCACGCCGCCGCCGGCATCCGGCCGCTCGAGGCGCCAGCCCTGCAGGTGGGGCGGCAGATAGACGGCATGGAAGACGCGGGCGGCCAGCGGTTTGCCGATCCGACCTTCGGCGATCGCCGCGCGCATGGCGCGGTGGCTCGCGGCATTGCGCAGATGGTGATTGGTGGCGAGAACGACGCCCGCCTTGCGCGCTTCGGCGATCATCGACCGCGCGTCGTCGAGGGAGAGCGCCAGCGGCTTTTCGCAGAGCACATGCTTGCCGGCACGGGCGGCGGCAATGGCCTGGTCGCGATGCAGTTCGTTGGTGGTCGAAATGTAGACGGCGTCGATCGCCGGATCATTGACGATCTGGTCGAGCGTCGCGGCGACGCGGGCGATGCCGTTATCGGCGGCATAGGCGCTGCCGCGTTCCGCATTGCTGCTCAGAACGGATGCCAATTCGCCGCCATTGGCGCGGATTGCTCCAATGACCCATTCGCGTGCGATCGTGCTTGCGCCGATCAGGCCCCAGCGAACCATGCTTCCTCCTCCCGCGCTGACCGACCCGGCCGCGCCGACTTTCATTTCCTCAAAGCGCGACGGTCGCCGCGCCCTCCATTGTCAAACCGCCGATATGGCCCTCTCCCAGGGTACCGCTTGCGCCGCAGCTGCGGCGAACCACCAGGTGCGCCGGGCTGATGACGGCCTCGGGCTCCACCTTTCCGGCATTGATCTGTTTCAGCAGCAGTTGCGCCGCGCGTCGGCCCATGCCCTGCGGGTCGATCGACACCGTCGTCAGGGCCGGCACTGCCGTCTTTGCCTCGATGACGTCGTCGAAGCCGACGACGGCGAAATCCGCGCCCGGATCGAGCCTGACCTTGCGCAGGCCGTCGCAGACACCGAAGGCGACCGCATCGTTGAAACACAGCGCCGCCGTGGGGCGATTGGCCAGAGCCAGGCAGCGCTCGATCGCCACCATGCCGCCGACGCGCGAAGGGGCAGACGCCATGACCAGATCGTCGCCGCAATCGAGACCGGCCGCACGCAGCGCCTCGCGATAGCCGCCAAGGCGCTCGGCAAAGACTGTCGTGTCCGGAAAACCACCGAGGAATGCGATGCGGCGATGGCCAAGCGAAACCAGATGTTCGACCGCAGCCTTGGCGCCGGTCGCATTGTCCGACAGCAGCGAGGAGACCCGCGCGCCCGGCACGTTGCGCACCACGGCGACCACCGGAATGCCGGCCGCAGCCAGCGGCTTCAGGTCCGCGGCGGCCGTGCCGCGTGCCGGAGAGATGATCAGGCCGGAAATGCCGTGCTCGCGCATCGAATTGACGACCTCGCGCTGGCGATCAGGATTTTCCGCCGAATTGGCGAGGAACTGGACGAAACCGGCGGACTGGACCGTCATGTCGATGCCGACGGCAAGCTCGGCGAAGAAGCTGTTGGTCAGGTCGTTGACGACCACGCCGATGATCTTCGACTTGGCGTTCGACTGGCGAAGATTGGCCGCGCCGCGATTATAGACATAGCCGAGCTCGCGGATCGCCGCGTTGACCCTGGCGCGCGTTCCCTCGTTGACCAGCGGGCTGCCCTGCAGGACGAGAGACACGGTCGACTTCGACACGCCGGCGGCGCGTGCGATGTCGATGACCGTCACCCTTTCTCCCATCTGCGGATCCTCCCGAATTTCAATCTGGATTGGACTCATAATTGGAACGATCCAAATCTGTCAAGCGAGAAAGGCGAATTTTCTTCAATCGTGATCGACGGCCTGGCGACGCAGGACCACGTCTTAATTCTTCTTTCTGTTTTTATTGCAGTATCTGTCGATTTTCCATGATTCCGTATGACCAATCTCGACTCAAAGAGCTATCCAATAGGCGGAAATACGCCGCCGCCAGGACTTGCCATTTGGAACGATCTAAATTATTGAGCCATCGAAACATGGAGGAGGAAGCCCATGATGCAGACCATTACCCTGCCGAAGTCGGACGGCACGATCGAGGACTATCGCCTGGTCGGCACGCCCACCGCACGGCCCGCAGCGCCGCCGCGCTTCAACCGCATCGCCTATGCCGCCGCGCACGTCGTCTCGGACCCGTTTCGCGATAGCGACCCCTGGGGCGCACCGGCGATCGACTGGGACCGGACCATGGCCTTCCGCCATCATCTCTGGAGCCTCGGCTTCAAGATCGCCGAGGCCATGGATACGGCGCAGCGCGGCCTGGGGCTCGACTGGGCGGGCGCGCAGGAACTCATCCGTCGCTCTCTGGCCGAGTCGCGCCACGTGCCCGGCGCCGCCCTCGCCTGCGGCGCGGGAACAGATCATCTCGTGCCTGCCGATGCCCGCTCGCTGGACGACGTGATCCGCGCCTACGAGACGCAGATGGGTTTCGTCGAGGCCAATGGCGGCCGAACGATCATGATGGCGAGCCGGGCTTTGGCACGCGTGGCGAGATCGGCGGACGACTACCGCGCCGTCTATCGCCGCATCCTGCGCCAAGCGAAGGACAAGGTCATCCTGCACTGGCTGGGCAGCATGTTCGACCCGCAGCTCGCCGGCTACTGGGGCAGCGACAGCTTCGACGAGGCGCTCGATACCGTGATCTCGATCATCGACGAGAACCGCGACAAGGTCGAAGGCATCAAGATCTCGCTGCTCGACAATGCCAAGGAGATCGCGCTGCGCAAACGGCTGCCCGAAGGGGTGCTTTGCTACACCGGCGACGACTTCAACTATGCCGACCTGATCGAGGACGGGCCGGACGGCTACAGCCACGCCCTGCTCGGCATCTTCGACGCGGTGGCCCCGCAGGCTTCGCATGCGCTCGCGGCGCTGGCGAGGGGCGATCGCGACGAATTTCGCAAGGTTCTGGCGCCGACGGTTCCGCTGTCGCGCAAGATCTTCGAGGCGCCGACGCAATATTACAAGGCGGGCGTGGTGTTCATCGCCTGGCTGAACGGCCATCAGGACCACTTCACCATGCCGGCCGGCATGCAGTCGGCCCGCGGCATCCTGCATTACTGCGACGTCTTCCGCCTCGCCGACCAGGCCAATGTGCTCGACCAGCCGGAGCTGGCGCTGCTGCGCATGGAAAGCTTCGTCGCCGTCAACGGCGGGCGTTGAACGCGGCACCCTCCAATCTGAACCGATCGAAGCCGTTTGCCGTATTCGAGGATAGGGCAAATGGTTCGAGAGGTTTTCATGGGAACGATCAACACCACACAACGGGCGGACGCGAGCGAAACTGCGCCGCGCCGCATTGCCTGGGTCACCGGCGCGAGCTCCGGTATCGGCCGCGCTCTCGCGCTGCGTCTCGCGCGTGACGGCTGGACCATTGCAGCGAGCGCCCGCGGTGTGGACGAGCTTGCTTCGCTTGCCGCCGAAAGCAATGGGCAGATCGTCGCCTTCCCGCTCGACGTGACGGACGGCGAGGCGGTGAAGGCCACCTTCCAGGCGATCGGGGCGGACCTCGGTCCCGCGGATCTCGCGGTGTTCGCCGCCGGCACTTACTTCCGCGACTACGCGGCGGATTTCGACAGCGGACGCTTCGGCACGATGGTCGGCCTCAATCTGGTCGGTACGGCGCACTGCTTGGAGGCGGTCATGCCCGAGATGATTGCGCGCAAGAGCGGACAGATCGCCGTCGTGGCCTCGGTGTCCGGTTATGTCGGCCTGCCGGGTGCGGCAAGCTATGGGGCGACGAAGGCGGCGCTCAATGTCATGTGCGAAGCCTTCCAGCCGGAGCTCGCCGCCCATGGCGTGCGGATTTCGATCGTCAATCCCGGCTTCGTCGACACGCCGCTCACTCGCAAGAACGATTTTCCCATGCCTTTCCTCGTTTCGGCCGAGTCGGCGGCCGATTCGATCGTCGGCGGCCTGGCGGCCGGCAGTTACGAGATCGTCTTCCCGTGGAAGATGGCGGTCGCGATGAAACTCCTGCACGCGCTGCCGGCGCGCCTGCGGTTCATGCTGACGCGCCGGATGCTTCGATCGCCGGGCTGAGGCGCTATCTGGTCTTGTCGAGACGAAACTGGACGACGTCGATCCGTCCCGTGCGAAAGCCGACGGCGCAATAGTGAAGGTAGAAGCGCCAGAGCTTGTAGAACTTGCGATCGAAACCGAGCGTCTCGATGGCCGGCCAGTTGGCGACGAAGGCATGGTCCCAGGCGATCAGCGTGCGATCATAGTCCCGACCGAAGGCCAGCATGTGCCCGACGGTGAGGCCGGCCTGCCGGGCGCCTTCGTTGAAGGCTTCGACCGAGGGCAGCATGCCGCCGGGGAAGATGTAGGTCTGGATGAAGTCGGCATTGCGCCTATAGCTGTGGAAGCGGTCCTCGTGAATGGTGATGGACTGCACCATGGCGCTGCCGCCCGGCTTCAGCCGGTCGCGTACCGCTTCGAAATAGACCGGCCAGTTCTCCTCGCCTACAGCCTCGAACATCTCGATCGAGACGATCTTGTCGAAACGGCCCTGGCAGTGACGGTAATCTTCGAGGCGAATATCGGCGCGATCGGAAAGGCCGGCGCCTTCCAGCCGATCCTCGGCGAACTTGGCCTGCTCGACGGAGAGCGTCAGCCCGGTCACGCGACAGCCGGTGGTACTGATCGCATATTCGGCAAAGCCGCCCCAGCCGCAGCCGATTTCCAGCACGTGGTCATCCGGGCCGATCTTCAGCTCTTCGACGATGCGCGCGTATTTCGCCTCCTGCGCCTCGGCGAGGCTCTGCGTATCGGCATCGAACAGGGCCGAGGAATAGGTCATCGTCCGGTCGAGCCAGAGCTTGTAGAAGTCGTTGCCGAGATCGTAGTGGAAGGAGATGTTTCTCCGGCTACCCTTCGGCGAATTGCGCCGCAGCCGGTGGCGCAGGCGGGCAATCCCGCCGATCAGGGCCGAGGGCGCCATCAATCCGGAAAAGGCCTTCTCGTTGGCGACCGCCAGTTCCAGCACGGCGCCGATGTCCGGGCTGTCGACGTCACCGTCGATATAGGCGCGGGCAAAGCCCAGCGTACCGCCGGCCATCAGCCGCAGCAGCACGCGCGGCCGCCGCACCATCAGCACCGCGGACGGACCTGGCGCAGTGCCCTTCACGACATGCTCCCCGCCGCCCTCGAACTGCAGCACGAGGCGCCCGACGGCGATTCTGTCTGCCCAGTGGCACAGCATCCGCTGCCAGATCGGGCGCGCCGCGGCGACCGTCGATGTTCCCTGTTCGGCATGACTCATGGTTTTTCCATCCCATTCTTGAAAACGACCGTGCTGGCGATCCGCGCGTTTGCTGGCGTGTGCCGATGGATCGGCACACGCTTCAGCCAGAGACGCAGAGCCTCCCAGTGAATCCCGGCCAGCACCTTGAGCGTCATCAGCGGATAGGCGACCAGCATGGCGGCGAGGGAACGCGTCGAAAGCTCGCGTCTCGTCCCCGCGAAGGCGGCAAAGAGCAGGAGACCCTCGCCGTCGCTCTCGCTGATATTGACCGTGACTGTGGGTCCGGGCGGCAGGATGCGAAACTGGTAGGTGCATTCCATCGGAATGAACGGCGAGACATACATTTCCTTGGCGCAAGCATGGGTGACGGCCTTTCCGTCGCCGACCACCGGAATGACGTAGGTGTGCCGCTCCTTGAAGGTATTGCACACCTCGTAGAGGATGGCCGCAAGCGAACCGTCGGCCCTGTGGCAGAAATAGACCGTCAGCGGATTGAAGACGAAACCGAGGATGCGCGGATAACACAGCATGCGGATCGCCATGCCGGGTTCGAACACGCCTGCGCGCTCGAGGTGCGCCTCGGCCCAGGCCCTCAGCCCGCCGACGGTTCCATCGCCATGATCGGTATCACGCAGCGAGAAGACAGCACGCCGGTTGTGGCCAAACAGGCCGAGGCAACGATCGAGCAACGGCAGTTCGTCAAGGTCGATCAGCAGCGAGAACACGCTGTAGCGCAGCTTGTGCTGCCGCGGCCTGTGCCGGACATGCGATACGTGACCGGTATAGATGGCCGATGCCAGGGTCATTCCGCCGCCTCGAGTTGACGCACGTGGTCAATGCGTCCGGATTCGTTCTCGACCGACCACGGCCGGCGCACGCCGCCGAGAGCTTCCGCCACGGCCAGGCCCGCCTGCAGACCGTCCTCGTGGAAACCGCTGCCGAAATAGGCGCCGCAGAACCAGGTATTGCGGCGGCCCTGCAACTGCCAGAGGCGCCGCTGGGCGGCATTGGCCTTGAGATCGAACAGCGGATGCTCGTAGTCGAATGTCTGGATGACGTGTTCAGGATCGATGGCACGGCAGGGATTGAGCGTGACGAACAGCGGCCGGGCCGGGTCGAGCGACTGCAGATGGTTCATCCAGTAGGTGACGCACAGGGCCTTGTTGCCGGCGTCGTCACGTTCGGCCATGTAGTTCCAGCTCGACCAGACCTGCCGGCGCTTCGGCATCAGCCGCGGATCGGAATGCAGCACGGCGAGATTTCGGGTGTATTGAAACGCGCCGAGCGTTTCCCGTTCGGCCGCATCCGCATCGCCGAGCAGTTTCAGCGACTGGTCGGCATGGGTGGCCAGCACGACATCGTCGAAGCGGTCGGCATGGCCGGACGCATCGGTCAGTTCGACGCCGAACTTGTCCCGGCGGATCGTCCGAACCGGCCGGCCAAGGCGCAGCTCTCCGGAGAAATCGGCGAGGAGGCGCTTCACATATTCGCGGCTGCCGCCGGCCACGGTCCGCCACTTGGGCCTGTCGTCGAGCGACAGAAGGCCGTGATTGGCGAAGAAGCGGATGAAGGCATGCAGTGGATAGAGCCGCATTTCGCCGGCCGTCGTCGACCAGATCGCCGCGCCCATGGGCAGGAGGTGGTCCTCGATGAAGGACGCGCCATAGCCGCTCGAGGCGAGGTAGTCGCCGAGGCTGACCGATGCCAGTTCGGGGCGCGAAAGCAGGGCCGGCGCCTCCTTGTAGAAGCGCAGCACATCTTTCACCATCGACCAGAAGCGCGGTCGCAGCAGGTTGGACTTCTGGCCCAGCAGTCCTTTGAGGCCCGAACCGGAATATTCGAACGCCCCGCCGTCGATCGATGCGGCAAACGACATGCTCGAAGGCAGTGTCGGCACCGACAGATGGTCGAACAGCGCGACCAGGTTCGGATAGTTGCGGTCATTGTAGACGATGAATCCGGTATCGACGGGAATGTCACGATCGCCCGAGCGCGCGAGCACGGTATTGGAGTGACCGCCCGGCCGGCCTTCCGCCTCATAGAGCACGACGTCGGCGCTGCGGCTGAGAAGCCAGGCGGCGGACAGGCCCGATATGCCGGACCCGACCACTGCGATCCTGCGCCTGCCCGATGCTGTCGCCTTGCCCAAGCCGGTATCCATGGAATGACCCTCGTTATTCGTTCACTGCGCCACAGTACGGACCGGGGCCGGGACCGGATCGATCCGCGGCGAAAAATTCGCAGCCGGTGATCCGGCCCGCGGCAACGCCCGTAATGGCGATCATGACAAGAGCAGTTTTCATCTCGGCGGATCCCCGTCACAATGCTATGAGGCGTTATGCGCGGCAAACGACAGCCGCGACGCTCAATCACGGGAAGAAATCGGCTTTGGCGCGCGATACCAACGACGAGATTTCACAACGAAGCCTTTCACAGATGCTGGCGGCCGTCGGGCAGAACAAGGATATCGAAGCCTTCGAGGCATTGTTCCGTCACTACGGCCCGCGGGTTCGCGCCTACATGGCCAAGCTCGCCCGCGACGGTCAGGGCGCGGAAGAACTGATGCAGGAAACCATGCTGGCGGTTTGGAACAAGGCGCATCAGTTCGATCCGGCCAGAGGCAATGTATCGAGCTGGATCTTCACGATTGCCAGAAACCTGCGCATCGACGCCTATCGCAAGGAAAAGCGGCCGGCCTTCGATCCAACCGATCCGGCCTTCGTGCCCGACGACGTGCCACCGGCCGATGTCGAATTCGAAGGGCGCCAGGAGGCCGACCGGCTTCGTCGTGCCATGGAGACACTGCCGGCCGAGCAGCTGGAGCTGTTGAAGCTGTCCTTCTACAACGAGGCGTCGCACAGCGCGATCGCCACGAAACTCGGACTGCCGATGGGCACGGTGAAATCGCGTATCCGTCTCGCCTTCGCCAAACTGCGCGCCGCGCTGGAGGAACGCGCATGAGCATTCAGCACCATATCAGCGACGAACTCCTGCTCTCCTACGCGGCCGGCGACCTTGCCGAAGGCTGGAGCATTGCGATCGCCACCCATCTCGCGCTTTGCCCCTCCTGTCGGCGCCGGCTCGACTTCATGGAACATGCCGGCGGCGAGATGCTGGAAATGGTCTGCGACGAACCAGCCGACGACGGAAGCTGGGAAGCGATGAAGGCGCGACTCTCCGACGGTACGCCGCCGTCTGCGCGCGAGCCCGCGAAGCCCGCAGTGCCGACCGGCGACGCCGTCATTCCCGAGCCCCTGCGCTCCTATCTCGGCGGCGACCTCGCCGATCTGAAATGGAAGGCGCTCGGCCGCGGCGCCTATCACATCCGTATCCCGACGAGCGATCGAGAGACGAGCGTTCGCCTTTTGAGGATCCCGGCCGGAAAGCCGGTGCCCGAGCATTCGCACGGTGGACGGGAGCTGACGCTGGTTCTGAAGGGCAGCTTCCAGGACGGCCAGTCGCTGTTCAAGCGCGGCGACCTGGAGGAAGCCGACGAAAGCATGCAGCACCAGCCGGTGGCGACGCCGGACGAGGACTGCATCTGCCTTGCCGTGACCGACGCGCCGCTGAAATTCCGCAGCCTGCTGGTGCGGCTGGTCCAGCCGATGCTCGGCATCTGAACACCGAAACACGCCAGCCCACTGACCCTGGAGCAGACCATGATGACCTATGCCATTGCCTACGTCGCCACCGCCGTCGTGTTCTTCGGGCTGGACTATCTGTGGCTGTCACGGATTGCCATCGGTTTTTACCGGCGTCATGTCGGCGAGCTTCTTCTGGCGACGCCCAACTTCGCCGCGGCCGGCCTCTTCTATCTCGTCTATGTCGCAGGCATCGTCTACTTCGCGGTGATGCCTGCCGTCTCTGGCGGCGGCTGGCTGGCGGCGCTGGCGGGGGGCGCGTTCCTCGGCCTGATCGCCTACGGCACCTATGACATGACCAATCTTGCGACGCTGAAGGACTGGTCTCTTCCGGTCAGCATCGTCGACATGGCCTGGGGCAGCTTCCTCACCGCCGCTGCCGCGACCGCCGGCTACTTCGCCGTGACGCGCCTCTCGGCATGAGACCTCTGGTAGGGCGTGTGTCGCCGCCCTATCTGAAACCTGATGATGAAGCCCGAATCCCTGCTCTATCCGACCCCGGCGGGTCTCTACTGCCCGGCGGGCGATTTCTACGTCGATCCTGTGCGGCCGGTCGAGCGGGCGCTGATTACCCATGGGCATTCCGACCACGCCCGGCCGGGGCACGGCAAGGTCCTCGCGACACGCCAGACCCTCGACATCATGCGCATCCGCTGCGGCGCGGATTTCTGCGGCAGCGAGCAGGCGGTCGCGTTCGGCGAGAGCCTCAGCCTCAATGGCGTCGGCCTGAGCTTCCATCCGGCCGGGCATGTACTCGGATCGGCGCAGATCGCCGTCGAGAAGGATGGGACCAGGATCGTCGTTTCCGGCGACTACAAGCGCAGCCCCGATCCGACATGCGCTCCCTTCGAGCCGGTCGCCTGCGACGTTTTCATCACCGAGGCGACCTTCGGGCTGCCGGTGTTTCACCATCCCGACCCGACAGACGAGATCGCCAGGCTGCTGACCTCGCTTCGCCAGTTTCCCGAACGCAGCCACCTGGTCGGCGCCTATGCGCTCGGCAAGGCGCAACGGGTCATCTCGCTGCTGCGCCGCTCCGGTTACGACCGGCCGATCTATATCCATGGCGCGCTGTCGAAGCTCTGCACCTATTATGAAAGCCAGGGCATCGATCTCGGCGACCTGCGGCCCGCGACCGACGACGACCACGATGCGCGGGACTTCCGCGGCGCCGTGATCGTCGGGCCGCCATCGGCCTTCAACGACCGCTGGGCACGGCGTTTCGCCGATCCGCTTTCGGTCTTCGCCTCGGGCTGGATGATGGTGCGCCAGCGCGCCAAGCAGCGGGGCGTGGAACTGCCGCTGGTCATCTCCGACCATTGCGACTGGCCGGAACTGACGGCGACGATCTCGGAATTGAAGCCCGGGCAGGTCTGGGTGACCCATGGACGCGAAGAGGCGCTGGTCAGATGGTGCGAGCTTCAGGGCATCGCCGCGCGGCCGCTGCATCTGGTCGGCTATGAAGACGAGGGGGACTGACGCGGGATGAAGGCCTTTGCCGATCTCCTCGACCGCCTGGTGCTGACGCCGAGCCGCAACGGCAAGCTCACCCTGCTCGTCGACTACTTCCGCGCGACGCCGGATCCCGATCGCGGCTATGCGCTTGCAGCGCTTGCCGGCACGCTCGACATCGGCACGGTCAAACCGGCCATGCTGCGCGAACTGGTGCTGGAACGCCTGGACGAGGTCCTCTTCCGCTATTCCTACGACTATGTCGGCGATCTCGCGGAGACCATCGCGCTTGTCTGGGACGGCGACAAGGACACGCCGCAGACAGACTCCGACCAGCCTCGGCTTTCGGCGGTGGTCGAAAAGATGCGGTCGCTCGGGCGCACTGAAGTTCGCGGGGCGGTGCGTGAGTTGCTCGACCGGCTCGACAGTTCGGGCCGCTTCGCCTTCCTCAAGCTCGTCACCGGCGGATTGCGGATCGGGGTGTCCGCCCGCATTGCCAAGCAGGCTCTGGCGACCTTGGGGAACAAGGACATCACCGAGATCGAGACCCTGTGGCACGGCCTTGCACCGCCCTATGAGACCCTCTTTGCATGGCTCGAAGGCGCGGAAGAAAAGCCGGCACTCGCCAGCCCGGCGATCTTCCATTCCGTCATGCTGTCGACGCCAGTGAGCGAGAGCGATCTCGATGCCCTCGACCCGCGTGATTTCGCTGCCGAATGGAAGTGGGACGGCATCCGCGTCCAGCTTTCCCGCGCCGGCAACCGCACGCGGCTCTACTCGCGCTCTGGCGACGACATATCCCACGCCTTCCCGGATGTCGTCGAGGCGGCGGATTTCGAGGCCGTGATCGACGGAGAACTCCTGATCGGCGGCACGCTGCGCTCCAACGAGCCCACCCGCACCTTCTCCGACCTGCAGCAACGGCTGAACCGCAAGGCCGTGTCGTCAAAGATGCAGGGGGAATATCCGGCCTTCCTGCGTGCCTACGACATCCTCTTCCAGGGAGAGGAAGACGTGCGCGGGCAGACCTTCGTCCAGCGCCGCGAGCGCCTGGCGGGCCTGATCGAAGCCAGCCAGCCCACCCGCTTCGACCTTTCGCCGCTCGTGCCCTTTTCCAGCTGGGACGAACTCGAACGCCTGCGCATCGATCCGCCCGATCCGGTAATCGAAGGCGTGATGATCAAGCGGCTGGACAGCGTCTACCAGGCGGGACGCGCCAAGGGTCCCTGGTTCAAATGGAAGCGCGAGCCGTTCAATGCCGATGCGGTGCTGATGTATGCGCAGCGCGGACACGGCAAACGGTCCAGCTATTATTCCGACTTCACCTTCGGGGTGTGGACGAAAGGGGAGGACGGCGACGTGCTGGTGCCGGTCGGCAAGGCCTATTTCGGCTTCACCGATGCCGAGCTTGAAATTCTTGATCGCTATGTGCGCAACAATACCGTCGACCGCTTCGGTCCGGTCCGGGCGCTCAGGGCCGAGCAGGAGCATGGTTTCGTTGTCGAGGTCGCCTTTGAAGGCATAGCGCGCTCGACTCGGCACAAGTCCGGCGTCGCCATGCGCTTTCCGCGCATCGCCAGGCTGCGGCAGGACAAGCTGCCGCGCGAGGCCGACCGCCTCGACACGCTTCTCGCCATGATCGACTGAGCGCGGCGCCAAGCGCTCGCCCGATCAGCCCCCGCGCCGGTATGACGGGTCCGGCGCGCACGCTTGGCTTGCCAATCTCGCCGCCGCAGTTGTACCTTTCCGGCAGGAGGCGGTTGCCGGCGGAGGAACGCGGCAGCCAAAGAGTCGATGTTCGCAGGACACGATCCATTTCTCGTGGCGCTTTCGGTCGCCGTCGCGATACTGGGCGGCTATACGGGCTTCGGCATCGCGGCCCGCATTCGCACGGCACCGCACGCCAATCCGCGCTTGCTTCTGACCGGCGCTGCGGCCTTTCTGGCGATCGGCATCTGGACCATGCATTTCGTTGGCATGCTGGCGGCGCCGATCCCGGCGGATGCGAGCTACCTCGTCCTGCCGACCGTCATCTCCTTTCTGCTGTGCGCCCTGGTGGTCGGGATCTCGCTGTTCTTCGTCAGCATCGGCAAGCCGTCCGAGGGGCGGATCAGCGCTTCGGCCGTGCTGCTCGGGCTCGGCATCGCCTCGATGCACTATGTCGGCATCCACGGACTTGCCGGCGACTTCTCCATCCAGCACGATTACGGCATGCTCGTGCTGTCGGTGGCCATCGCTGTTGCCGCCGCCTATGGGGGCTTGACGATCTACCTCGCCCGCCAGGGCGGCCTGCGGCTGGCGCTGAGCGCCATCGCCTTTGGCATCGCGGTCTCGGGAATGCACTATACTGCCATGTACGGCATGCATTTCGTCCCCGCGGCGGCCGACCATCACCGTGAGTTCGGCGGTCTGGTCGCCTCCCCGCAACTGCTCTCGCTTGCGGTCGCGCTTCTCTGTTTCGTCATCGCCGCCGGCTTCCTGCTGTTCCTCGTCCCGGAGCAGCGGCAGAGACTGGCAACGCTCGGGCCCGACGAAACCGATATGGGCCTCATCGATCTGCCGGCCGACCCGGACGACCGCCCGCCCCGCCTCGCCGATCAGCCCGCTTCACGCGCCCTACCGCTGGGCGGGATCGGCCAGCCGAAGCAGACGCCGGTCACCCGTATTCCCGTGGTCAGCACCGAGGGCACGCTGCTGATCGACATGTCCGAGATCCGCAGCATACGTGCCGACGCCCACTACACCCTGATCCATGACGGACAGCGCGAACGCATGTGTCCCTGGTCGATTTCCGAGGCCGAGGCCCGTCTCGATCCCGCTCTCTTCACCCGCGTCCACCGCAGCCACATCGTCGCGCTTCCGCATGTCAGCTTCCTGCGCAAGGAAGGCGACGGCGCCATCATCGAGCTTGATGGACCTGTTCCGCACGTGGTTCCGGTTAGCCGGGCGAAGATCGCCGAGGTCAAGGCACGGCTCGGTCTGGTCCGCCGCGCCGCCATGCGCCAGTAAGTCAGAACGCCTGACGCAGTTCGTGCGGCAATTGCCGCAATTCGTGCGAAACGGCGAGCTTCGTGACGGGATCAGCGCCCGCTTCTTGCGCATTATCAGAAGCGCGAACACCCTTCCTTCATCGTTCGTGTCGACGCCCGACCGGCGAATGGGAGGAAACCATGATACCAGGCGAATTCGAATACCATCGGCCAGCAACGCTCGCCGATGCGGTGAAACTATTGTCCGAGCTCGGCGAGGAAGCCAGGCCGCTCGCCGGTGGCCATAGCCTGATCCCGATGATGAAGCTGCGCTTCGCGACGCCCGAGCACCTGATCGATCTTGGTGCTATCGGCCAGCTCAAGGGCATCTGTCGCGACGCCAATGCGCTGGTGATCGGTGCGATGACCACGCAGCACGACATCATCACTTCCGCGGACATCGCCTCCTATCTGCCGCTCCTCAAAGAGACCGCGCTGATGATTGCCGATCCGCAGGTTCGCTATGTCGGCACGCTGGGCGGCAATGTCGCCAATGGCGATCCGGGAAACGACATGCCGGCGGTGATGATGGCGCTTGGCGGCAGCTATCGTCTGGAAGGACCGGAAGGCACCCGCGACGTCCCGGCCACCGATTTCTACCAGGGCGCCTATTTCACCGCGCTCGAACCCGGAGAGATCCTGACCGCCATCTCCATCCCGGTTCCGCCGGCCGGACATGGCTATGCCTACGAGAAGCTGAAGCGCAAGGTCGGCGACTATGCCACCGCGGCAGCGGCCGTGATCCTCACCATGGCGAGCGGCAAGGTCGCCGCCTGTTCGATCGCGCTCACCAACCTGTCCGAGACGCCGCTATTGGCGGAAGCGGCAGCCCAGGCCGTGATCGGAACGAGCCTGGATGACGCCGCACTGAAGGCGGCATCGGCGGCGGCACGCGCGGTGATGAACCCGGCGGCCGATGCGCGCGGCACGAGCGAATATCGCATCCATGTCGGCGGCATCATGGTCATGCGGGCGCTGCAGCGCGCCGCAAGCCGTGCAGTGGCCTGAGGAGGAAGAAGACTATGGCAAAGACCCATGTGAAGATGGTGGTGAACGGAGCTGAGGTCGAAGGCCTCGTCGAGCCCCGCACCCTGCTCATCCATTTCATCCGCGAACAGCTGCTATTGACCGGCTCGCATATCGGCTGCGAGACCACCCATTGCGGCGCCTGCACCATCGACATCGACGGGCGTTCGGTGAAGAGCTGCACCATGTTCGCCGTACAGGCGAACGGCACCGACATCACGACGATCGAGGGCATTGCCAATGCCGACGGCACGCTCTCGGCGCTGCAGGAAGGCTTCCGGCAGATGCACGGGCTGCAATGCGGCTTCTGCACCCCCGGCATGATCGTGCGGGCACACCGCCTGCTGCAGGAAAATCCCAACCCGACCGAGGAAGAGATCCGCTTCGGCATCGCCGGCAATCTCTGTCGCTGCACCGGCTACCAGAACATCGTCAAGGCGATCCAGTACGCCGCCGCCAAGATCAACGGTACCGATTTCCAGGAGGCAGCAGAATGAACGACATGACTCCCACGCGGGAACAGAGAGAAGCCCGCCTCGAAGGCATGGGCTGCAAGCGCAAGCGCGTCGAGGATATCAGGTTTACCCAGGGCAAGGGCAACTACGTCGACGACGTGAAGCTGCCCGGCATGCTGCATGGCGATTTCGTGCGCTCGCCGCACGCCCATGCGCGCATCAAGTCGATCAATGTGGAAAAGGCGCTAAAGGTGCCGGGCGTGCTTGCGGTCCTGACCGCAGAAACGCTGAAGACCGTCAACCTCGCCTGGATGCCGACGCTCGCCGGCGACGTGCAGATGGTGCTGGCCGACGGCAAGGTCCTGTTCCAGAACCAGGAAGTCGCCTTCGTCGTCGCCACCGACCGCTATGCCGCCGATGACGGCATCGGCGCCGTCGAGGTCGAGTACGAGGCGCTGCCTCCGCTCATCGATCCCTTCACCGCCATGGATGCCAATGCGCCGGTGCTGCGCGAGGATCTCGCCGGCAAGACGGAAGGGGCGCACGGGCCCCGCAAGCATCACAACCACATCTTCGAATGGACGGTCGGCGACCGGGAACTGACGGATCTCGCCTTCGACAAGGCGGAAGTGACGATCAAGGAGATGATCTCCTATCACCGCACCCATCCTTCGCCGCTCGAAACCTGCCAGTGCGTCTGTTCCTTCGACAAGATCAAGGGCGAACTGACCATCTGGGGCACGTTCCAGGCGCCGCACGTCATCCGCACGGTCGTGGCGCTCATTTCCAAGATCCCCGAGCACAAGATCCACGTCATCGCGCCGGACATCGGCGGCGGCTTCGGCAACAAGGTCGGCGCCTATCCGGGTTATATCTGCGCGGCGGTCGCCACGATCGTCACCGGCAAGCCGGTGAAATGGGTCGAGGACCGGATGGAGAACCTGACCACCACCTCTTTTGCCCGCGACTATCACATGACGACGGAAATTGCCGCCACCAGGGAAGGCAAGGTGACGGGCCTTCGCGTCCATGTGCTCGCCGACCATGGCGCCTTCGACGCCTGCGCCGACCCGTCCAAGTGGCCGGCCGGTTTCATGAACATCGTCACCGGCTCCTACGACTTCCCGGTCGCCCATCTGGCCGTCGACGGCGTCTACACCAACAAGGCGCCGGGCGGCGTCGCCTATCGCTGCTCCTTCCGGGTGACCGAGGCCGCCTATTGCATCGAGCGCGGCATGGACATCCTGGCGCAGAAGCTCGGCATGGATCCGGCCGAGCTCCGCCTGAAGAACTTCATCAAGGCGGAGCAGTTTCCCTATCACTCGGCGCTCGGCTGGGAATATGATTCGGGCGATTATCACACCGCCATGAAGAAGGGCATGGAGACCATCGACTACGCGGGTCTCCGGCGCGAACAGGCGGAAAAGCGCGAAGCCTTCAAGCGCGGCGAGACGCGCGAGATCATGGGCGTCGGCGTCTCCTTCTTCACCGAAATCGTCGGTGCGGGCCCGTCGAAGAACTGCGACATCCTCGGCATCGCCATGTTCGACAGTTGCGAGATCCGCCTGCATCCGACCGGCTCGGGCATTGCCCGCGTCGGCACCAAGAGCCAGGGCCAGGGCCACGAGACGACCTGGGCACAGATCATCGCCACCGAGATCGGCATCCCGGCCGACGACATCATGGTCGAGGAGGGCAATACCGATACGGCGCCTTACGGTCTCGGCACCTACGGTTCGCGCTCGACGCCGGTCGCCGGCGCTGCGATCGCGCTGGCCGCCCGCAAGATCCGCGCCAAGGCGCAGATGATCGCGGCCTACATGCTGGAAGTGCACGAGGGCGATCTCGAATGGGATGTCGACGGCTTCCGGGTGAAGGGCCTGCCGGAAAAGTTCAAGTCGATGAAGGATATCTGCTGGGCGGCCTACAACTCGGTGCCCCCGGGCATGGAGCCGGGTCTCGAGGCGGTCAGCTATTACGATCCGCCGAACATGACCTATCCCTTCGGCGCCTATTTCTGCGTCATGGACATCGATGTCGATACCGGGGTCTACAAGATCCGCCGCTTTTACGCGCTGGACGATTGCGGCACCCGCATCAATCCGATGATCATCGAGGGTCAGGTGCATGGCGGACTGACCGAAGCCTTCGCCATCGCGATGGGCCAGGAGATCCGCTACGACGCCACCGGCAACGTGCTCGGCGGCTCGTTCATGGACTTCTTCATCCCGACCGCGGTCGAGACCCCGCACTGGGAGACCGACCACACCGTCACCCCTTCGCCGCATCATCCGATCGGCGCCAAGGGTGTCGGCGAAAGTCCGAATGTCGGCGGCGTGCCGGCCTTCTCCAACGCCGTCAACGACGCCTTCTCCTTCCTCGGGTCGACGCATATCCAGATGCCCCACGACTTCTGGCGCAACTGGGAAGCGGCCAAGCGGCTCGGCGTGACCGGCTGAACGGAAAAAGGCCATGCCGCACAGCCCTCGCCAGCCCGAGACACAGGATCATTCCGCCCCCCAGGGCGGAATGATTGGGCAGGGCACGATGATGTCGCGAGACGCGATCGCCGAAAAGCTTGCCGCCACCGGCTATATCGCCGACGGCGAGCTGGCGACGGCGATTTCGCTCATGGCCTTTCTCAAGCGGCCCCTGCTGCTTGAGGGCGAGGCCGGGGTGGGCAAGACGGCAGTGGCGGCTGCCCTTGCCCACCTCTACGACACCAGGCTCATCCGGCTGCAATGTTATGAGGGGCTGGACCAGTCGGCGGCGCTCTACGAATGGAACTACCAGCGGCAATTGCTGGCGATCCAGGCACATCAGGGCCGGGGCGCGGTCGAGATCGAGGACGAGATCTTTTCGGAAAAATACCTGCTGGAACGGCCGCTGCTGGCAGCGATCCGCCAGCCGACGGCGCCGGTCCTGCTGATCGACGAAGTGGACCGGGCGGATGAGGAGTTCGAGGCCTTCCTGCTGGAGGTGCTCTCCGAATTCCAGGTGTCCATTCCCGAACTTGGCACGATCCCGGCCACCACCATCCCGCATGTGGTGCTGACCTCGAACGGGACGCGCGAGCTTTCCGATGCGCTGCGCCGCCGCTGCCTCTATCACTATGTCGACTATCCCGAGCCCGACCGCGAGGCGCGCATCATCATGGCGCATCTCTCCAACATCGGCGCCTCGCTGGCGCTGCAGATCGCCCGGATGGTCGAGGCGATCCGCAAGGAGGATCTGCGGAAGGTTCCGGGCGTGGCCGAAACGCTCGATTGGGCGGCAGCGCTGGTGGGCCTGAATCTCCGCGACCTGCACGACGATCCGGAGGCTTTGCAAGACACGCTGCTCTGCCTGCTGAAGACCCGCGAGGACAAGACACGGATCAGCCGCGAGGTCACCGAACGCCTGCTCGGGAGGGTCGCATGAGCTGTTGCGGCCAGCCGATGAACCAGGACGAAATGGACGCCGTCTCAGGGCTGGTGTCGGAGAAGCTGGCGGCCTTTCTCAAGACGCTGCGCGACAACGCCTTCGCCGTCGGGCTCTCCGAGGGCAAGGATGCGGCCGCGCTGATGGCGGCGGGCTATGCGGCCCGTCCGTCGCTGATGCGGCAGGCCTTCAAGCAGCTGTTCTGCGCCCGCAAGAGCGAATGGCAGCGGTTCGACGGATTGTTCGACGCCTTCTGGCTGGCCAAACGGGTGCGCGGACGCTCTGTCGTCTCAGGTTCGCCGGCGCCGTCCGCCAACCCCGCGCTCAAGAGCCTGCAGGACCCACAGGCATCGCAACGAGGCAACGAGGCGACCGACCAGGTTCCCTCCTCCGACGCAGACGGCGCGGACCAGTCCGGCGAAGGCCGGATGGAAGGCGCCTCGGTCATCGAGAACATTGCCAAGAGCGATTTCCGCAAGCTTTCCAACCCGGACGAGATCGAGCGTGCCCATGCCGTCGCCGCGCAACTGGCGCGCGCCATGCAGGCCCGCCTGACGCGGCGCGATCTGGCGCGCAGACACGGCTATCGCATCGACCTTCGCCGCACCATTCACCGCAATATCGGCCACGGCGGCGTGCCGGTGTCGCTGGTGATGCGCGAGCGGCGCGAAAAGCCGCTGCGGCTCGTGCTGCTGCTCGACTCATCCGGATCGATGAGCATGTATACCGGCGTCTTCCTGCGATTCATCCATGGCGTTCTCGACAATTTCCGCGAGGCCGAGGCCTTCCTGTTCCACACGCACCTCGCGCATGTCTCCGACGCGATGAAGGAGCGCGATCCAGCGCGTGCGCTCGACCGGCTGTCGATGATGGCGCAAGGGTCCGGCGGCGGGACGCGGATCGGCGACTGCCTGGCCACGTTCAACCGCCACCACGCCGCCCGCGTCATCCATTCGCGCACCTGCGTGATGATCGTCTCCGACGGCTACGAGACCGGCGACGCGGCAAGGCTCGGCGCGGAGATGGCGGCGCTCGGCCGGCGCTGCCGGCGGATCGTCTGGCTCAATCCGATGATGGGCTGGGACGGCTATGCGCCGGAGGCCGCCGGCATCAAGGCCGCCCTGCCGCATGTCGATCTTCATGCGCCGGCCCATTCGCTGGAGAGCCTCGCGGCGCTCGAACCCTATCTGGCCAGATTGTGAAGGAGGCGAGCATGACCATGCATGTCGATGTGATGGATCTCATGGCGAAACTCAAATCGTCGGAAGAGGCCTTCGTGCTGGCAACCGTGGTCAGGACGGTCTCGGTGACGGCGGCAAAGGCCGGGGCAAAGGCGATCATCCGGCCGGACGGCACGATCGCCGCCGGCTGGATCGGCGGCGGGTGCGCCCGCGGGGCGGTGCTGCGGGCCGCGACCCAGGCGCTGCGCGACGGCAAGGCGCGGCTCGTGTCGATCCAGCCCGGCGACCTGCTGGCCGATCTCGGCGTGAAACCCGGCGAGGCGCGCGGCGGCGTGCAGTTCGCCCGCAACATGTGTCCGAGCCAGGGGACCATGGACGTCTTCGTCGAGCCGGTGCTGCCTCGCCCGTCTCTCATCGTGTTCGGGGCAAGCCCGGTGGCCCTGGCGCTCGCGGCGCAGGCCCGCCCCCTCGGCTTCAACGTGACGCTGGCGGCGCCTGCGGACGATCTCGGCGAGGCGCCGGACGCCGACCATCTCGTCGATGGTTTCGCCATCGAGCCCGAGACCAGGGGCGAACGTTATCTCGTCGTCTCGACGCAAGGGCGGGGCGACGAAGCGGCCCTCAAGGCCGCCGTCGTTGCCAGGGCCGACTATATCGGCTTCGTCGGCAGCCATCGAAAGATGGCGGCGCTGAAGCAAGAGCTTGCCGAGACCGGCGTCGAACCCAGCGCTCTCGATCGGGTGAAGGGGCCGGCCGGGCTCGATCTCGGCGCGATCACCCCGGAGGAGATCGCGCTCTCGGTACTCGCAGAAATCATTTCGATCCGCCGTCGCGGCCAGCGCGGCGAAACGGCACAACGGGCCTAAGGGGAGAGGAAGCATATCATGGACATGAATGGCAGCGAACGCATCGAAGCACCGGTGGAGACCGTCTGGCAGGCCTTGAACGACCCGGAGATCCTGCGCCAGGCGATCCCCGGTTGCGAGAGCCTGGACAAGACCTCCGACACCACCATGACGGCCAAGGTCGTGCTGAAGGTCGGTCCGATCAAGGCGAAGTTCGAGGGTGCGGTCGAGCTGCAGAACCTCAATCCGCCTTTTTCCTATACCATTGCCGGAGAGGGAAAAGGCGGCTTGGCCGGCTTTGCCAAGGGCGGGGCGGATGTGTCGCTGGCTGCCGACGGACCCGATGCGACGATCCTCACCTATACGGTCAAGGCAGAGGTCGGCGGCAAGATCGCCCAGCTGGGCAGCCGGCTGATCGATTCGACCTCGAAGAAGCTCGCCGGCGAGTTCTTCGCCAAGTTCGGCCAGCTGGTCGGCAATTCGGTCGCTGCCGCCTGAGCGGGTTGGCGCGCCGCGGTGGCCTTCGAGCCTTTGCGGCGCGCGATTCTCAATCGCGTTTCGTGAGGCAGCGCGCGACGCAATCGTGCCATCCGGCGACCGCCAGCCGGCGCTCCGCGTCGTCCATGCCCGGCTCGAAGCGGCGATCGCGCTTCCAATGCTCGGAAAAGCCCTTCTGGTCCGGCCAGATGCCGGCGCGGGAGCCGGCGAGCCAGGCGGCGCCCAAGACCGTGGTCTCGAGGATCTGCGGACGGTCGACCGGTGCGGCCAGGATGTCGGCGAGACGCTGCATGGTCCAGTTGGAGGCGACCATGCCGCCATCGACGCGAAGGACGGTCTTGTCGCTCGCGCCCTCCCAGTCCTTCTTCATCGCCTCGAGCAGATCATAGGTCTGGTAGGCAACGCTTTCGAGCACGGCGCGGGCGAACTCGGCGGGGCCGGTGTTACGGGTCATGCCGAACATCGCGCCGCGAGCCTCGGCATCCCAATAGGGTGCGCCCAGCCCGGTGAAGGCCGGCACGAGATAGACGCGCTGGTGCGGGTCGGCCTTTGCGGCCAGGCCGTCGGTTTCGGCCGAACTGCCGATGAAGCCTAGGCTGTCGCGCAGCCATTGCACGGCAGCACCGGCGATGAAGATCGAACCTTCTAGCGCATAGGTCGTCTCGCCGTTCAGCCGATAGGCGATCGTCGTCAGCAGCCGGTTGGAGGATGCGACGCGGTCGGTTCCGGTGTTCAGGAGCGCAAAGCAGCCGGTGCCATAGGTCGACTTCATCATGCCCGGCTCGAAGCAGGCATTGCCGATCACGGCCGCCTGCTGGTCGCCGGCAACGCCGAGGATCGGGATTTCGGCGCCGAAGACCTCCGGATCGGTCACGCCGAAGTCGTCGGCGCAGTCTTTGACCTCTGGCAGCATGGCGCGCGGAATGGCGAGGATGTCGAGAAGTTCGTCGTCGAAGCGGTTTTCGCCAATGTCGTAGATCAGCGTGCGCGAGGCATTGGTGGCGTCGGTCGCGTGTACGCGTCCGGCCGTCATCTTGAAGATGAGCCAGCTATCGACCGTGCCGAAGCAGACCTCGCCCCTTTCGGCGCGGGCGCGCAGCCCCTCGACTGAGTTCAGCATCCAGGCGAGCTTGGTGCCGGAGAAATAGGGATCGAGCAGCAGGCCGGTCTTGGCGGTGAAGAGCGGCTCCAGACCCTTGGCCTTCAGCTCCTCGCAGAAACGGGCGGTGCGGCGGTCCTGCCAGACGATGGCGCGATGGAGCGGTTCGCCGGTCTTACGATCCCAGACCACCGCGGTTTCGCGCTGGTTGGTGATGCCGATCGCGGTGATGTCGCGCAGCGTGATCCCGGCCTTGGCGACCGCCATGCGGGTGGTCGAAAGCACGCTTTGCCAGATCTCCTCGGCATCGTGCTCGACCCAGCCTGAATCGGGGAAAAACTGGGTGAATTCCTGCTGGGCGACCCCGACGATCTGCATGTCCTGGTCGAAGACCATGGACCGGGTCGATGTGGTTCCCTGGTCGATTGCCAGAATATATCCGCTCATCGGGCTTTCGTCTCCTTGGATGAAGATCGGGGCGCATGGTTCGCGCCCCGGTCCTTTGTCATGCTAACGAGGGTGAATTACTTCTGCCAGCTCTTGACCAGTTCGTCGTAGTTGACGGTCATCGGCTTTTCCTTCTCGTTCTCGACCTTCAGCTGCGGCGCGAGGTTGCCCTTGGAAACCGCATCCTTGCTCCAGTATTCGAGGTCGTGCTCTTCGGCGAGCTTCGGGCCGATGTCACCCTGAACGCCTGCACGTTCGAGGCGCTGCATGACCTTTTCCTGCTCGGCGCACAGCGAGTCCATGGCTTCCTGCGCCGACTTCGCACCCGAAGATGCGTCGCCGATCGCCTGCCACCACAGCTGGGCCAGCTTCGGATAGTCCGGAACGTTGGTGCCGGTCGGCGACCACTGAACGCGGGCCGGCGAACGGTAGAACTCGATCAGACCACCGAGCTTCGGTGCACGCTCGGTGAAGCTCGGATGCTGGATCGACGACTCGCGGATGAGGGTCAGGCCGACATGGCTCTTCTTGACGTCCACGGTCTTCGAGGTGACGAACTGGGCATAGAGCCAGGCCGCCTTGGCGCGGTCGTCCGGGGTGGACTTGAGCAGGGTCCAGGAACCCACGTCCTGATAGCCGAGCTTCATGCCGTCCTTCCAGTAGACGCCATGCGGGCTCGGAGCGAAGCGCCACTTCGGCGTGCCGTCCGCATTGACCACCGGCAGGCCATCCTTGACGAGGTCGGCGGTGAAGGCCGTGTACATGAACATCTGCTGGGCGATCTCACCCTGCGACGGAACCGGACCGGATTCCGAGAAGGTCATGCCCTGGGCGGATGCCGGTGCATAGGCCTTCAACCAGTCGAGGTACTTCTGGATGGCGTAGACCGAAGCGGGGCCATTGGTGTCGCCGCCGCGGGCAACGCAGGAGCCGACCGGACGCGAGTTCTCGTCGACCTTGATGCCCCATTCGTCAACCGGCAGACCGTTCGGCAAGCCCTTGTCGCCGTTGCCGGCCATGGAGAGCCAGGCATCGGTGAAGCGCCAGCCGAGCGACGGGTCCTTCTTGCCGTAGTCCATGTGACCATAGACCTTCTTCCCGTCGATCTCGCGGCCGGTGAAGAATTCGGCGATATCCTCGTAAGCCGACCAGTTGACCGGAACGCCGAGGTCGTAGCCGTACTTGGCCTTGAAGTCGGCCTTGTTCTTCTCGTCGTTGAACCAGTCGTACCGGAACCAGTAGAGGTTGGCGAACTGCTGGTCGGGCAGCTGGTAAAGGTCGCCGTCCGGAGCGGTGGTGAACTTCATGCCGATGAAGTCGTCGAGGTCGAGGCCCGGATTGGTGACGTCCTTGCCTTCGTTCGCCATCCACTTGGTGAGCGAGCGGGCCTGCTGGTAGCGCCAATGGGTGCCGATCAGGTCGCTATCGTTGACATAGGCGTCGTAGACGTTTTCGCCCGACTGCATCTGCGTCTGCAGCTTTTCGACGACGTCGCCTTCGCCGATCAGGTCATGGGTGATCTTGATGCCGGTGATCGCGGTAAAGGCGGGCGCGAGAACCTTGGATTCATATTCGTGGGTGGTGATGGTTTCCGACACCACCTTGATTTCCATGCCGGCGAACGGCTTCGCGGCATCGACGAACCACTGCATTTCCTTTTCCTGGTCGGCGCGCGACAGCGTCGAAAGGTCACCGACCTCCTTGTCCAGGAACTGTTTGGCCTCGTCCATTCCGGCAAAGGCCGAGCCGGTCATCGCCAGCAGCATGGCTGCGGTCGTCGTCAAAAGGTGCTTTCGCATGATTTTCCTCCCAAAGGTTGCGATTGCAGTCTCTTCGTAGTCCGGGATGGCGGATCTGACCGCCATCCGTTTTTCAAGCCTCAGACGAAACGGAATACGCCGATCGCGTAGACCACCGACAAGGCAAGAGCCCACCACAGGTTCGGACCTCCCAGCCCCAACCATGCGAGATGAATGAATGCGGATCCGAGCAGCGAGATGAACAGGCGATCGCCTCGCGTCGTCTCGAACCGCAGGACGCCAATGCGGGGATTGCCGCCCGGCGAGAAATATTCCCAGACCGCCATGCAGGCGATCATCGTGAAGATGCCGATGAAGAAGAGCGCCGTCGGCAGCGTCCAAGCCATCCACGAGAAGTCCATGTTGAGCCTCCCTTTCCTTAGACGCGGCCCAGGGCAAAGCCCTTGGCGATGTAGTTGCGGACGAAATAGATGACGAGCGCGCCCGGGATGATGGTGAGCACGCCGGCTGCCGCCAGCACGCCCCAGTCCATGCCCGAGGCCGACACCGTGCGGGTCATGGTGGCGGCGATCGGCTTGGCGTCGGTCGTGGTCAGCGTGCGAGCGATCAGCAGTTCGACCCAGGAGAACATGAAGCAGAAGAAGGCGGCGACACCGATTCCGCTCGCGATCAGCGGCATGAAGATCTTCACGAAGAAGCGCGGGAAGGAATAGCCGTCGATATAGGCCGTCTCGTCGATCTCCTTCGGCACGCCCGACATGAAGCCTTCGAGGATCCAGACCGCCAGCGGCACATTGAACAGGCAGTGTGCCAGAGCCACAGCGATATGTGTGTCGATCAGGCCGAAGGCGGAATAGAGCTGGAAAAAGGGCAGCGCGAACACGGCCGGCGGCGCCATGCGGTTGGTCAAGAGCCAGAAGAACAGGTGCTTGTCGCCGAGGAAGCGGTAGCGCGAGAAGGCATAGGCTGCCGGCAGCGCCGCCGCGACCGAGATCACCGTGTTCATCACCACGTAGATGATCGAGTTGATATAACCGTTGTACCAGGACGGGTCGGTGAATATCACCATGTAGTTCCGGAGCGTCGGGTTCTGCGGAAAGAGCGAGAAGGCCCCGAGGATCTCGTTGTTTTCCTTGAAGCTCATATTGACCAGCCAGTAGATCGGCAGGAGCAGGAAGAGGATGTAGATCGTCGGGATCAGGAAGGAGAAGCGGCTCTTGTCGTGGTTCATCTTCGTACCCCTCACTTGGCCTGGGCGTCGTGGCTGGTCATGACCGTGTAGAAGACCCACGACATGAGCAGGATAATCAGGAAGTAGATGATCGACATGGCAGCCGCCGGGCCCAGGTCGAACTGGCCGACCGCCATCTTGACCAGATCGATGGACAGGAAGGTCGTCGAATTGCCCGGACCGCCGCCGGTGACGACGAAGGGCTCGGTATAGATCATGAATGAGTCCATGAAGCGCAGCAGCACGGCGATGAGAAGCACGCGCTTCATCTTCGGCAGCTGGATGTAGCGAAACACCGAGAAGCGCGAGGCGCCGTCGATCTTGGCGGCCTGGTAATAGGCATCCGGGATGGAGACGAGGCCGGCATAGCACAGCAGCACGACGAGGCTCGTCCAGTGCCAGACATCCATGACGATGACAGTCACCCAGGCGTCGACCGGATCCTGCGTGTAGTTGTAGTCGATGCCGAGGACGGTCAGGTAGTGGCCGAGAAAACCGATGTCGACGCGGCCGAAGACCTGCCAGATCGTGCCGACGACGTTCCACGGAATGAGCAGCGGCAGCGCCATCAGGACGAGGCACACGGGCACGCCCAGCCCCTTCTTCGGCATGTTGAGGGCGATCAGGATGCCGAGCGGCACCTCGATGGCGAGGATCACCATCGAGAAGATCAGGTTGCGGCCGAGCGCATTCCAGAAGCGGTCGGAAGACAGCATTTCCGTGAACCAGTCGGTGCCGGCCCAGAAGAACTCGTTGTTGCCGAAGGTGTCCTGGACCGAATAGTTGACCACGGTCATCAGCGGGATGACGGCCGAGAAGGCCACCAGCAGGAGAACCGGAAGGACCAGGAACCAGGCCTTGTTGTTGAAGGTCTTTTCCATGATCAGCCCTCCTGCCCGACGCGCCAGCTGTCGGCATAGATGCCGATCGCCTGGGCTTCGAAAGTGACACGTGCCTCGCTGGGGATCTCGGTATCCTCGGGCGCGACGATCGACAGCGGATGACCGCAGAACAGGGTGCGGACGATCTTCTGGCGGCCGGTATCCTCGACCTTGGTGATCTTGACCGGCATGCCTTCGCGACCGAGGCGGACGAATTCCGGCCGGATGCCGAGCTCGATCCTGGCGCCCTCGGCAAGTTTAGGCGCGCCGTTCAGCGCAATGGTCTGCTCGCCGACGACGGCCTGAGATCCGCTCACTGCGGCCGGCATGAAGTTCATGCCCGGCGAGCCGATGAAATAGCCGACGAAGGTGTGGCTCGGACGCTCGAACAGTTCGGCCGGCGTGCCGATCTGGACGATCTCGCCGTCATACATGACGACGACTTTGTCGGCGAAGGTGAGCGCCTCGGTCTGGTCGTGGGTCACGTAGACCATGGTGAAGCCGGACTGGCGGTGCAGCCGCTTCAGCTGCGAACGCAGAACCCACTTCATATGCGGGTCGATGACGGTCAGCGGCTCGTCGAACAGGATGGCGTTGACGTCGGAGCGGACGAGGCCGCGGCCGAGCGAGATCTTCTGCTTCTGGTCGGCGGTGAGCCCCTGCGCCCGCCTGCCGGCCATGCCGGCCAAATCCGTCATCTCGAGGATTTCCTTGACCCGGCGGTCGACGTCCGCTTCCGGCACATGGCGGTTGCGCAGCGGGAAGGCGAGATTATCGTAGACCGTCATGGTGTCGTAGACGACCGGGAACTGGAACACCTGGGCGATGTTGCGCGCCTCGGTCGACAGTGCGGTGACATCAACGCCGTCGAACAGGATGCGGCCGTCCGAGGGGTGAATGAGCCCGGAAATAATGTTGAGCAGCGTGGTCTTGCCGCAGCCGGACGGACCCAGCAGGGCATAGGCGCCGCCGTCGGCCCATTCGTGGTGGACTTCCTTTAGCGCGTAGTCGCCGGCGGCCTTGGCCTTGGGGCTGTAGGCGTGGCGGATATGGTCGAGATTGATGCGTGCCATGTCTCTTCCCCTTACGCCGCGGCGACGTCGACGAGCGCGCGCCCGTCGGAGCCGAACGCCATCAGGTGGCGCGTATCGATGAAGACTTCGAGCTCGTGATCCGGATCGATGTCGTGGATGCCGTGGGCCAGCATAACCCATCGTGCGCCGGCGAATTGCAGGTGGATGAAGCTCTCCGAACCGGCGATTTCCGAGACCAGCGTCTTGGCCGAAAGCGCGGTGGTCGCGTGGTCGTTACGCTCGAGATAAAGGTGATGCGGCTGGAAGCCGACCGTCACCGGACCATCGGCGATGGCGGCCAAATGCGCCGGAACCGGCAGGATCGGCCGGCCGGCGAGAAGGAACTGCCCGCCGGATTTCACCAGCTCGATCGTGTTGAGCGGCGGATCGGCGAAAGTGCGCGCGGTCAGGAGATCGAGCGGATGACGATAGACCTGGATCGTCTCGCCGAACTGCGTCACCGCACCCTGGCTCAGGGTGGCCGTATTGCCGCCGAGCAGGAGTGCTTCGGACGGTTCGGTGGTCGCGTAGACGAAGATCGCGCCGGACTGGGCGAAGATCTTCGGCAGCTCCTCGCGCAGTTCTTCGCGCAGCTTGTAATCGAGGTTGGCGAGCGGTTCGTCGAGCAGCACGAGATTGGCGTTCTTGACGATCGCGCGCGCCAGTGCCGTGCGCTGCTGCTGGCCGCCGGACAGGTTGAGCGGCGTCCGGTCGAGGTAAGGCGTCAGCCGCAGAAGCTCGGCGGCCTTCTTCACCTCGCGGTCGATGGTCGCGGAATCCTTGCCGGCGATCCGCATCGGCGAGGCGATGTTCTCGTAAACTGTCAATGCCGGATAATTGATGAACTGCTGATAGACCATGGCGACGTTGCGCTTCTGCACCGGCACGCCGGTGACGTCCACGCCGTCGAAATGGATCGACCCACCGGTCGGCTTGTCCAGACCGGCCATCAAGCGCATCAGCGAGGTCTTGCCTGAGAGCGTCGGCCCCAGCAGGACGTTCAGCGACCCTCGCTGCAAGACGAGATCGGTCGGGCGAATATGAAATTCGCCGGCAACCATCTTCGAGACATTGCGCAATTCAAGCATCTATTCCTCGGGGCTCCTCCGAACCGTCGGCTATCTTCAAGCAGGCACCAGCCCCTTAGCGGGCGACGGCGACTGCCATGTATTTCTCCAGCTCCGCGGCCTCCCCGGCCGTCAGGAACAAACCCTGCTTGGTGCGGCGCCACAGCACGTCTTCCGCGCCGCAGGCCCATTCCCGCTCGATCAACCAGCGGACCTCGCATTCGTAGAGCGAGCCGCCGAAATGCCGCCCCATATCCTCGACGCATTTTGCGCCGGACAGGATGGTCTTCGCATCGGTGCCGTAGCAGCGGACCAGCCGCTCCGCATGGCCGCGATCGAGATACAGATGCGCCTTGAGCAAGCCATCGACTTCGGCCGCATAGGCCGTCGCTTCGAAATCACCGCCCGGCAGTCTGCTCTTCGCCGTCCATGCGCTTCCCCTGGCGCCGATCGCCTCGCCGATCTTCTCCAGCGCATTCTCCGCCAGCCGCCGGTAGGTGGTCAGCTTGCCGCCGAAGACGTTGAGAAGAGGCGCTTCCTCCGCTCGGCGGTCTAGCTTCAGCACGTAGTCGCGGGTCGCTTCCTGGGCCTTCGATGCACCATCGTCATAGAGCGGGCGCACGGCCGAGTAGCTCCAGACGATGTCGTCCTTCTTCACCGGCTCTGCGAAATATTCGCTGGCGGCGTTGCAGAGATACGCGATTTCCTCTTCGCTTATTTTCACATTTTTCGGATCGTCCGTATAGTCACGATCCGTCGTGCCGATCAGCGTGAAATCATTCTCGTAGGGAATGGCGAAAATGATGCGGTTGTCCGGGTTCTGGAAAAAGTAGGCGCGCTTGTCGGAGAACTTCTTCTTCACGACGATGTGGCTGCCCTGGACGAGCCGGACATTGTGGACATTGTTGCGGCCGAACGCACCGGCAAGCACCTGGTCGACCCAGGGGCCGGCGGCATTGACGAGCATGCGCGCCTTGAAGCTCTGCGTCTGGCCGGTCGCCTGGTCCCGCACCGTGACAGTCCAGAACCCGTTCTCGCGGCGAGCCGAGGTGACCTTCGTGCGGCTCAGGATCGTCGCACCGCGATCGGCAGCATCGCGGGCATTGAGGACCACCATGCGGGCATCGTCGACCCAGCCGTCGGAATACTCGAAGGCCTTGGAAAACATCGGCTTCAGCGGCTTTCCCGCCGGGTCGCGGCGGAGATCCAGCGTCTTCGTCGCCGGCAGCAGCTTGCGGCCGCCGAGATGGTCGTAGAGGAAAAGCCCGAGGCGGATCAGCCAGGCCGGGCGAACGCCGCCCTTCTGGAAGGGCAGGACGAAGCGCAGCGGCCAGATGACGTGCGGCGCCATGGCCCACAGCACTTCGCGCTCCATCAGCGCTTCGCGCACGAGGCGGAATTCATAATATTCGAGATAACGAAGGCCGCCATGGATCAGCTTGGTGGCGCCGGAGGACGTGCCCGAGGCGAAGTCGTTCATTTCGGCCAGCGCCACGGTATAGCCGCGACCCACTGCATCACGCGCAATGCCGCAGCCGTTGATGCCGCCACCGATGATAAAGATGTCGAAAACCGTCTCGACCGACATTCGCTCCCCGCTCCCCTTTTCGCATTGCACAAATTCAGGCAATTGCGAAAGTTCAATCATCTAAATTGAAAGAGAAGCGAATGTCAAACGAACATTAACGAAAAACTACCGGCTTTCGTCGGCATCATCCGGCTGGCTTTGCGTTTCCACCAGGTGGACGTCGCTTTCGGCGCAGATCCGGCGGATCGAGTCGATCGGACAATGGTCGGTGATGAAGGTATGGACCTGGGAAATATGGCCGATGCGCACCGGGGCGGTGCGTTCGAACTTGGAGGCATCCGAGACCAGGATGACATGGCGGGCATTGGCGATGATCGCCTGGGCGACCTTGACCTCCCGATAGTCGAAGTCGAGAAGCGCGCCGTCCTCGTCGATCGCCGAGACGCCGATGACGGCGAAATCGACCTTGAACTGGCGGATGAAATCGACCGCTGCTTCGCCGACGATACCACCGTCGGATCCACGCACCACGCCACCGGCAATCACCACCTCGATCGAGGGGAAGACGCGCAAGCGATTGGCGACGTTAATGTTGTTGGTGATCACCATCAGTTCGCGATGATCGACCAGCGCCTCGCCGACGGCTTCGGTCGTCGTGCCGATATTGATGAACAGCGAGGAATTGTCGGGGATGAGCGCCGCCGCGGCGCGGCCGATCGCCTGCTTTTCCGGCGCGGCGATCGAACGGCGCGCCTCGTATTTGACGTTCTCGTTGCCGCTCGGGAAAATCGCGCCACCATGGATACGTGTCAGCGCCTTGCCGTCGCAGAGGTCGTTCAGATCCTTGCGGATGGTCTGCGGCGTGACGGCGAACCGTGTCGCCAGCTCGTCGACCAGCACGCGACCCTCCGCCTTGGCGAGAGCCATGATTTCCACCTGACGGCTGGTAAACAGCATCCGCACCTCCCCTTTTCGTTTTCTTTCATCCTATGGAAAAATGAAAGTCCGGCAATAGGCTCGCCTGGCCGCGACGCAATTGCGCCTCCGCCGCGCTGAACCGACAAGAAATTCCCCGGGCCACCTTTTGGCGACCCGGGGAGAGGCCCCCGCCGATCTGAATTTTGTAACTGCCGGTACGCGAACTCAACGGCAGCCCTGATAGACTTCCCACTGCTCGATATTGTTGACGCGGCGCTGTTCGGCGGGCGTCAACTTGCCGTAGGGCGGAAAGCAGGCACGGCCGAAGACGTTGCGGGCGCGCTGCGTCTTGAAGCAGAAGCCCTTGGCGGCATAGATCGCGTTTCGCTCATACCACAATTGTTCGCAGGTCATTCCGCTCTGCGCCGCCGCCGGTGTCGCCGCCCCCACGGCGAACACAATCGGCATCGCCGCAATGGCTGCTGCAGTCAGTGTCTTGATATACCCCATGACAAAGCCCCTCCGGTTTCAATAGAGCCAATCTAGCACAGCGGTGCTGTGTGCAATTGACTCACGTCAAGACTCGGAGCGGTAAGCGGCGGGACGACCTGCCGGAGATGTCTGCGATGCCATACAGGGCGAAGGCTGAAGCGAAAGCGCTAGCCGGACAGCCCGAGCTTGTCGCGCGGGACGAGCGCACCGGGGTGACGGACCACCCGGGCGGCGACCGCATGGCCCTGCTTCGCAGCCTCCTCCGGAGACGCGCCGCCCAGGCGGGCCGCAAGATAGCCGCCATTGAAGGAATCGCCGGCTCCGGTGCTGTCCACCGGCTTGATGCTGTCGAAGCTCATCCGCCTGATCGCACCCTCCGCCGCGGCAACGGCGATCGGACCGCCGCCATTCTTCACCACGACTTCGCCGGCGCCATTCCGCAGCCAGCGGGCGGCGCAGTCCTCGATGTCGGCATCGCCGAAAACCGAGGCCTCGTCGTCGAAACTCGGCAGGGCGATCGCAGCGGTTGCCGCGGCGCTCGACAGGCTCGTGCGCATCGTCTCGACATTTTCCCAGAGACGCGGCCGGATATTCGGATCGAAGACTGTCAGCTTACCCGCTGCGCGCGCCTTGCCGACGAGGCGCAGGAGGGCAGCCCGGCGATCCGGCTCGAGGATCGCAAGCGTGATGCCGGAGAAGTAGACGACATCCGACGCGTCGATGGCCGCTTCGAGCGTGGCTTCGTCGTCGGCCAGGCGGCGGGCGGCGGACTGGCCGCGCCAATAGGAAAAGCTGCGCTCGCCGTCGTGAAGCTCGATCGAGTAGAGGCCGACCGTGCGCTCAGGATCGCGCGCGATGAATTGGGTGTCGATGTCGTTCGATCCGAGGAATTCGAGCATGCGCTCGGAAAAGGGGTCCGTTCCCAGCCGGGTGAAGAAGGACACCCGCCAGTCCGACGGCAGGCAGGCCCGCACATACCAGGCGGTGTTGAGCGTGTCGCCCGCATAGCCCATGCGCCACAGGCCGCCCTCGGCCTGGGAAAGTTCGACCATGGCCTCGCCGATCGCGAGAAACAGCTTTTCACTCATCCATTCGCCTCCTCCGCGACCACGTCCCTCGCCTGTCGTCCTTCGCGCCGGGAGCCTGAGCGGCCTCCGGTGCCACGAGGCTGCGATTCCCGACCGGGAACACGTTGGGTACAGGCCTCGTCCGCATGGGACAGCCGAGCCAATAACGCATCCGCGCGCCGACGGCAAAGGCAATTGAACGGCGCCGCCCTTCTGCCGACGGGTCGAACGCCTCCTGTAGCCCCTCGGCTGCAGCGGCCCCGCATCATTCCCTGAAACTATGTTTGTTATTTCCTCTATCTATTTGATTGATGCAGGATGTCGGGGGATCCTTCCAGTTCGTGGCCCGTCGTCTTGCTTGAGCCAGGCGGTTGTCGCGCTAACCAGATAAGGGGAACGATCATGTTGAAAGCCATTTTGTCGTGCGCGCTCGCTGCCGGTATTGCGATCGCTGCGGCTGCACTTCCGTCCGCCGCCGCTGCCGACGAGCTCGAAACCGTCAAGGCAGCCGGTGAGTTCAAATTCGCCAATAGCGGCGCATATCCGCCCTTCAGCTTTGTCGACGACACGAACCAGGTCGTCGGCTTCGACGTCGATATCGGCAACGAGATCGCCAAGCGCCTCGGCGTCAAAGGCGTTGCCGTCAGCACCGCGTGGGACGGCATCATCGCCGGTCTGCTGGCCGGAAAATACGATGCGATCATCGGCAGCATGACGATCACCGCCGAACGCGAAAAGGCCGTCGATTTCGTCGGCCCTTACTATCGCTCCGGCCGCGGCATTTTCGTCGCGACGGATTCCGCCGTGAAATCGCTCGACGACCTGAAGGACAAGACGATCGGCGTTACGCTTGGCGAAACGCATGAGAAGTGGGCGCGCGAGCGCGGCGGCTGGGAAATCCGCACCTACAAGGGCCTGCCGGAACTCTTCCTCGAGTTGAAGTCCGGTCGCGTCGATGCGATCGTCGTCGACAGCATTCCGGTCATGGTCGCCATGAAGGACAACGGCGAGAAGGTCCGCAAGCTGGAGACCGCCGAAATCGACGGCGGCGCCGTCAACATCGGCATCGCGATCCGCAAGGGCAATCCGGATCTCAAGGCCGCCATGCAGAAGGCGCTCGACGAGATGATGGCGGACGGCACCTACGAGACCATCTCGATGAAGTGGATCGGCGCGGACATCCGCTGAATTTGACCGGTCGGGCGGGATCAGGCGATCCCGCCGGCCAGACACGGTTCCGCGCTCGCCGCGGGACCGATGCCCAGTACCGTTCTTCCCGCGGCGCCAATGCGCCGGCCCCGTGATCGACAGGCCCTTTTGCATGGACACCGACCTGATCTTGCGAATACTGCCGGCCTTCATCCAGGCCGCATGGACGACGGTCGAGATTTCTTTCGTCTCGCTGGTGATCGGACTGTCGGTCGCATCGCTGCTGACGGCCGCGCGCCTGTCGCGCCTCGCTCCGCTCAGGGTGCTGGGCACGGTTTATGTCAGCCTGTTCCGGGGAACGCCTGCGCTGATCCAGATATTCCTGCTCTATTTCGGCGGCCCGCAGATCGGCCTGCAGCTCGAACCTTTCGCCGCCGGCGCCATCGCGCTTGGCCTCAACATCGGCGCCTACATGGCCGAATCGATGCGCGGCGGCATCCTGTCGGTCGACCGCGGCCAGACGGAGGCCGCCCGCTCGCTCGGGTTCAGCCGCGCGCAGTCGATGCGCTGGATCGTGCTGCCGCAGGCCGCCCGGCTGATGATCCGCCCGCTTGGCGTCAATGCCGTGGCCCTGGTCAAGGGCACGGCGCTGGTCGCCACCATCTCCGTCGTGGAGCTGACCTACACGGCGCAGCGCTTCATCGGCTCGACCTACAAGCCTTTCGAGATATTCGCCGTGACCGCTGTCCTCTACATGATCATGGTCTATGGGCTGACACTGCTGATCGGCTTGCTCGATCGCGCCTATGCGGAGGAGGTGTAAGCGATGCAGGGCCTCGATTTTACCGTCGTCTTCGCCTACTGGCCACTGCTGGCGCAAGGGCTCGGCTGGACTGTCGTCCTCTCGACCACTTCGGCCATCTTCAGCGTGCTTGCCGGCATTGGTTTTGCCCTGCTGGTCCTCTACGGATCGGCGCTGGTCCGCTATCCGATCCGGCTGTTCATGTGGCTCTTCATGGGCACGCCGCTTCTGCTGCAGCTGTTCCTCATCTATTTCGGCCTATCCCAAATCGGCATCGACATTCCGGCGCTCGGGGCCGGCATCATCGCGCTCAGCCTGCATTTCGCCGTCTACAATGCCGACATCTTCCAGGCCGGCATTCTCTCGGTCGACAGGGGGCAGACCGAGGCCGCCCGCAGTCTCGGCTTCGGCCGCCATCGCACGCTCGCCTACATCATCGTGCCGCAAGCCGTTCGCAACACGCTTCCCGCCGTCGGCAGCATGATGATCGCGCTGCTGAAGGAATCGGCGATCGTCTCGATGATCGGCATTGCCGAGATCGTGCACAGCGCGCAGCTGGCCATCAGCGAGACCTACCGGCCGTTCGAGTTCTACCTGACCGCGGCGGTGCTCTATTACATTCTCAACCTGATCCTCGAAGCCGGCCTGCGCCGGATCGAAGGCAAAGTGGAGCTTTCGCGATGAACGAAGTCCGCCCGATGATCGACGTGCGCGGCGCGCGCAAGGCCTACGGCCCGCTGGAGGTGCTCAAGGGGATCGATTTCAGCGTGGCGCGCGGCCAGATCATCGCCGTGATCGGGCCGAGCGGCTCGGGAAAGAGCACGCTCCTGCGCTCCATCAACCATCTGGAGACCCTCGACAGCGGCGAGGTCTGGCTCGACGGCGTGCTGGTAAACCAGAGGCTGCCCGGCCGCGCCTTCGAACGGCACATCAATCAGGTGCGCCAGCAGATGGGCATGGTGTTCCAGCACTTCAACCTGTTTCCGCATCTCAGCGTCTGCGACAACATCGCCATCGCCCCGGCCAAGCTGAAGGGCGTCGACAAGGTCTCCGCCCGCAAGCTCGCCTTGACCATGCTCGAAAAGGTCGGGCTCGCCGACAAGATCGACGCCTTCCCGGCCCGGCTTTCAGGCGGGCAGAAGCAGCGCGTTGCGATTGCCCGGGCGCTCGCGATGCAGCCGAAGGTCATGCTGTTCGACGAGGCGACCTCGGCGCTCGATCCGGAGCTGGTGGACGAGGTCAACCTGGTGATGAAACAGCTCGCGAGCGAGCACATGACCATGGTGATCGTCACCCATGAAATGCGTTTCGCCGCGGAAGTCGCCGATCGCGTGCTGTTCATGGCCGACGGCACCGTGATCGAGGAAGGAACGCCCGACGAGCTGTTCACGCAGCCGAAGCAGGAACGCACGCGCACATTCCTCCGGAAGTTTCTCAGTGCCTGACAGGAGAAGAAGCGAATGACCATGGCA
>Ga0180012_1000107_pt1 | contig 37608 bp, 41 predicted proteins | sample KR11_S2_MetaG_FD_122243 | JGI IMG/M metagenome (GOLD analysis project Ga0180012, IMG submission 122243) | Groundwater microbial communities from the Olkiluoto Island deep subsurface site, Finland - KR11_S2_MetaG | ecosystem: Environmental > Aquatic > Deep subsurface > Groundwater | place...
GGCGACCTTCTGGGCCAGCAGCGCCGCTGCGCCTGCGGACGAGTGGCGCACCACAAGCACGTCGGGGCGCATGGCATTCAGTGTCATGGCGGTGTCGATCAGAGTCTCGCCCTTCTTCACCGACGAATTGCCGACCGACATGTTCATCACGTCGGCGCCAAGGCGTTTTCCGGCCAGCTCGAACGAGGACTGGGTCCGCGTCGAGGCCTCGAAGAAGAGGTTGATCTGGGTGAGGCCGCGAAGCGTGGAAGTCTTCTTCTCCCGCTGGCGGCTGATTTTGACGGCTTCGTCGGCCCTGTCGAGCAGATAGGTAATATCCTGCTCGGTCAGACCCTTGATGCCGATGAGATGGCGATGGGGAAAGAAGACCATGGACGTCCTCCTGAGATGTCACGCGGTCTATAAAGAAGGCCGGGCCGGGGGGCAAGCATATGCTATGTGGATAGAAGCGCGGTCCCCATGTAAAACGAATCGATTTCCGCTAGAGGATCGGCATGACCCCAATGAACCGGACTGAAGAAAAGCTCGCAGAACTGAACCAGCCGAAACCCTGGTCCGGTATCAATGCCTATCGCACCGATCCGTTGCTCGTCGACCTGACCGCCTCGCTGTCGCGCGGACTGCGCGAGGAATACGACGTCATCGGCAAATACGTGACCTCGCACGAGGCACAGGAACTGGCGCGCATGGCGAACCAAAGCCCGCCGCAGCTGCGCACCCACGGCGTTCGCGGCGAGCGGCTCGACGTCGTCGAGTTTCATCCGGCCTGGCACGCACTGATGCGCCGCTCCATGTCGGTCGGCCTGCACTCCTCCGTCTGGGAGAACCAGAGCGAGGCGCGCGGCCACGAGCATCTGGCCCGCGCCGTGCGGTTTTTCCTCACCGCGCAGCTCGAATGCGGCCATCTCTGCCCGCTGACCATGACCAGCGCCTCGGTCGCGGCTCTCGTTGCCTCGCCGCACGTGCAGAAGGAATGGGCGCCGAAGATCCTGTCGCGCAAATATGATTCGTCCAACAAGCCGGCCATGCAGAAGACCGCCGTGACGATCGGCATGGGGATGACGGAAAAGCAGGGCGGCACGGATGTGCGCGCCAACACCACGTCCGGCGAGCGGGTGGGCGAGGGGATCTATCGTCTCTCCGGCCACAAGTGGTTCATGTCGGCGCCGATGAGCGACGCTTTCGTCATGCTTGCCCAGACCAAGGACGGCATGGGATGCTTCCTCGTGCCGCGCCTGCTCGAGGACGGCTCGGCCAACGGGCTGGAGTTCCAGCGCCTCAAGGACAAGATCGGCAACCGCTCCAACGCCTCGTCCGAAGTAGAGTTTTCCGAAACCTTCGGCTTCCTGCTCGGCACGCCCGGCGACGGCATCCGCACCATCCTCGACATGGTGACGCTGACCCGGCTCGATTGCGCGCTGGCCTCGGCCGGCATCATGCGCGCCTCGATGGCCGAGGCGGTTCATCACGTGCGCGGCCGCTCGGTGTTCGGCAAGAAGCTGATCGACCAGCCGATCATGACGCGCGTGCTCGCCGACATGGCGCTCGACGTCGCAGCCGCCACGGCCCTTGCCCTCAAGCTCGCCGACTCCTTCGACCGCGCCCGCGAGAATGCGGTCGATGCCGCCTATGCGCGGGTGATGACGCCGGTGGTCAAGTACTGGATCTGCAAAATGGCACCGGCGCTGATCTACGAGGCGATGGAGTGCATCGGCGGCAGCGGCTATATCGAGGAGCGGCCGATTGCCCGCCATTACCGCGAAGCCCCGGTCAATGCGATATGGGAAGGCTCCGGCAACGTCATGGCGCTCGATCTGCTTCGGGTTCTGAGCCGCGGCAAAGACCTGTTCGAGACGATCTTCGCCGGGCTGGAACGCGACCTCGGCGCGTCGGGCAAGAAGACGGTGGAAGTGCTGCGCGCTGCGACCGCCCTTGCCGAGCGCGACGAGGGGGCGGCCCGCCTGCTGATCGAGCAGATGGCGCTCGCCGCGGCCGCTGCCGAACTCTACAAGCTCGGGGCCGGCAAGATCGCCGATGCCTTCCTTGAATCGCGCCTCGCCGGCGGCTGGCGCCATACCTATGGCGTGCTCGATGCCCGCTTCGACGCCCGTTACGTGCTCGACCTGCTCTATCCCGCCGCGAGCTGACCGACCAGATAGAGGACCAGCGGGATGGTGATGACGGCCGCGACCGTCTGGACCGTTGCCGCTGCCGCATAGAGCGGCGCGTCGCCTCCCATCTGCTTGGCCAGCAGATAGCCGTTCATGGCGGTCGGCACCGCCGCGGAAAGCGCCAGCATCGTCAGCGCATCGCCGTGAACGTCGAACAGCATGGCGATACCGGTGGTGACCGTCGGGAACACCAGGAGCTTCAGCGCCGTCGCCAGGAGGACGTTTGCCCGTGGCCGCAACGCATCCATGATCCGGAGGCCCGCACCGACCATGATCAGGCCAAGGCCGAGCGAGGAACGCGCCACGAGGTCGACGGCCGTCATCAGAGGGTCGTAGACCGTTACGCCTGAAACATTCACCAGGACGCCCAGGCCCGCGCCGAGAATGATCGGGTTCGACACGATCCTGACGACCAGGTCCATGAAGCTGCGGCGACCGCCGGAGAACCAGATCATCACCCCGACATTGATGACGTTGAGCGGGATGATGTTCACGGCCATCACGACCGCAACCAGGGTGAGCCCTGGCTGTCCGAACAGCTTTTCGGCAATGGCGAGCGCCATGAAGGCGTTCCAGCGGGTCGCTGTCTGGAATATCGAGGTAAAGGCCGGTCCCTCGACCCCGAGGCGATGGAGCGGCCGCCAGAGCCCCAGCACCAGCGCCGACATCAGGCCGACCGACAGCACGGCGCTGGTGCCGACGGCACCGGTGTCCATGGTCGAGAAATCGGCCTTGGCCAGCGTCTCGAACAGCAGCGCGGGGAAGAGCACGTAGAAGCCGAACTGTTCCAGCCCGCCCCAGAGGCTGTCGCTGATCAGCGGCCATCGCTTGAGCAGCGTGCCGAGCAGCACAAGCAGGAAGATCGGCAGGATGCTTTCGAAGATCATCAGCATGGATTCGCTTTCGGGACGGCAAGCCGGGGAGGGCGGTTCCGCTTAGCAGGTCAGGGTCGGGCGAGGCAATCGAGCCATGGCGTGTTGGCGGTCCGGTCACCTGCCGCTTGGCCGTCGGCGGCGATCCGGACCTCTTGCGTTATCCCCAACCGCCGTTAACCTTAACAAAGGGTTTACGTTGCGAGCCATCGGTTAACAGGCCAGTTTCCTCCTGGAACGGGACAGGTGAATCGGACGGCCGCAATGGGAACCGCAGTGGCAAGAGTGACGTTGACAACCGTCATGGCGGCGTTTTTCGCCGGCCTTGCGCTGGATATCGCGGTTCCGGCCGTGGTGCTGAGCGTGATGGCGGGGTCGAACTGGCTGGTTCAGGTCTGGCCCGAATCACGGGACCGCGCCGGGCCGCAGCCGCAGCGATGGAAGGGGAGACCCGCGTGAAGGTATTTCTGGTGTTGTGGGCGCTGCCGATCCTGCTGCTGGGCAGCTGGTACAGCCTGTCCTACTACGACATGAGCTTCGGCATCTTCATGCTGACCCGCCAGGCCCACGATCTGGTGTTCTCCATCTATGGCCACGTCCTTGGCCTGCCGCCCGAAACGATCCCGCCGCTCGTCGCCCGCGCCGTCGTCATCGACAGCGCGGTCGTCTTCGCCATCATCGGCTTTCGCCGTCGCAAGAAATTCGCGGCCTGGTGGGCGGCGCGTCAGGCCTCGTCCGAACTGCGAACCGCTGCGGTGCCGAGCGCCGACAATCTGTCCAACGCCCCTTGAAGAATAAAGCTCGCGGCGGCGGAATCGATCCGCTCGCTGCGCTTGGCCCGCGACACATCCATCTCCAGAAGCGCCCGTTCGGCCGCAACCGTCGACAGCCGCTCGTCCCAGTAGACGAAGGGGATGTCGGTCTTCTCCGACATGGCGCGCACGAAAGCCCGTGTCGCCTGGACGCGCGGCCCCGCCGAGCCGTCCATGTTCGTCGGCAGGCCGATGATGAAGGCGGCGACATTCTCTTTTGCCGCGAAAGCCAGGAGCGTTTCCGCATCCTGGGTGAACTTCACCCGCTTGAGCACGGTTCGCGGCGTGGCGAACCGCCGACCGAGATCCGACATCGACAGCCCGATCGTCTTTGTGCCGAGGTCGAGGCCGGCGATCGCCTGTCGGGGCTGCAGCACTTCCGCCAGTTCTTCGATGGTAAGCGTGGTCATGCTGCGGCCCCGGCCAACTAGTTTGTCAGGGAAAAGTGGAAACCGGTTTTCCCGAAAAGGCAAACGAAACAAAAGAGCTAGAGTCTGGCTGGTTCAGAATGAACCTGACAGACTCTAGCGCTTGCGCACGAACTCGGTCCTGAGGACCAGGCCCTTGATCGTGTCGTTGCGGCAGTCGATCTCTTCCGGATCTTCCGTCAGGCGGATGGACTTGATCACCGTGCCCTGCTTCAGGGTGGTGTTGGTGCCCTTGACCTTCAGGTCCTTGATCAGCGTGACGGAATCGCCGTCCGCCAGCACGTTTCCGGCCGAATCCTTGGCGACCGGCTTGGCATTGGCAGCAGCGGCCACTTCCGAGGCCGGGCGCCATTCGCCTGTCACTTCGTCATATACATAATCGTCATCGTCGGCGGCCATTCTGGTCTCCTGTCGTAAGCGTTGATAGTCGGCCGGACGACCGGAGCGGTAAGGGCGGCCCTGCCCAGCCCGAAAGCTGGTAGCTGCGGCTTATCTCACGCTCGACCGTGGCGCAACACGATGTGCCTGCCGTTTGCGGAGAACCCGGTTGCCGCGGCAATGGCATGGCATATATTCCGGACAAAGCACCGAAGGGAAAACATCATGAAGATCACGTGGCTCGGCCATTCCGCATTTCGCCTCGATACCGCCAAGGCCAGCATCCTCATCGATCCGTTCTTCACCGGCAATCCCGGCTTTTCCGGGCTGGACGCCAAGGACTGGGCGGCGGGTGTGACGCACATCCTTTTGACCCATGGCCATGGCGACCATGTCGGTGACACGATCAAACTCGCCGACGAGACCGGGGCGACGGTGTTGGCCAATGCCGATCTTGCCGCTTGGCTCGGCGCGAAAGGGGTGACCAAGCTCGAGGCCGGCAATACCGGCGGCACGATCGCCTTTGACGGCTTCAGCGTAACCTTCACCAACGCGCTGCATTCCTCGGCGCAGATCACCGAGGACGGCGTGTCGCATGCGCTGGGCAATGCCAATGGCCTGATGCTGCACATTGAAGGGGATGCCTCGCTGCTGCACATGGGCGACACCGACATCTTCTCCGACATGAAGCTGATCCACGAACTGCACCAGCCCGACATTGGCCTTGTGCCGATCGGCGACCGTTTCACCATGGGCGGCGCGGTGGCGGCGCTCGCCTGCCAGCGCTTCTTCGACTTCAAGATCGCCATGCCCTGCCATTACGGCTCGTTCGGCATCATCGATCCGACCCCGGAGAAGTTCGTGCTCGGCATGGAGGGCACGCGCACCCGTGTGGTCACGCCCGCCGCCGGTGATAGCCTCGAGGTCTGACAAATCCCCCGTTGCGCCTGAGCTTTGCGGCCATTATAGCGAAGGAAACGAAAGACCTGGAGAATACCGATGTCCGTTGATCTCAAGACCGTCAAGCGCGTCGCGCACCTGGCCCGCATCGCGCTCAGCGAAGACGAAGCCGAACGGATGATGGGTGAGCTCAACGGCATTCTCGGCTTCGTCGAGCAGCTTTCCGAGGTCGATGTCACCGGCGTCGAGCCGATGACCTCGGTCACGCCGATGGCGATGAAGAAGCGCCAGGACGTGGTCACCGACGGCGGCAAGGCCGACGACATCGTCGCCAATGCGCCGGAAACCGACCGCAATTTCTTCCTGGTGCCGAAGGTGGTGGAATAAGCAGGGGAGACCAAGCGTCTCTCTGCCTTCCGCCGATCCCTGTTTCCGCGCGCTTGGCCAAAGCGCCGATTTTCTGAAGTGAACCGACATCATGAGCGAACTGACCAGCCTCACCATTGCCGAAGCCCGCGCCAAACTGGTGGCCAAGGAAATCACGGCCGTCGAACTGACGGACGCCTATGTCCAGGCGATCGAGGCCGCCAATGACGCCATCAACGCCTATGTGACGGTCACCGGCGACAAGGCCCGCGAGATGGCCAAGGCGTCGGACGCACGCATTGCCGAAGGCAAGGCCGGCGCGCTCGAAGGTATTCCGCTCGGTATCAAGGACCTGTTCGCCACCCGCGACGTGCACACCCAGGCCTGCTCGGGCATCCTGAACCGCTTCAAGCCGAAATACGAATCGACCGTCACCCAGAACCTGTGGGACGACGGCGCTGTCATGCTCGGCAAGCTCAACATGGACGAGTTCGCCATGGGCTCGTCCAACGAGACCTCGCACTACGGACCGGTCGTCAACCCGTGGAAGGCGAGCGGCTCCAACCAGCAGCTCGTTCCGGGCGGCTCGTCCGGCGGCTCGGCCGCAGCCGTTGCCGCGCATCTGTGCGCCGGCGCCACCGCCACCGATACCGGCGGCTCGATCCGCCAGCCGGCCGCCTTCACCGGCACCGTCGGCATCAAGCCGACCTATGGCCGCTGCTCGCGCTGGGGCGTCGTCGCCTTCGCCTCGTCGCTCGACCAGGCCGGCCCGATCGCCCGCGACGTGCGCGATGCCGCCATCCTGCTGCGGTCGATGGCCAGCACCGATGCCAAGGACACGACCTCGGTCGACATTCCGGTGCCGAATTACGAAGCCTCTCTCGGCCAGTCGCTCAAGGGCATGCGTATCGGCATCCCGAAGGAATACCGCGTCGACGGCATGCCCGACGATGTCGAAAAGCTGTGGCAACAGGGCGTGGCCTGGCTGAAGGACGCCGGCGCCGAGATCGTCGACATCTCCCTGCCGCACACCAAATATGCGCTGCCGGCCTATTACATCGTCGCACCCGCCGAAGCCTCGTCGAACCTCGCCCGTTATGACGGCGTGCGCTACGGCCTGCGCGTCGACGGCAAGGACATTGCCGACATGTACGAAAAGACCCGCGCGAGCGGCTTCGGCACCGAGGTCAAGCGCCGCATCATGATCGGCACCTATGTTCTGTCGGCCGGCTACTACGACGCCTATTACCTGCAGGCACAGAAGGTCCGCACGCTGATCAAGCGCGATTTCGAACTGGCCTTCAACGACGTCGACGCCATCCTGACGCCGGCGACCCCGTCCTCGGCCTTCGCCATCGGCGACGAGGCGCTCGCTGCCGATCCGGTCGCCATGTACCTCAACGACATCTTCACCGTGACCGTCAACATGGCAGGCCTGCCGGGCCTCTCCGTGCCCGCCGGCCTCGACGCCAAGGGCCTGCCGCTCGGTCTGCAACTGATCGGTCGCCCGTTCGAGGAAGGCACCCTGTTCAAGACCGCCCACGTCATCGAACAGGCCGCCGGCAAGTTCACGCCTGCGAAGTGGTGGTAAGCCGGATCCTGATTAGACCGATGATCGAAGCCGACGCGGACCGCGTCGGCAAGGTCGGCTTTGCCGCCTGGGCGGCGAACCCCGTGCTGAACGACTTCGGCTCCGATATGCCGGACCGCGTGCGCTCTGCCTTCCGCGATTTCGCCGACACCGGTTCCAGGGTCATTCTTGTTGCCGAGAGCGATGGTGAGATTGTCGGCTGGACCGCTCGCGATGGCGAGGCCGACTATGTCTCGGACTTGTGGGTTGATCCCGATCACCAGGGAAGGGGCGCCGGCAGGGCGCTGCTCGAACACGTCTTCTCCGTGATGAGGCGCGAGGGCATCGAGCGCGCGCGCATCGCCACCCACGCCCGCAATACCGCTGCCATCCGACTGTACGAGCGCTGCGGCTTCGTCCTCGTCTGGCGGGGCTTGGAGCGGTCGGAGGCGATGCAGATGGATGTCGAAAAGGTGCACCTTGAAAAGGCGCTGTAGCTGCCGGCCTTCAGGGAAATGACGGGCGCAGTATCAGCTATTCCGTTCCGACAGCATGTAGGCCTTCAGCACCGCGTTCATATGCGTCTGGTAGCCTTTGCCTTGGCCGCGAAACCAGTCCAGCACGTCGGCATCGATCCGGATGGTGATCTGCCGCTTGTCCGCCGCCGGCCTCACGAGTTTCGCTTTTTCGAAGAAGGCTTCGTCCAGTTCCGGAATATCGCTGTAGTCGATCTGCTTGTCAGATCGAGACGCCAGTTCCTTCAGTCTTGTCTGCGAGATGGGCATGATAGCGCATCCTTTCCTTTCTGTTCGCAAGCCGAGCCGAAATGATACGGATCGAGCCGCTTCTATCCGTGTGAACGACGACGACGATGACCAGCGACGCGATGGCGCCGATGCTGATGATCCGCTCCTCGCCATAGTCGAAACGCTTGTCCTTCGCGCTGAAGACCGACCCGTTGAAGATCAAGCAGGCTTCCTCAAAAGAGATGCCGTGCTTCTGACGATTGATCCTGTTCTTCGTCTCGTCCCATTCGAAACTGATGACGTAATGTAACTACAGATGTAATGCCTGGCAACGGCAGGAGATCCCTGCCGTTGCCAGAGTTTTCGTCACCTGTTGTCCGGTTGTGACCTGACCAGCACCAGGCCGCGTTCGGTGATGCGGTAGGGGTGCCCTCCGGAGGACTTGATCGCCTTCTTCTGCTTCAGCTTGCGGAAGGCGATAGTGTCGAGGCCGCCGAAGACCCAGCCTTCGCGGGTGAAGAGCTGGATCTTCTCGATCTTTCGATTTTCGTCACGGGTGAGTTCGATGCGCCCGCCCTGGGCGAGCAGGTGGAGAATGCGCTGTTCGGCGCGGGAGATGTCCATGGTGTCGATCCGGATAAGCGCTCTGAGGCGAGCGCACAAAAACGATACCGGCGCCGCAAGGGCGTCGGGGCTTCGCTTTTTTTCGGGCCCAAGCGCGCGGATCATGACGATCGCGGGCTGGGGCCTTTACCGGGTCTCCGACTGACGGAACATCCACACTCCATGGGTTACGGCCTGAAAATGGGTGTTCCGCGCCTTTGGGTCAAGCATCCCAGGCTGCGGCATGACGTCGTCTCCGGCCGGCGTGTCGAATCGGTCACAGCGCGCATCCGGCCGCAGCTGGAACGCTGCCGTGGCGAGGCGTTCTGCTAAGGTCGAGATAACCGGCTGAAAACAATAAGCATTATTTGGTGGTTTGACGCACGCCCGGTGCGGGCTGGAAAAACCTCGGCTGCGATGGTCTACTACCGTCGAAAGATGGGGTGCCGATGATCACCATACGCAATGCGCGCCGCGACGAAGCGGATCTCCTCGCCGCCATCGGCTTTCGCGCCTGGGAAAAGGCGATGATCCCCGTCGGCGAGACGAAGACCATGGTCGAGGGCGCCCGGTCCGCCTTCCTCAATTTCACCCGCTCAGGCTGGCTGACGATCTCGGTGATCGAACTGAACGGCCAGCCCGCCGGCTGGGCGGCGCGCGAGGAGCTCGACGAGAACATTACCGACTTCTGGATCGATCCGGATTTCCAGGGGCAGGGCCTGGGTGCTGCGCTGCTCGAGGAGATCGAGAAGGAGGTCCTGCACCAGGGCTTCACCAAGGCGAGCCTGCAGACCCATGCCAAGAATGACGAGGCGGTGCGTTTCTTCGAGAAGCATGGCTATGCCGTGCACTGGCTGACGATTGCCTACAATCCCAAGCTCGATCGCGACGTCCAGTCGGTCGGCCTGTCGAAACAGCTGGCCGCGCCGGTCTCTCCGGCCTACGGGCAGGAATTCTAGGACCCCGCAACCGCCTGAATGCCGGCTCGGATGGCGGCAAGGGCTGTTTCGGGGGCGAGAAGCATGGTGAACCCGAGAGACACCTGCAGTACGAACAGGGCCGGCAGCACCACATGGAAAGGCGGCTTGCGCGTTTTGTGGCGCAAGACCCGCTGGCCGAGAAAGGCGCCGATCCCACCGCCGAGGACCGCCAGCCACAGCAGCGTGGATTCCCTGACCCGCCAGTCGCCGTTGCGCGCCGCCGCCTTGTCGAAGGCGTAGACGCCGAAGACGACGACGTTGTAGAGCGCGGCGATCGCCACCAGGATGGGCAGGTTTGCAGAGGTCATGCGCACGAGCCTAGCCGCTGCCGTTTAACGTTTTGTGCGCGGCCGGAGCCATGGTCGCAGACGGCACAAGCCTTGCGCCACCGCCGCATTTGTTCTACCTCACGGGCTTGAGAAATCCACGCATGACACGAGCAGCCGATGACCCTTGTTGACACCCGCACGCCCGATCCGAAACGTTTTATCCCCGGCGCCACCGGTGACTGGGAGATCGTCATCGGCATGGAAGTCCACGCCCAGGTGACGAGCAATTCCAAGCTGTTTTCGGGCGCATCGACGATCTTCGGCAATGCGCCGAACTCCAACGTGTCGCTCGTCGATGCCGCCATGCCCGGCATGCTGCCCGTCATCAACGAGGAATGCGTGGCCCAGGCCGTGCGCACCGGTCTTGGCCTGAAAGCCCAGATCAACAAGCGCTCGATCTTCGACCGCAAGAACTACTTCTATCCCGACCTGCCGCAGGGCTACCAGATCTCGCAGTTCAAGGATCCGATCGTCGGCGAGGGCAAGATCATCATCTCGCTCGGTCCCGACCGTCAGGGCAATTTCGAGGATATCGAGATCGGCATCGAGCGCCTGCATCTGGAGCAGGATGCCGGCAAGTCGATGCACGATCAGCATCCGACCATGTCCTATGTCGACCTCAACCGCTCCGGCGTGGCGCTGATGGAAATCGTCTCGAAGCCCGACATGCGGTCCTCCGACGAAGCCAAGGCCTACATGACCAAGCTGCGCTCGATCGTGCGCTATCTCGGCACCTGCGACGGCAACATGGACGAGGGTTCGATGCGCGCCGACGTCAACGTCTCCGTGCGGAAGCCGGGCGGCGAGTTCGGCACGCGCTGCGAGATCAAGAACGTCAACTCGATCCGCTTCATCGGCCAGGCCATCGAATACGAAGCCCGTCGCCAGATCGCCATCCTCGAGGACGGTGGCTCGATCGACCAGGAGACCCGTCTCTTCGATCCGGGCAAGGGCGAGACGCGCTCGATGCGCTCCAAGGAAGATGCGCATGACTACCGCTACTTCCCCGACCCGGATCTTCTGCCGCTCGAATTCGACGATGCCTTCGTCGAGGCGCTGAAGAAGGACCTGCCGGAACTGCCCGACGACAAGAAGGCCCGTTTCGTTCGCGATCTCGGCCTGTCGGTCTACGACGCCTCCGTGCTCGTCTCGGAAAAGGCAATCGCCGATTATTTCGAGGCCGTGGCCGAGGGCCGCGATGGCAAGACGGCCGCCAACTGGGTCATCAACGACCTGCTGGGCGCCTTGAACAAAGCCGGCAAAGCCATTGAAGAGACTCCGGTTTCGCCCGCCCAGCTCGGCGGCATCATCGACCTCATCAAGGCCGAGACCATTTCCGGCAAGATCGCCAAGGACCTGTTCGAAATCGTCTTCAACGAGGGCGGCGACCCGGCCGAGATCGTCGAGAGCCGTGGCATGAAGCAGGTCACCGACACCGGCGCCATCGAAAAGGCCGTCGACGAGATCATCGCCGCCAACCCCGACCAGGTCGCCAAGGTGCTTGCCAAGCCGACGCTCGCCGGCTGGTTCGTCGGCCAGGTGATGAAGGCGACCGGCGGCAAGGCCAACCCGCAGGCCGTCCAGGCACTGGTCAAGGCCAAGCTCGGCATCGTCGAGGAATAGGCCCTTGTTCTTCGTCCGCACCGCCGGCCCGCAGGACGTGGAAGCGCTCCGCAGCCTGCTGTCGGAGACCTTCCACGCCACTTATGACCCGTTCTACGGCGAGGCGAAGGTGCGCGAACTGGTCGACGCCTGGCATTCGCTGCCCGCGCTCAACGCCCGCATCGCCAAGAAGGGCGGCGAATTCCTCGTAGCGGACGATGGCAGACAGCTCGGCGGCATGGCCTATGCGGCCATGTCGACGAAGATGGCGAAGACCGCCTTCCTGCACCAGCTCTATGTCAGGCCCTCGTGCCAGCGCATGGGCATCGGCCGCGATCTCTTTGCCGAACTCGAAACGTGCTTTCCCGATGCCGAGTTCATGCGGCTCGAGGTCGAGCCGCGCAATGTCGCGGCCGTCGCCTTCTATCAGGAGCACGGCTTCGTGGAGGTCGACCGCACGACGAACTGCGGCGGGCCGGACAGCGGCCTGCCGGCCATCGTCATGGAAAAGCGGCTCGGCTGAGCGGCTGGCCTGGTGGCGCTCGCCGTCAGTTGTCCATCGGCACTTCTTCCGAATTGCCGTCTTCGTCGTAGATCAGCACCGGCGTGCATTCGACCAGATAGGGTCGTTTGATGTTGTCGCAGGCGACCTTGGCCGCAGCGAGCGCCAGTTCCTTGCTGTCCCAGCCGCAATAGTATTCGTGCCAGTGCGGCCCTTCCGACGATTGCATGAAGACGTCGACGCTGAAGCGCGCCGGAAAGCAGTAGGCCGCCTCCAGGCAGTCCTCGTCCGTGCCTCCGCCGTCGACGCACTGTTTTTTGGCGCAGTCGAAGGCGGTCGCGGCATCCTTGCCGGTGCAGACCCCGCTCGAGATCTCCGGCGCCTGGACGAAGGCGATGCCCTGTCGTCCGCCATCCTGGGCCATCGCTCCCGTGGCCGAGAACGCGATTGCGAAAATAAGCGTGCAAAACCCTCTCACTGTCATACGGTCCTCCTGCATTCTCCCTAAACCTCGCCAAGAGTAACGCGCGGAAGGGAAGATTATGCAAGCACCGGCAGTGACCATCAGGCGGGCCCGCGAGGAGGACGTCGCAGCCATCGTCGCGCTTCTGGCCGCGGACGATATCGGCGGCCATGGCGATACCACGGACGATACCGCCCGTGCCGACTATCTTGACGCCTTCCGCACGCTGCAGCAGACCCCGCGCGAAACGCTCTATGTCGCCGAGTGCGACGGCGAGATCGTCGGCACGTTTCAGACCCTGCTCACCACGACCCTGAGCGGCCGCGGCGGAACCTCGATGATCGTCGAAGCGGTGCAGACGCGAGCCGATATGCGGGGTCGCGGCATCGGCGGCCAGATGATCGGCTTCTGCCTGGAAGAGGCGAGGCGGCTCGGCCTGCGCCAGGTGCAGTTGACATCGAATGCCGCCCGCACCGATGCGCATCGCTTCTACGAACGTTTCGGTTTTGCCAAGAGCCATTTCGGCTTCAAGTACAAGCTGAAATGAGTGCCGCAGCGCGGCGAATCACTGGACAACCGGCCACCGAGGCGGCATAAGCGGAGAACGATGACAAGCCGGCGGCCGCCAAGGCCCGGAGCCAAGGACGAGACATGAAGCAGCTTCTGTTGGAACTTTTCACCTGGTGGAACGGTCAGACCATGGGCACGCGTTTCTTCACCTGGCGCAAGGGCTCGAAGGTCGGCGAAGACCAGTTCGGCAACATCTATTACGAGGGCGGCACCACCACATTCGGTCTGCCGCGCCGCTGGGTCATCTACAAGGGCTATGCCGACGCCTCGACCATTCCGGCCGGCTGGCACGGCTGGATGCACTACCGCACCGACGTTCCCCCGTCCAAGGAAGACTACAAGGCCGCCGAATGGCAGAAGCCGCACCGCGCCAATGCCACCGGCACGCCGAACGCCTATCGGCCCCAGGGTTCGATCGCCGCGACAGGCGAACGTCCCCGCGTCACCGGCGACTACGACGCCTGGACCCCCGGCAACTGACACCCGTTTTGGCCACAATTCGGTTCTAGGGCCTCTGTGTTGGGCCGCTCTGATCGCGGCGCCCGCATAATCGAAGGCTGGAGAATGGCAGACATGAAGCGTATCGGGCGTGGCTCTACCCTTGCTGTGATGGGCATGGCGGCATTGGCCGCGTCTGCCGCCGCAATGGTCGGAGCGGGTTCTGCCCGCGCCGAGCGGATCTCCAATCCGGTCGCGCAGTTCGCCGGCATCGACAAGATCACCGGCCGCATCACCTCCTTCGACGTCTATATCGACGAAACGGTCCAGTTCGGCGCCCTCCAGGTCACGCCGAAGGTCTGCTATTCCCGCGACGAGACCGAAGCGCAGAAGACCGACGCCTTCATCGAGGTCGACGAAATCACCCTCGACCGCAAGATCCGCCGCATCTTTTCCGGCTGGATGTTCGCCGACAGCCCGGCGCTCAACGCCGTCGAGCATGCGATTTACGACGTCTGGCTGACCGGCTGCAAGCAATCCTCCGACGTGCCTGCGCCGAAGGGCGTCAAGGCGGCCCATCCGGCGCCCGTACCGGTCACCGAGGCCTCCCAGAAGCCCGTCGAGGCACAGCAGCCTGCCCTGGGCGCGCAACCCCAGCCGACGGTCGCGCCGGACCAGGCCGCTCCTGACGGGACCGCGCCGGTCGAAGTTCCCCAGCTCGAGGCGCCGCAGGAAATACCGGATGACGTCACCGGCGAAGGCTTGCCGCCGCTCGACCTTCCGCCGGCTGGCGAAGAAGTGCCGCCGCAGCAGCCCGAACCGCCGGTGCAAGGGATCAAGCCGGGAAGCGTGGGACTGTTCTGACGTCCTAATCCGGATACCGCGTCGGAAGAAGGCGCTCGTCGGTAGCGCCACAAGCTTTTGCAGCTTGCCCGTAAAGGCCAATTAAATCACATATTTCCGCAATTCGGCTCATCTGCACCGCGCAATGAGCGGCGGCGCTTGACATTATCTCTGAATGGGAACATTCAGAGAACGAACAGGAGTTGCGACCATGGCCCTTTCTGAAAAATTCATCGTCTTGCCGTTCAAGAAGAACCGCGGCAACCTGGTTCCCGGCGAGATGCGCCAGGCCTCCAATGCCATGTCTGCCGAGAAGATCGCCACCGCCATGTCGACGCGCCATATCGGCGTCGCGGCCTATTCGGTGCAGGTGGACGAGGAGAGCGGCGACATGTCGAGCCCGCGCCTGCTCATCCAGTTCGGCGAAACGGCCGATCTCAACGCCGCCTAGACTGCCGCCAGCGACTGCCGGATCTTGACCGTCGCCTGAGGCGCATCTCAGAACGGCAGCGTCCCGCTGTCCATCGCTCCGTCGAGCAGTTTCAGATAGTCCTGCTTCGGAACGTCGATCGCGCCGAAGGTCTTGAGGTGCTCGGTGGTGAACTGCGTGTCGAGCAGGGTGAAGCCGCGCATCTTCAGTCGTTCGACCAGATGCACCAGGCAGATCTTCGACGCATTGGTGCGCCGGGAAAACATGCTCTCGCCGAAGAAGGCCGAGCCGAGCGACACGCCGTAGAGCCCGCCGACCAGCGCATCGCCTTCCCAGGCTTCGACCGAATGGGCGTGGCCCAGCTTGTGCAGCGCCCCGTAGAGTTCCTTGATGGTGTCGTTGATCCAGGTGCTCGGCCGGTCTTCGGCTTCCTCGGCGCACTTTTCCACAACGGCGTCGAAGGCCGTGTCGAAGCGGATGTCGAAGGGCTTCCTGCGCACCGCCTTGGCGAGGCTCTTGGAAATATGGAAAGCGTCGAGCGGCAGGATGCCGCGCATTTCCGGTTCGACCCAGAAGATCTCCGGGTCATCGGCGGCATCCGACATCGGGAAGAGCCCGATGGAATAGGCGCGCAGCAGGAGTTCCGGGGTTATCCTCTGGTCCCTGCTGCGGCGCCCTGCCATGTCCGTCTCACCTCACGGTGCAGTCCTGGCCAGATAGTCTTCCAGCCAGTGGATGTCGTAGTCGCCATTGGCGATGTCCTGGTTGGCCACCAGATCCTGGAACAGCGGCAGCGTGGTCTTGATGCCGTCGACGACGAATTCGTCAAGCACGCGGCGCAGGCGCATCATGCATTCGACGCGGGTGCGTCCGTGCACGATCAACTTGCCGATCAGGCTGTCATAGTAGGGCGGGATCTTGTAGCCGGCATAGGCGCCCGAATCGACGCGAACGCCGAGGCCCCCTGGTGCGTGGAAATGCGTGATCGTGCCGGGCGAAGGCACGAAGGTGCGCGGATCCTCGGCATTGATGCGGCATTCGATGGCGTGGCCGGAAAACGTGATCTCGTCCTGCGTGACCGACAGGCCGGCGCCGGAGGCGACGCGGATCTGCTCGTGCACAAGGTCGATGCCGGTGATGGCTTCGGTGATCGGATGCTCGACCTGCAGGCGGGTGTTCATTTCGATGAAATAGAACTCGCCGTTTTCGTAGAGGAATTCGATCGTGCCGGCACCCCGGTACTTCATCTTCTTCATCGCGTCGGCGCAGATCTGGCCGATCTTCATGCGCTGCTCGACGTTGAGGGCAGGGGAGTTGGCCTCTTCCCAGACCTTCTGGTGGCGCCGCTGCAAAGAGCAGTCGCGCTCGCCGAGATGGATCGCATTGCCTTCGCCGTCACCGACGACCTGCACTTCGATATGGCGCGGATGGCCGAGATACTTCTCCATGTAGACCGCGTCGTTGCCGAAGGCGGCGAGCGCCTCGGAACGGGCGGTGGAGACGGCCTCTTCGAGTTCGGCCTCGTTCTTGGCCACCTTCATGCCGCGGCCACCGCCACCGGCGGTCGCCTTGATGAGCACCGGGAAGCCGATCTGACGGGCGATCTCCATCGCATTTTCTGGAAGCACTTCGCCGGCGGAACCGGGAACGACCGGAATGCCGAGTTCGACGGCGGTCTTCTTCGCGGTGATCTTGTCGCCCATCAGGCGGATATGCTCGGCGGTCGGCCCGATGAAGGTGATGCCGTGGGCGTCGAGGATGTCGGCGAACTTGGCGTTTTCCGACAGGAAGCCGTAGCCGGGATGAACGGCGTCGGCGCCGGTGATTTCGCAGGCCGCGACGATCTGATGGATGTTCAGATAGCTGTCGCGCGAAGGCGGCGGACCGATGCAGACACTTTCGTCGGCGAGGCGCACATGCATCGCGTCGGCGTCAGCCGTCGAGTGCACGGCAACGGTGGCGATACCGAGCTCCTTGCAGGCGCGAAGCACCCGAAGCGCGATTTCGCCGCGATTGGCGATGAGGATCTTGGAGATTGTCATCGGCTTACTCGATGACGATCAGAGGCTCGCCGTACTCGACCGGGCGACCGTCTTCGACGACAATTTCGACAACCTTGCCGGAGCGCGGCGCCGGGATCTGGTTCATGGTCTTCATGGCTTCGATGATCAGCAGCGTCTGGCCTTCCTTGACGATCGAGCCGACCTCGACGAACGGGCGCGAGCCCGGGGCCGGAGCGAGATAGACCGTGCCGACCATCGGTGCGGTCAGCGTGTTGGCGAGGTTGCGTGTCGGTTCGGCGGCGACCACTGCGGCTGCAGCCGGTGCTGCCGCCTGAGGGGCTGCGAACTGCTGGTAGGCCATCTGCGGCATCGCCATCATCTGCGGCGCGGCGCGCGACACGCGGATGCGGATGTCGTCCTGCTCGACCTCGATCTCGCTGAGATCCGTGTCGTTGAGGATGTTTGCCAGATCACGGATCAGCGCCTGATCGATTCCCGATTTCTTGTCAGCCATGGAAAGGGGTCCTGTATTCTTGTTATTGCGTGATGTTCTTCAGCGCGTGAAGCGCCAGGATGTAGCTGTGAGGGCCGAAGCCGCAGATCATGCCCTTGGTGGCGGGTGCGATCACCGATTTGTGGCGAAACTCTTCCCGCGCATGGATGTTGGAGATGTGCACCTCGACGACCGGAACGCCGATCGCGCGGATGGCGTCATGCAGCGCGATCGAGGTATGCGTATACGCACCGGCATTGATCGCCACGCCCACCGACTTCTCGCCGGCCTCGTGCAGCCAGTCGACCAGCACGCCCTCGTGGTTGGTTTGACGGAAGTCCACCGAAAAGCCGAGCTCCGCGCCGGCAGCCGTGCAATCGGCTTCGATGTCGGCGAGCGTCTTGCCGCCGTAGATCCCCGGCTCGCGTTTGCCGAGCGCGTTGAGATTTGGGCCGTTCAGGACGAAAAGGATCTTGCTCATCTGCGGTTCCGTCGACTTTCAACCGCCTCCTATAGACCGGCGGGGCCGCAAGGGAAAGCCCTTTGCGGCCCGGGCGCCTTTCGTTCCCCGGAAAATGAGGGGCAAGGTTAAGCGCGGTGCGGTGCGCCGTCAGCAGGTCGTCTGGCCGCAGGTGCGGACATTGGCAAGCTTCTGGCCGATCGCCTCGGAACCGATGGCGCCGAACACGGCCTCGTTGCCGACGATGTAGGAGGGCGTGCCGGTGATGCCGAGGCTGGTGGCCAGCTGGTAGGCTTCCTTCACCGATGCGTCGTTCGGGCTTTCCGCCATCTTGGCGCGGATCTGCTCCTCGGTGACGCCGAGGGAGGAGGCCACTTCAAGCGCACTCTCTTCGCCGGCGCGGCCTTCGGCACCCAGCAGGGCCCGGTGGAAATCGCCGTACTTCTCGGGAGCGATCTTGCGGAAGGCGTCGGAGACCTTGTGGGCCGCTTCGGATTCCGGTCCGAGGATCGGGAATTCCTTCAGCACGAAGCGCACGTTCTTGTCCTTGGCGAGAATGTCGTCCATGTCGGAGAGGGCGCGCTTGCAGTAACCGCAATTGTAGTCGAAGAACTCGACGATCGTCACATCGCCCTTCGGATTTCCGAGCGACAGATCGTATTTGGACGCGAACAGCGCGTCCTTGTTGTCCTTGACGGCCGCCGAAGCCTGCTGCAGGCGGGCGTCCTGCTGCTTCTTCTCGAGCGCATCCTGGACGTCGAGCATGATCTCCGGATTGGCGATCAGATATTCCTTGATGAAGGCGCCGAGCTCCTTCTTCTGCGCGTCGTCGAGCGCACCGGCCGACGTGGGCAGAGCCACCGGCAGGAGCACCAGGGCGGTCGCGGCGAGCTTCCTGAAATTCAAGGCCATGTCTTTCCTCTTGCATGCTGTCCGCCAGCGCGGATGTCGTATGGACGGCCGGAGCCGTCCCAAACCGTTGATTTGCTCTAGCGTATCGGCAGCGAACGGCAAGTGGAATCGGAAAAATGGCCGCAGCGAAGCGCTCTCGCCATTGTGATGACTGCAATAATACGGCAATTGTCGGGCGACGTTTATCGACCGGAGAGAGTTGTTGGTGGTTTCCCTTTCAAGACGCAGCGCAGTCGAACCCTTCCACGCCATGGACCTTCTGGCGGAGGCGACGCGGCGGCGCAATGCCGGAAAACCGGTGATCTCCATGGCGGTCGGCCAGCCGGGCCACCCGGCCCCGCAAGCGGCCCTTGCCGCCGCGCGCGAGGCGCTCGGCCATGGCCGGATCGGCTATACCGATGCGCTCGGCCTGACCGAGCTTCGGGCCAAGCTCGCCGACTATTACCGTCGGCGGCACGGAGTTGCCGTGGATCCGGCCCGCGTCGTCGTCACCACCGGCTCCTCGGCCGGCTTCAACCTGGCCTTCCTCGCGCTCTTCGATCCCGGCGATGCCGTGGCGATCGCGAGACCCGGCTATCCGGCCTATCGCGCCATCCTTTCGGCGCTCGGCCTCAAGGTGATCGAGGTGCCGGTCAATGCCGAAACCCAGTTCACGCTGACCCCGGAGAGCCTGGAGGCTGCGCAGGCAAGCGCAGGCCTGCGCCTCAAGGGCGTGCTTCTGGCAAGCCCCGCCAACCCGACCGGCACGGTGACCGGGCGGGCACAGCTGAAGGCGGTCTACGACTATTGCCAGGGGCAGGGCATCACGCTCATCTCCGACGAGATCTATTATGGCCTAACCTATGCCGGCGAGGAGGCGACCGCGCTGGAGATCGGCGACGAGACGATCGTCATCAACTCCTTCTCCAAATACTATTGCATGACCGGCTGGCGCATCGGCTGGATGGTCGTGCCCGACCACATCGTTCGGCCACTCGAATGCCTGGCCCAGAGCCTCTACATCTCTGCCCCGGAACTCTCGCAGATCGCGGCGATCGCCGCGCTCGACGCCGAAGAGGAGCTGGAGCACTATAAGGCCAGTTGCCGCAGGAATCGCGACTTCCTGATGACCCGTCTGCCGGAACTCGGACTGCCGCTGCTCTCGCCGATGGACGGCGCCTTCTACGCCTATGTCGATGCCAGCCGTTACACCAATGACAGCATGGGCTTTGCCCGACGCATGCTGGCCGAAATCGACGTGGCGGCGACGCCGGGCATGGATTTCGATCCCGCCGACGGTCACCGGGCGCTCCGCATTTCCTATGCTGGCACCTATGCCGAAATGGTCGAGGCGACCGATCGCATGGCCGGCTGGCTGCCGTGAATAACGATTCCGGAACAAGGCCCTGGCGGCGTTTCCGGATTCAGTCTGGCAAGGTGTTGAATCAGAGTGTGAACGCGGCCCGGTCGCACGGACGGGCAACTTGGAAGGCCCCGGTATGTCCAGAACGAAATCCCAACCGCCCTTCGGCCAGACGCCCGAACTGCTGACGCCGCGGCTCCTGATGCGCGGCCACCGGGCGGGGGATTTCGACGCCATGCTCCGCCTGTGGAGCGACGAGCGTGTCATCAGGCACATCCTCGGGCGCCCCTCGACGCCGTCGGAAACCTGGACGCGGCTGTTGCGCTATGTCGGTCACTGGCAGGTGCTGGGCTTCGGCTACTGGGCGATCGAGGACAGGACGACCGGCGCCTTTCTCGGCGAGGTCGGGTTCGCCGACTACAAGCGCGACATTCAACCGAGCCTCGACGGGGTGCCTGAAGCGGGCTGGGTCATCGCTCCGGAGGCACAGGGGAAGGGGCTTGCGACGGAAGCGCTGGCCGCGGCGCTGGCCTGGGCGGATGCCAATTTCGTCGATCCGAAGACCACCTGCATCATGGCACCGCAACACGCCGCTTCAATCCGTGTCGCAGCGAAAAACGGCTTTACCGAACGTGGTCTCGCGACCTTCATGAACGAGCCGACGCTGGTCATGGAACGGATCCGCCCCAACGGTTGAGCTCCGCGACACCGTCGACCACCGACCGCCCAGAAAAAAGGCCGCGTAAAACGCGGCCTTTGTCTTGTTCTGGTGCTAAGGGGCTTCTCAGAAGAAGCCGCGCTTCTGCCACCAGCCGCCCTTTTTCGGCTTCGTCGGCTCGTCGTCGCCGTCCGTCGAGGTCTTGACCGAGGTCACGACCGGTTCGGAGGTGGAGACGTTCGACTGGCGATTGGCGCGGGCCGGCTTGGTCTCTTCGGCAGCTTCAACCTCGGCTTCAGCTTCCGCTTCCGGTTCAGCCGGTGCCGCGACCTCTTCCACGATCGGTGCGGCGGCGGGGGCTTCGACCTTGGGCTCGACCTTGGCAACCGGTTCGGCGGCGATCACCGGCTCCTCGACGGGAGATACGGCAACCTTGGCCTTGCGGCTGCGGCGCGGTTTCGGCTGCACGACTTCCTCGGCGGATTCGATCGCCGCCATGGCTGCCGGCTCGACCGCGACGGCCTGTTCGGCGATGTCCTCGATCAGAGCGGCTTCGGTATCGCTGTCGTCGCCTTCGCCTTCGTCGCCTTCAGCGGATGCTTCGGCACCGTTCTCGGAGCCTTCTTCGCCCGGACGGCTGCGGCGGCCGCCGCGCTTGCCGCGACGGCGGCGCTTGCGCTTCTGGCCGTCTTCGCCGACGGTTTCGTCCTGTTCGCGGGCTTCGCCGGAAGTTTCGACGGCGCCGTCTTCGTCGCCCTCTTCGCCTTCGTCTTCGTCGCCTTCGGCATCGCCGTCAGCGCCGGCCTGGGCGCCGTTGACGGGCTGGCCGTTCTTGTTGCGCCGGCGCCGACGACGCTTGCGCTTGCGGTTCTGTTCGTCGCTGTTGGCGGCGGCAGCTGCGGCCGGCTGGGCGGCCGGTGCGGCTGCGATGATTTCTTCTTCTTCCTCTTCCTCCTCGACCTCGGGGACGTAGTCGTCCTCCTCGATCGGCGGAAGCAGCTGCATCAGGCTCTCGATCTTCACCGGATTGGCCACCGGCTCGCCACGGTCGATGCCGAAGTGCTGGGCGCCGACGGACGAGTCGCTGTCGATGGTAATCGTAACGCCGAACCGGTGTTCGTAATCGACAATCGTGCCGCGCTTCTGGTTGAGGATGTAGAGCGCCGTTTCCGGCGTCGTACGGACCGTGATGTCGTGGGTCGTGTTCTTCAGCAGATATTCTTCGATGCCGCGCAGGACGTGCAGGGCGACCGAGGACTGCGACCGGATGAGGCCCGTGCCGCCGCAATGCGGGCAGAGCTGGGTCGTCGATTCCAGAACCGAGGCGCGAATGCGCTGGCGCGACATTTCGAGCAGGCCGAAATGCGAGATCCGGCCGACCTGGATGCGGGCGCGGTCGTTCTTCAGGCAATCCTTGAGCTTCTTCTCGACGGAGCGGTTGTTGCGCTTCTCCTCCATGTCGATGAAGTCGATGACGATCAGGCCGGCAAGGTCGCGCAGGCGCAGCTGGCGGGCGACTTCTTCGGCGGCTTCCAGATTGGTCTGGAGTGCCGTGTCCTCGATCGAGTATTCGCGGGTCGAGCGGCCGGAGTTGACGTCGATCGCCACCAGCGCTTCGGTCTGGTTGATGATGATGTAACCGCCGGACTTCAGCGTCACCTGCGGCTGCAGCATCTTGTCGAGCTGGCCTTCGATGCCGGAGCGCGAGAAGATCGGGTGCAGGTCGCGGTAGGGTTGAACCACCTTGGCGTGGCTCGGCATCAGCATCTTCATGAAGTCCTTCGCTTCACGATAGCCTTCCTCGCCGGCGACGACGATCTCGGAGATGTCCTTGTTGTAGAGGTCGCGGATCGAGCGCTTGATCAGCGAGCCTTCTTCATAGACGAGGCACGGCGCGGTCGAGTTGAGCGTCAGCGTGCGGACGTTTTCCCACAGGCGCATCAGGTATTCGAAGTCGCGCTTGATCTCGACCTTGGTGCGGTTGGCGCCGGCGGTGCGCAGGATCACGCCCATGCCGAGCGGCACTTCGAGACCGCGGGCAATTTCCTTCAGGCGCTTGCGGTCGGCCGGATTGGTGATCTTGCGGGAAATGCCGCCGCCACGTGCCGTGTTCGGCATCAGGACCGAATAACGGCCGGCGAGCGACAGGTAGGTGGTGAGCGCTGCGCCCTTGTTGCCGCGTTCTTCCTTGGCGACCTGCACGAGCAGGATCTGGCGGCGCTTGATGACTTCCTGGATGCGGTACTGCTTGCGCGGCTTGCGCACGATCCGGTCAGGAACCTCTTCCATGGCGTCTTCGGCGCCGACGGATTCGATTTCTTCCTTCTCTTCGATGTGGTCGTCGTCATCGTCGAAATCGTCGTCGCGGCCGCGGCGTCCGCCGGCATCCTCGGAGATCTCGTCGTCGGTCTCGAACAGGGCGGCCATGTCGCCCTTGCCGTCATCGTCGATGGCCTCGGCGGCTTCGGAAACCTGTTCTTCGGTTTCGGCCGTCTTCTTGGCGCGCGGCTTGCGGGCGCGCTTCGGCTTGGCCTTCGGGGCTTCCTCGGCGGGAGCCACTTCTTCGGCGGCGGCCTCGACCGGTGCTTCGCTGGAAGCTTCGGCTTCCGGCTCTGCGGTTTCTTCCGGCGCGACGCCGACGTCGGGCTGTTCCTGCTTGGCGAGATCAACCGTCGGTGCCTCGTCGCCGTCGGCTTCGTCTTCGCGACGATGTTCCTCGGCTTCGGCGCTCAAGAGCGCCTGTCGGTCGGCATAGGGGATCTGGTAATAATCGGGATGAATTTCGGCGAAGGCCAGGAAGCCGTGGCGATTGCCGCCGTAGTCGACGAAGGCGGCCTGCAGCGAGGGTTCGACCCGCGTTACCTTCGCCAGATAGATATTGCCGCGTATCTGCTTCTTGTGCTGGGACTCGAAATCGAATTCTTCGATACGGTTACCGCGTACGACGACAACGCGCGTCTCTTCTTCGTGAGACGCGTCGATCAACATTCTGTCTGCCATTTAAGCTGTGCTCCTCGGCGTCGCCAGGAAGGAGTTCACTCGCTCGCTTTGCTTTGGTGCGGGTGATGCCTTGGGGGCTTGGCGCCGGATATAAATGTTCCCGCCCGGTGGGGTGCGCTGGCAGCACTTGAACGGCTGTCGGGGTGCTTGAAAAGCCCGATCCGCCAAACGTGTTCAAGATCAACTGCAATGACATCAAAGACCGAACGAAAACGACAATGACCTAGGCCCCTGAGGACCCGATGAGTGCTCTTTTGAGCATGCGGTGGAAACCACCAGTTGCGTTTGCCGGCCGAGCCGGCGTGTTAAACAAGTTTCAGGAAAAAAAGCGGAGACGGCGGATGAAGATCCGACAAGCTAGGCGCCAAGTCCTTGAAGAGGTTGGCAGCCGTGGCGGTCATTCTATCCCGTTGGCACTTTTAACCCTCATCTGCCTTGTATGTTTTCTCCGTGACAATAGCAAGGGGAAACGAAATTATGCCATAATATCGATTGATTAGCGTGGCTTGTCGTGGAATCCCGATTCTCGGCCGAAATTGGCGGTTGTGCCGATTTGACACAGGTTAAGGCGATAAAAGCCTGCGGTTTTCGATCGAACGGGACGGATTTCATGCGGGATCGGCACGATGGCGGCGGCAGAATAGCGATCGTCGGCGATTCGATACGGGGAAGCGGATTGAACATGAAGCTGTCTCTTTGGGGACATTTGCCTCGTCTGGGGCTGAAACAGGCGCGAATCGCTGTCGTGGTACTGCTGGCGGTTGCCGGCCTGTCGATCGATGCCGCTTCGGCGGTCGAGGATGCGCCGGTAGTCCCGGCCGATCCTCTTGCCGCCTACGCGGCGCGCATCGTCGGCGACCGGGCCCGCACCCGCATCGTGCTCGAATTCGATCGCAAGCCGGACATCGCCGTTCGTTATATCGGCAAGCCCGACCGGATCGTCGTCGACCTGCCGTCCACCGTCTTCACCTTTCCCCAGGCCGATCTTCAGGCGAAGGGGCTGTTCCGCGACATCCGCTACGGATCGATGGACGCGGACTCGGCGAGACTGGTGTTGACGGCCGAGCGGCCGGCCCGACTGGTGGTGAGCGACGTCATGGCCAACGAAGGCGGCGAAGGCTATCGCCTCGTGCTCGACGCCGAAATGGTGTCACAGCAGGATTTCGAAAAGCTGGTGCAAGACCAGACCTGGACGACTGCCGCCGCCGATGCAAGCTCAGGCGTACAGCGCGGCGATCGCCTGGGGACGACGGCGCCGGATGCGTCGGGCGCCTTCGTCATCGCCATCGACGCCGGGCATGGCGGCATCGACGCCGGTGCGGCGGGAGCGGCGACCAAGACGCCCGAGAAGGAAATCACGCTTGCCTTTGCCAAGGCGCTGGCCGAGCGGTTGAAGGGGGAGGCGGGCATCGAGGCGTTCCTCGTGCGGGAGGGCGACGAATTCCTGTCGCTCTCCGAGCGCGTCACCATCGCCCGGCAGCGCGGGGCCAACCTGCTGGTTTCCTTCCATGCCGACACGCTGCGCCAGAACAATATCCGCGGCGCCACCGTCTACACCATTTCCGACAAGGCATCGGACCGCATGGCCGAGGACCTCGCCGAGCGCGAAAACCTCTCGGATGCCGTGGGCGGCGTCAGCCTGTCCGCCGAGCCGGCCGAGGTGTCCGATATCCTGCTCGACCTCACCCGCCGCGAGACCCAGGCCTTCTCGATCTCCATGGCCGATTCCGTGGTCAAGTCCTTCGAGGGGCAGGTGCAGATGATCAACAATCCGCACCGCTATGCCGGCTTCCGGGTGCTGCAGGCCCATGACGTGCCGTCGATCCTGCTCGAGCTCGGATTCCTCTCCAACAAGGACGACGAAAAGCTCCTGCTCGACCCGGCCTGGCGCGTGAAGATCGCCGACCTGCTGGCGGCAGCGATCAAGCGATATCGCGTGCCGGTCGTCGCCAATGGCGGCTGATCGCCTGTGCGCGCCCGGCCGCGTGGGCCGTGCATAACATAAAGACGGCCCTATTTTCCTCACAATCGGGCGGTTACTCCGAACAGGGCCGCTTGTGTCTTGCCAAGGGCGGCATGACGTGCAAAACGCCACGCTATGTGCGATGTTCGCCCATTGCGCGCTGAACCGAAAGCATTGCCGGTAGCTCGAACATGATCAGACTGATTGGTTATCTCTTCGGACTCGCGTCCGTCCTGGCCCTCGGCGTGGCGGTGGTCGTCGCCGTCTACCTGAACGGGGTCTCGAAGGATCTGCCGGACTACGCGGTGCTGTCGAGCTATGCGCCGCCGGTGACGACGCGCATCCATGCCGGCAATGGCGCGCTGATGGCCGAATATGCCCGCGAGCGGCGGCTCTTCCTGCCGATCCAGGCGATCCCCGACCGCGTCAAGGCGGCCTTCCTGTCAGCCGAAGACAAGAATTTCTACAATCACCCCGGCGTCGACATCTACGGCCTTGGCCGCGCCATCCTGGTCAACGTGCAGAATCTCGGTTCCGGCCGCCGCCCGGTCGGCGCCTCGACGATCACCCAACAGGTGGCCAAGAACTTCCTGCTCTCCGCCGACCAGACGATCGACCGCAAGGTCAAGGAAGCGATCCTCTCCTTCCGCATCGAGCAGACCTATTCCAAGGACAAGATCCTCGAGCTCTATCTCAACGAGATATTCTTCGGCATGAATGCCTACGGCATCGCCGGCGCGGCGCTCACCTATTTCGACAAGTCGGTGACCGAACTGACGATCGCCGAGACCGCCTATCTGGCCGCTTTGCCGAAGGGTCCGTCCAACTACCATCCGTTCCGCCACACCGAGGCGGCGATCGAGCGCCGCAACTGGGTCATCGACCGCATGGTGGAGAACGGCTTCGTCGTGAAGGCCGATGGCGAAGAAGCCAAGAAGCAGCCACTCGGCGTGACCGGCCGCCGCACCGGCTCCTATCTCTTCGCCTCCGACTATTTCGCCGAAGAGGTCCGCCGCCAGATCATCGAGAAATACGGCGACAAGTCGCTCTATGAAGGCGGCCTGTCGGTGCGCACCTCGCTCGATCCGCAGATGCAGATCTTCGCCCGCAAGGCGCTGCAGGACGGTCTGATCACCTACGACCAGCGCCGCGGTTACCGCGGTCCGGTGGCGAAGATTTCGGCCCAGGGCGACTGGGGCGCCGAACTTGCCAAGGTCAATGCGCTGAGCGACGTGCCGGAATGGAAGCTCGCCGTCGTGCTCGCCGTGTCGGCCGCGCGCGTCGACATCGGCCTGCAGCCCGCCAAGGAAGCCGGTGGCAAGGTCGTCGCCGAACGCGAGACCGCGACCATCGCCGCCGACGACATGGATTGGGCCTACCGCTCCGCCGCGGGCGACCGCAAGACGGCGAAGTCGCCGGAAGGCGTTCTGGCGCCGGGCGACGTCGTCTATGTCGAGAAGAAGGGCGAGGGCGGTTATCGCCTGCGCCAGCCGCCGAAGGTACAGGGCGGCCTCGTCGCCATGGACCCGCATACCGGCCGCGTGCTCGCCATGGTTGGCGGCTTCTCCTATGCCCAGTCCGAATTCAACCGCGCCACCCAGGCCATGCGCCAGCCCGGCTCGTCCTTCAAGCCCTTCGTTTATGCCGCGGCGCTCGACAATGGTTATACCCCGGCCTCGGTCATCATGGACGCTCCGATCGAGTTCGTCTCCGGCGGCCAGGTCTGGCGGCCGCAGAACTACGGCGGCGGCTCGGCCGGCCCGTCCACCCTTCGTCTCGGCATCGAGAAGTCGCGCAACTTGATGACGGTCCGTCTCGCCAACGACATGGGCATGAACCTCGTCGCCGAATATGCCGAGCGCTTCGGCATCTACGACAAGATGAACCCGGTGCTGGCCATGTCGCTCGGCTCGGGCGAGACGACCGTACTGCGCATGGTCTCCGCCTATGCGGTGCTGGCGAACGGCGGCAAGCAGATCAAGCCGACGCTCATCGACCGTATCCAGGACCGCTATGGCAAGACCATCTTCCGCCATGAGGAGCGCGTCTGCGAAGGCTGCAACGCCAATGGCTGGGAAGGCCAGGAAGAGCCGACCATCGTCGACAATCGCGAGCAGGTCCTCGACCCGATGACCGCCTACCAGATCACCTCGATCATGGAAGGTGTCGTCACGCGCGGCACCGCCGCCGGCAAGATCAAGCTCGACCGGCCGACCGCCGGCAAGACCGGCACGACCAACGACGAGAAGGACGCCTGGTTCGTCGGCTATACGCCCGATCTCGTCGCCGGCCTCTATATCGGCTTCGACAATCCCGCACCGCTCGGCCGCGGCGCGACCGGCGGCTCGATGTCGGCGCCGATCTTCAACGAATTCATGCAGGACGCCGTGGCCGGTACGCCTCCGGGCAAGTTCCGCCTGCCGGAAGGCATGAGCCTCATCCCGATCAACCGCAAGACCGGCATGTATGCGGCCGAGGGCGATCCGGACACCATCATCGAGGCCTTCAAGCCCGGCACCGGTCCCGCCGACACCTTCTCCGTCATCGGCATGGAGGGCTATGTCGCGCCCGAGGAAATCCTCAGGGAATCGCCGCAGGCCAACCAGGCCGTGACGTCGGGCGCCGGCGGCCTGTTCTGACATCCAGCTGCTGTTCAATGCGCGCGGCCGCCCCTTTACATCGGGGGCGGCCGCAACTAATTGACGAACCAGTTTTAGACCGAGGTGAAGATCAACCACGATGCGTAATGAAATCGAGAATGTAGTCGACGAGATCAAGCAGGCCATAAGCCTGCTGAGGAGGCATCTTTGACTGGGATCAGGCTGTAAGGCGACTGGACTGGTTGAACAACAAGGCAGAGGATCCCTACCTCTGGAACGATGCCGCCGAGGCCCAGAAGCTGATGCGCGAGCGCCAGCAGCTTGATGACAGCATCAATGGCGTCAAGCGCCTCGAACGGCAGATGACCGACAACATCGAGCTGATCGAGATGGGCGAGGAAGAGGGCGACGAGTCGGTCGTCCGCGAAGCCGAGGAGGCGCTGAAGGCGCTGAAGGCCGAGTCCGGCCGCCTGCAGGTGGAAGCCATGCTGTCCGGCGAAGCCGACGGCAACGACACCTATCTCGAAGTCCATTCCGGCGCCGGCGGCACCGAGAGCCAGGACTGGGCCAACATGCTTTTGCGCATGTATATCCGCTGGGCCGAGAAGCAGGGCTTCAAGGTCGAGGTCATGGAAGTCCATGACGGCGAAGAAGCCGGCATCAAGTCCGCGACGATCCACGTCAAGGGCCACAATGCCTATGGCTGGCTGAAGACCGAATCGGGCGTGCACCGTCTCGTGCGCATTTCGCCCTATGACAGTAATGCTCGCCGCCATACGTCCTTCTCGTCGGTCTGGGTCTATCCCGTCGTCGACGACTCGATCAACATCGAGATCAACGAGAGCGACTGCCGCATCGACACCTATCGTTCGTCCGGCGCCGGCGGCCAGCACGTCAACACGACCGACTCGGCGGTGCGCATCACGCATATCCCGACCGGCATCGTGGTCGCCTGCCAGCAGGAGCGGTCGCAGCACAAGAACAAGGCCAAGGCCTGGGAAATGCTGCGCGCCCGCATGTACGAGGCGGAACTGATGAAGCGCGAAGCGGCAGCCAATGCCGAAGCCGCCTCCAAGACCGACATCGGCTGGGGCCACCAGATCCGCTCCTACGTCCTGCAGCCCTACCAGCTGGTCAAGGACCTGCGCACCGGCGTCGAGAGCACCGATCCGGATACGGTCCTGAACGGCGGCCTGAACGAGTTCATGGAAGCGGCCCTTGCCCACCGCATCAGCGGCAGCGCCGATTCGGTCAGCGACATCGACTGATTAAGGCCAGACAAACGAGCTTCAAAGAAACGGCGGGCCAAAACCCGCCGTTTCTGCGTTTTATGTCTTCAGTTCGTCTCGCGCTCGACGCGTATCTCGCCGAACTCGTCGATCAGCACCGTCCAGCCTTCCGGCTCGATCTGTGCGGGATCGGTTTTCAGATAGACGGTGGCGAAGAAGCCCGGCTGGCGGCTGACGCCGGTCGAATCCTCAGGCCGGATATCGGTGACATAGGGACGGATCGCGGTGAACTCCTCGAGTTCGACGCTTTCCAGCACCTGGGGGCCGGTCTCGCTCGACAGGATCTGCTGAAGGTAGACCTTCGCGGTGCGGTCGGGCTGTCGGATGGCGATCAGCTTGTAATAGCCGCTGCGCATGGCCGGCGCTGCGGTCTCCGCCGGCGGTGCGGGTGCAGGAGCCGGAGCGGCTGCGCCGCCAGGCGCGGGGGCAGGTGGTGCTGCGGGCTTGGCGGCGCCAAGGCTCTCGGCATCGCCCTCCCAGGCGCCGCCGCTGATGACGAACGTCGCCGTGACCGGCAGCTGGTCGATGTCCTCGGCGAGCGTCGGGCCGCTCGCCAGCAGGAGGCCAACAAGGCCGGCGCGGAGAAACTGGATAGGTGCCATGCGTTGATCTCCCTCAGTCTGAAAACTGTTCGGCGAGAATGCGATCCGACCAGGAGCGATCCGGATCGGAGAGAATGCGGGCGGTCGTGTCCTCGGACTGGGCGATTTCCACCCGCACGACGGACTTCACTTCGGTATGATCGGCGACCGCGTTGACCGGGCGTTTGTCCGGTTCGAGCACGATGATCTCGACGCTCACCTTGTTCGGCAGCAGCGCTCCACGCCAGCGACGGGGACGAAACGGGCTGACCGGCGTCAGCGCCAGAAGCGGCGCCTCGAGCGGCAGGATCGGCCCGTGGGCGGAGAGGTTGTAGGCCGTCGAGCCGACCGGCGTGGCGACCATCAGCCCGTCGCAGATCAGTTCGTCCAGCCGCACCTTGCCGTCGATCACTACCCGCAGCTTGGCCGCCTGGTAGGACTGCCTGAGCAGCGAGACCTCGTTGATCGCCAGGGCCACCGAATGCGAGCCGTCGGCATTGGTGGTGGTCATCTTCAACGGGTGGAAATCATTCTCGACGGCGGCGGCGATGCGCTCGCACAGGCTCTCGGTCGAATAGTCGTTCATCAGGAAGCCGACCGATCCGCGGTTCATGCCGTAGACCAGCTTGCCGGAATTCATCGTGTCGTGCAGCGTCTGCAGCATGAAGCCGTCGCCGCCGAGCGCGACGATGACGTCCGCCTCCGCTGGCTCCACATTTCCATAGCGCGCCGAAAGCTCGGCCCGCGACGCCTGGGCCTCGTCGGAATTGGAAGCGATGAAGGAAAGCGACCGGAACACACGCGACATGGGCAGCCCTTTGTTATCGGCGCCAGTCGTACATGATAAAGCCCTGTAACCACAAGCCATTCACGCCGGCAAACGGTTCTCCCGCAACGAGCGTCGCCCGCCATGGCGCAGGGCCATGGCGCTAAATTTTTGCTTTACCGCAAATCGATTTGCCCTTAATGACGGCACCACTGCCCTTGTAGCTCAGTTGGTAGAGCACCTGATTTGTAATCAGGGGGTCGCGGGTTCGAATCCTGCCGGGGGCACCACTTCAATCTTCGTCGGAAATCACAGCTGATTCATGCTTTTGCCTGGCTCAAAAGCAGGCGAGGGCATGCGACCGGCATGAATATCTGCCGATCGCCAAAGATCATGCGTAGCCGATGAGATCGGGCTGCACCTTGCGCTGGGCGCCGTAGTCGCGGGCATAGGAACCACGGCCGGCGTCCTGGCGGGATACGGCTTTGAGGTCGACTGCGGGGATGGAAAGGGCGCCGTCGGCGAAGGTTCCGGTCTCGGCCGTCTCGACGATGTTTCCGCGAATGGTGTTGAGCAGTTCGAGCATGATCTTTCCTCCCTATCGACGCAGAAACGCGGAGCCGTGGTTTCGGTTCCGACGATAGCCACGCCGGGTTGACCGATCGTTAACCATGACCGGAAGAACGGCGGAAACATGTCTCCGTTCCGCCATCGTGGTTGCCGGCCTGCATGCGCAAGATGCGCAACAGCGTCTGCCAGGCGCTCCGGCGTTCTGGCGGCCGCGCGGGATTTGGGGCGTACCCCGTCCTGACTTCCCGGAAAAGCTCGCGCGCCCGTCAGGATCTCCGCCGTTCCGCCCGGATAAATTTGCCTTTTGGCAAGAAATCGCAATTTACAGGCGAACCGATTCGTCCTCTACTGAGGCTGCGGCTATCTAGGACGGAGTTTCATCATGATCTTCGGAATGACGCCTTTCACCTTTTTTCATGTGGTCCTGAGCCTGGTCGGCATCGCGGCGGGGTTCGTCGTGCTCTACGGCTGGTTCCGGTCCGATCGCATGTCGCGCTGGACCGCCGTCTTCCTGCTCGCCACGCTGGCGACGGTACTCACCGGTTTCCTCTTTCCCTTCACCGGCTTCACGCCGGCGATCGGGGTCGGGATCATCACCACCGCCACGCTCGTCGCGGCCATCCTTGCGCTCTATCGCTATCACCTGGACGGCCGCTGGCGCGCCATTTTCGTGATCTTCTCGGTGATCTCGCTCTATCTCAACGTTTTCGTTCTCGTTGTGCAGGCCTTTGCCAAGATTCCGGCGCTGAATGCCCTGGCGCCCACCGGCTCCGAACCGCCTTTCGCGGCGGTCCAGGGTCTGGTGCTGCTCGCCTTCCTCGGTGCCGGCTATCTGGCGCTGAACCGATTCCATCCGACGGCGGCCTGAGTTCGGCGGGCGGGGCGGGCTAGTCGTCTTCCCTGTCCGCTCGAACTGCCGCCTGCATGTCGTGGATCAGGTCGGGCAGGGCGCTCTGGACCCGGTTCCAGCTCGGCATGAAGGGCGTGGCGTTCGGATTGTCGAGAAAGATGCTGCCCGCCTCGACGAGGTTGGCGGCAAAAAGTTCGACCGCCTGTTCCTCGCGATGCCGGTCGGTCGTCAGGCCGTTCATCCGCGCATCATTGTGATAAATCTCCACCAGGTCGAGCGCCGTGCGGAAATAGGTCGCCTTGAGGGTTCTAAGGCTCTCCTGACTGAACACCACGCCGTCGGTCGCCAGCTTGCGCAACAGCGCCTTGGAAATGTCGATCGACATGCGCGACAGGCCGCTTGCCGCATCCTCCTGCGACAGCGGCTGGTGCTTGTGGTCATAGGCGTCGGCGATGTCCACCTGGCAGATGGCATTGTTGGAATAGCTGCGCCAAAGCTCCGAGAGCACGCCGATCTCCAGGCCCCAGTCGGAGGGAATGCGGATATCCGGCAGCAGATGGGTGCGCATGGCAAACTCGCCGGCGAGCGGATAACGGAAGGCCTTGAGATAGTCGATATAGGGATGATGACCGATCACCCGTTCGAGGCTGAGCAGCAGCGGGGTGACCAGCAGCCGCGTCACCCGGCCGTTGAGCGACCGATCGGCGATGCGGGGATAGTAGCCCTTGGAAAGGACGTAAGGAAAGCCGGGATTGGCGACCGGATAGATCAGCCGCGCCAGCATTTCGCGCGAATAGGTGATAATGTCGCAGTCGTGCAGCGCCACCACGCCGGAACTGCGCGCCCCGAGCACATAGCCCATGCAGTACCAGACATTGCGTCCCTTGCCCGGCTGGTCGGGGGCGAGATCGGCCTCCGCCAGCTTGGCGTCGATGGCCCGCAGGCGCGGCCCGTCATGCCACAGGATCGTGTGCTTCTGAGGCAGGCGGGAGAAATAGGCCTTGGCGTGCTCGAACTGGGAGCGGTCGGCCTGGTCGAGGCCGATGACGATTTCCGCGATATAGGGGACATGCGTCAGTTCGTCGACGATATGGGCAAGCGCGGGCGCTTCGAGTTCGGAGTAAAGCGAGGGCAGAATCAGGGTGATCGGCCGGTTGGCGGCGAAATGTTCGATCTCGCGTTCCATGCGTTCGATCGAGCGTTCGCGCAGGTTGTGCAGGGTGGCGACCACCCCGTTCTGATGAAAATCCGCCATCACTATCCTCACTGGAAAAGGCACGGTTGCGGCCGTGCGGCTAAAACCCTGTTTCAACGAGTTGCAGAATGCGTTCGTTCCAGCCTTCCGGGCCGGCCTTTCGCGACCGCGAAATGAAACCCAGCCGCTCCCGCTCGGTGACGGGCAGCGGTGCGTGCGCCGGATTGGCGATGATGAAGCCGCGGTCGGCCGCCTCGAGCATGGCGAGATCATTGGGCGCATCGCCAAGGGCAACCGAGCGGACCGGTTCGCTGGAGATGTCCCGGTAGTGGGCGATCACCTCGGCCATGCGCTCGGCCTTCGACGTCTTCGGCATCAGCGTCAGAAAGCGCCCGCCCTGCACGGCCTGACAACCGATCGCGTCGAGACGGGCGCAGAACTCAGCCTTCTGTTGGGCGTTGCCGGAAAACAGCCCCGGTTCGGAAAACCGGCGATGTTTGGCAAGCCGGGCGGCAGCCGGCGGAAGTCCGGTGCGTGCGGCGACCTCCTCGACGCTCCAGTCGCCGAATCCCTGGAACAGTCCGGCGAGAGGCTCGGGCAGGGCCTGAAGAAAACGGCGCAACGAGTCAAAATGATTCGATTCCTTGGCGTCATGGCCCGACAGATTGGCAATGCCCGCACCGTTTTCGACGATCATCGGGTGGTCGATGCCGATCGCATCCGCAATCGGGCGCATCTCCGCCTCCGTCTTGCTGCTGGCGAGCACGAGCGGAATGCCGCCGGCCCTCAGCGCGGCAAGCGCCGGAAGCGCCGCGTCGTAGGAATAGGTCTCATGGTCGAGCAGCGTTCCGTCGAGGTCGGTGAAGATGACGATCATGCCGTCCGTTTCAAGAGATGCTGGCGGGTGGCATACAGCGCGATCGCCGCCGCGTTCGATACGTTGAGCGACTTGATCTCGCCCGGCATGTCGAGCCGCGCCAGGGCATTGACCGTCTCGCGCGTCTTCTGCCTCAGGCCCTTGCCTTCGGAGCCGAGCACCAGCGCCACCTTGTCGCCGGTGAGCGCACCCTCCAGCGGCGCCGGGCCTTCCGAATCAAGCCCGACGGTGAAGAAGCCGAGCTTGTGCAACTCGCCGAGCGCATCCGACAGATTGGTGATCTGGATATAGGGGATCATTTCCAGCGCGCCCGAGGCCGATTTGGCCAGCACGCCGGATTCGGTCGGGCTGTGGCGCATGGTCGTGATCACGGCGCCGGCCCCGAAGGCCACGGCGGTGCGCATGATGGCGCCGACATTGTGCGGATCCGTGACCTGGTCGAGCACCAGCAGGAGAGGGCTGTCCTTCAGCGCTTCCAGGCGGCGCACGGGAAGCGGCCGGGTTTCGAGCATGGCGCCCTGGTGGATCGCGTCGGGGCCGAGCTGCTTGTCGAGATCCTGCGGCGTGACGATTTCCACAGGAAAGCCGAGGGAATCGACCGGGCCGATATCCAGCCTGACGAGCGCGTTCTGCGTCACGCTGAGCTTGATCAGCTCGCGTTCGGGATTGTCGATCGCCGCGCGCACGGTGTGCAGGCCGTAGAGGCGGACCTGGTCGGGCGCCAGCTGCGGCGGCGTCCAGTCTGTCTCCTTGCGGCGGTCCTTGCGCGGATCGGGGGTGGGAATCTCGCCGCGTTCGCGCTTGCCGTCGCGCACCTGGCGGCGCAGCGTAGCGTAGTGGGTGTCGCGGGCGGTTTTGTCGGTCTTCGGATCTTTTGCCATGCGGTCTTATAGCCGCCCGGGATCGTCGGGGATAGACCCGCCGGGCCGCCGGGGATTTTCCGCGGCGGGAAATTTTTTCCGGTTTTTTCCACATTCATCGTGTTGACATGAGCGGGAAGGGCCGTCATATACCCGCCGCAGAACGCGGGGCCAACGGCACTGCAATCTCGACTGAAAAGCTTGGTCGCTTGATCCGGACGAATAGACTGGAGAGATGCCCGAGTGGTTAAAGGGGACGGACTGTAAATCCGTTGGCTCAGCCTACGTTGGTTCAAATCCAACTCTCTCCACCATTCGTCCTCGGATCGAACCATCGCGGGTATAGCTCAATGGTAGAGCAGCAGCCTTCCAAGCTGAATACGCGGGTTCGATTCCCGCTACCCGCTCCAGTCAGGCATTCCCTTCTCATCATCCGCGCCTAAGCATAATCCGCAGCAGAGTCTCGTCCATTGAACCGGACCGGCGACGACGTTTCCCCGTGGCCTTCGATGGCGCATCCTCCCAGAATTGCCGATCGGGTCGCCGCGACCGGCCGGAGAATTTGCCCCAGAATTGGCAATACGCAAGCTTTTCGCAGTATTTTCCGGGTCTTCGCAGGAACGTGTTCAAGTTGTCTTGCGATTGCACTACCCTCCGCTCCAACCACAATCCGCGGAGGAAGATGACATGGCGCAAAAGATGAAAGCGGCAATTTTCGTTGAAAAGGGCCGTATCGTACTCGACGAAAAACCGATCCCGGACGTCGGCCCGCTCGATGCGCTGATCCGCATCACGACGACGACGATCTGCGGAACGGACGTGCATATCCTGAAGGGCGAATATCCGGTCGCGAAGGGCCTGACGATCGGCCACGAGCCGGTCGGCGTGATCGAGAAGCTCGGCTCGGCCGTGGACGGTTACAAGGAAGGCCAGCGCGTGATCGCCGGCGCGATCACGCCGTCCGGACACAGCTATGCCTGCCTGTGCGGCTGCGGCTCGCAGGACGGCGCCGGCACGAAGCACGGCTTCAAGGCCATGGGCGGCTGGAAGTTCGGCAACACCATCGACGGCTGCCAGGCGGAATACGTGCTGGTCAAGGATGCGATGGCCAATCTCAGCCCCATTCCGGACCACCTGTCGGACGAGCAGGTGCTGATGTGCCCTGACATCATGTCGACCGGGTTTTCCGGTGCGGAGAGCGGCGGCGTGAGGATCGGCGACACCGTCGTCGTCTTCGCCCTCGGGCCGATCGGCCTGTGCGCGGTCGCCGGCGCCAAGCTGATGGGTGCAACGACAATCATCGGCGTCGACACGCTGGCCTCGCGCATGGAGGTCGCCAAGAAGCTCGGCGCCGACCACGTCATCGACTTCAAGGCCGGCGATCCCGTCGAGCAGATCATGGCGCTGACGGACGGACGCGGCGTCGATGTGGCGATCGAGGCGCTCGGCACGCAGGGCACCTTCCGCTCCGCGCTGGAATCCCTGCGCCCCGGCGGGACGCTGTCGAGCCTCGGCGTCTATTCCAGCGACCTCACCATCCCGCTCGGGGCTTTCTCGGCCGGACTGGGCGACAATCGCATCGTCACCACGCTCTGCCCGGGCGGCAAGGAACGCATGCGCCGCCTAATGGAAGTCTGCGCTTCCGGCCGCGTCGATCTGAAGCCGCTGGTCACCCATCGCTACAAGCTCGACGACATCGAAGAGGCCTATGACCTCTTCGCCAACCAGCGCGACGGCGTGCTGAAAGTGGCGATCCAACCGTAAGGCAGGAGCGAAATAAACGGCCTTTCCGGCACCGTCCGCGCCTCTGGCGGACCCGATTTGGCCCCGGCCGACAGGGCAGGGCACGGCCCTGTCCCCGCGATCCGGGGCCAAAGCAATTAAGTCTTGCGCAATCCTCTCGAAAGCCTTAAACGGCGGGACCAAACCGGTACGCCGGCTTCACATCTTTCTCGATCATAGGAAGCATTCAAATGGCAAAGAGTAAGTTTGAGCGCAATAAGCCGCACGTCAACATCGGTACGATCGGCCACGTCGACCATGGCAAGACGTCGCTGACGGCAGCGATCACCAAGTACTTCGGTGAATACAAGGCCTATGACCAGATCGACGCAGCGCCGGAAGAAAAGGCCCGCGGCATCACCATTTCGACGGCCCACGTCGAGTATGAGACGCCGGCCCGCCAC